>ERZ1292633.60-Hain-H41-02um-R1-60-length-155913-cov-10_pt1 | contig 155913 bp, 169 predicted proteins | sample MGYA00564406_ERZ1292633 | MGnify/ENA primary metagenome ERZ1292633 (study PRJEB36523, sample SAMEA6512639) | groundwater metagenome | collected 2019-01-08 | study: AquaDiva: Metagenomics assemblies of 32 groundwater samples
TCTTCATTTTAAAAACCATTTCATAACTCTAGTAAGCCTGCAGGCGTTCCCCAGCTCAAACAACGACTGCGCTTCCCTGGCCTGTCTTTCAAGCAGTCCAGGACAGGCGCTCCGTTGTAAACTCGCTTGGGGAACGCCTTCAAGCTTACCGTTCAAAATAATAATGAATTACTAAGTTCAACGCTCTCTTCTTCTAATTCAAACAAGCAACAATTTTTTCTTCCAACAATTTCATGTTGACCGGCTTGACCAGATAACCCCGCACACCCTCCATGAAAAATACATCCTGCATCGTTTCATTGGCAGTGAGCATAATGACAGGAATCTTTCCATCGGGAGTTTCCCGCAGCTCATTCATGAATTCAAAACCATTCATGTTCGGCATCTGTATGTCCAGAATGATCAAGTTCGGTTTCTCTTGAACCACCACTTTAAGGGCCTCACGGCCGTCGTTAGCCAGGCAAATCTCATAGCCCTTATCACGCAAACCAAATTGAAGAAGCGTTATATTTAACCGGTCGTCATCAACAATCAATATTTTATTTTTCATAGCTCCCTTAAGATAGGCCGTGGATTTTAAAAACAATATCTATTGCGAGGGTAAGAAATCTGTGTAGAATGACTTCATAAGGAGAAGGTTATGAGTTTTATCGATGTCATGAACAAGATACGCCAGTGGGACAATCGGTCCGCACAATGGATGATGAAGCATTTCTATATGCTCTTTTTTGAATTTATCCTTGTTGGCGTTTTCGTTTTATTCTTCATGAACACCTTCAAAGTGATTGATGCCAGCGACCATATATCCAAGTTTGATTCAATGGGATCCCTCCTTCTGGCCCAGACCACAAACACTTCCCTGATTGTTATTCTTCTCTTATTTAATTCGTTCTGGATGCTCTATATTTTTAACAGCATCCTCAGGTTACGCGGGGTACTAAAGAATATTGAGTACAATCTTTCCCGCAGGCGCACCGACCGCCGCGACGACACTAATTAAAAATACTCCTGATAAAGCTCTTTAAATGAATTGCTCAAACGGGCCGTCCAATTTTTAGATACCTGGGCATTCATAGTAAGGTTTATGGAATTAATGGAGCTCATCTGCGCCAAACCAATGACCCCGGCGTAAACAACAGAATTATTCAACCCATTTGTCGGAACACCCGTCGTCACTTTCAAATTCGTAGCCTCTTCAATTCGCTCAATCAAACCTGGCAACAGAGATCCTCCGCCGACCATCACTATGCCGGCATTCAAGCTCTGATAAAAAGATGATCCTTTGATCACCTTTTGAACATGCTCCACAAACTTGTCCACTTCCGGACCAATCGCCTGGGAAATCCCTGCTCTTTTGATGGGCATATAACCGTTTTCTCTTTTAACTAAAATCTCTTCCTCGTTATCTGTCGATGTTTTTTGCGCGATGGCGTGTGATTTCTTAATATCCTCTGCCAAATCAAGAACGAGGCTCAATTGCCCGGCAATACTTTGCGTAACATTAACCCCTCCCCAAGGGATGAGTTCAATGTGTTGCAAAAGGCCGTCTTTAAAAATCAAAACTGCCGTCGAGGTCGACCCGACATCAATGAACGCCACCCCATCCATTCTTGCCTTTTGATCCAAGGCCACTTGGGATGCCGCATAACTGCTGAAATATGCGTGCCCTAATTCAAAACCGGCCTGGTTAACAGCCTTGGCGATATTACGCAGCCGTGTCATATTTGTAATAACCAATAGAAAACTTCCGCTTAATTTACGGCCATACAATCCCGATGGATTAATAGCGGTGTTGACATCATCCACCTTAAAATACTTTGGAAAATCGTGCAGGATTTCTTCTTCCAGATGAACACCCAAAAGCCGTGCCTGCTCCTTAACTTTCTTGATGTCTTGCGCACTAATCACTTTATTGCCGTGATCGACGAGCGGAATGACCGAACTACTTTCCCTAATCGTCACCAAATCTCCACCCATGCCGATGTTCAAACTCTTAACTTTATGTCCTGTTTTTGCGACTAAACCTTGAACGGCCCTCTGGATGCAGTCGGACAACTCATTAAGGTCGCTAACCGCCGACCCTTTTAGGCCAACCGTCTTGACCTCATGCACGCCCAACAGTTCGAGATTATTGGCATCTTGCGTGCGAACCAAACTTGCTTTCAGCGTTTGTACGCCGAGATCCAAACCGTAAAATAATTTCTCACCTTTAAATTTGCGCATCATGCCTTTTCTTCTTTTGTTTAACCATCCTCATCCCCAAAGTGAGGGCGGTTTATTTCTTTCCTACAACCGGCTCTTTAAACCTCAAATCAATATACTTAACCTCGCGGAAATCGAGTTTCTTCTGAGTAATCAAAGATACCAGCAACTCTAGTTTCCGCGCACTATCCTCTTTATCCAAAATAATTTCAAGCATCGGACCTATGTTAAAGCTGACTTTCGAAAGATTATCAACATCCACGTCGGAAATTGGATACTTCGACAGCCCATTATTATTATAAAACGCCTCGATGATCCGAATGGCTGTTGTAATTTCATCCGTTGCCAACCTCGAACCTAAAACCACCCGCCGTTTCTCAAGATGGGAATTCTTAATAAGCGGTAATTGCGGCGAAAACTTGTTATCAATGAAAATCACAACACCCTCTTGATCAATCGTCAGGTAATTCTGCTTCACAAGGATCTGAGCGAAAGGGTCACGGCGTTTGGCATCAATATGAATTGAATCTGGAAACCGCCGCTCAATTTTCAAATCATAAATTTGTGGAAAAATATTTCTGATCTCTCGATGCAGACGCTTAAGGTCGATGGCAAAAATATTTTGTCCTCTTAGCCGTCCCAAAGTTTTAGATTCCAAGAACTTTACATCAGAATCGGCAGTAACTTCCTGAATACGGAAAATGGGTGCGGTATGCAGAAAATTACCGATGCTGCGCCAAATCCAGAGCATGATCAATAACAGAACAAGGACTATAATCCCGTTACGAATAACTATTGCCGGGATATCACTCTTATTTTTTCTTGCCATAAGCCAATTGAATAAGTTTTAAACACACATCACTAAAATCTATACCGGCCTGCCTGGCCGCCTTCGGAAAAAGACTAGTTTCGGTAAAACCGGGAATGGTATTAATTTCGAGAATAAACGGCTGGTTAGCATGATCCAAACGAAAATCAACGCGTGAATACCCTTCACATCCCACGGCCTGATGGGCCTTTAATGCGATCTCTCCAACACGCTGCGTTAGGCCATCAGAAAGCTGGGCAGGAATTATATAGTCGGTCAAACCTTTTTGATACTTCGCTTCAAAATCAAAGAACTGTTTCGAAGGACATATCTCAACTATAGGAAGCACTTCTTGATCCAAAATACCAACGGTCAATTCCCTGCCCGCAATAAACTTCTCAACAATGATTTCATTGCCGTAACGAAAGGCTTCATTCAAAGCAGACGGAAAATCAGCTTTGCTATGTACAACCGTTACCCCAAAACTTGAACCTTCACATGAGGGCTTAACCACCAAAGGAAATTCCTTTAATGCATCAACTATGGCATCCACATCGAGATCTACTGCGTCGGCAACAAAAAAATCGGCAACCGGCAACCCACAGGCGCGTAACGTTCGCTGAGTCGTCACTTTATTAAACGCACATGCGCTTGCTCTAATTCCAGAACCCGTATAAGGAATTTCTAAATCTTCTAAAATTGATTGAATAGTTCCATCCTCACCAAATTTTCCATGCAAGGCAACAAAGGCCAATTGAATTTCGGCCAAACGCAGATCACTAATAATCTGTTCACGCTCATGACTTTTGATTTCGATAGGCACAATGGTGCATCCGGTTTTCTTAAGAGCATCGACGACAGCCAATCCGGAACGCAAAGAAACATCTCTCTCGGAAGAAACTCCGCCCATCAAAACCCCAATCGTTCCAAGCCGTGGCATTACATCTTTAGTCTTTAGTGTCATGATACCCTTTGTTTCTGAACCACCGGATGATTGGCTTGCCATTTCGCGACCAACTGATCGGAAAGCTGTGTCACATCTCCCGCCCCAAGAGTCACAACCATATCTCCAGGTCTGACAGATTCCAACAAATGCGGCAATATATTTTCCCGGGGAATAAAAATAGCGCCCGCGCCGTAACGTTGCTGAATTTTTGAATACAGCTCCTGCGCATCTGCCCCATCACCAGGCTTTTCACCAGCGGCATAGACATCAGTTAAAATCAGATAATCGCTTAATTCCAAACTTTTGACGAATTCATCCATCAATAATTTGGTCCGCGAATAACGGTGAGGCTGAAAGACAACCACCAAACGTTTTTTACCGAACGATTTGGCAGCGCTCAACGTAGCAATGATTTCCGTCGGATGATGACCATAATCATCAACAACTAGGATGTCATTAAAATCTCCCTTAAGTTGAAAGCGGCGCTTAACGCCTGAGAAAGTTTTTAACGCCTGGGCTATTTTTTCAAAAGGAACATTTAACCGCAAACCCAGGGCAATGGCAGCCAAGGCATTAAGTACATTGTGCCGGCCCGGAACAACAAGCCGCACTTCACCAAGAAGCTGGCCTTTATAATGGCAATTAAATTTTGATGAATATCCCGCCACAACAACTTGGGTCGCGTACACATCAAAATCAGAATGTACTCCATAGGTCAAAGTGGGAATCTTTTCTTCACAGGCCAATTGTTTCAGGCGGGGATCTTCACCACAAACGATAAGACATCCTTCGGGATTTGTGCGCTGGATAAATTTTCGGTAAGCCGCGATGATGTTATCCCAATTTTTATAAAAATCAACATGCTCAAAATCAATATTGGTAATAATCGAGTACATCGGTTTAAAGTAAAGAAATGTGCCGTCGCTCTCATCTGCCTCAGCCACAAAATAAGTTCCTGTCCCTAAATTAGCATTGTAGGCCGTGGTTGTACTGTTGATAATCCCGCCGACCGCAGTCGTAGGTTTAAGCCCCGCCTGCAAAAGTACATGCGAAACCATCGATGTCGTGGTGGTTTTCCCGTGGGCGCCGGCGACTGTAATTCCGATTTCCTGATTAACAAGTTCGGCTAAGAGTTCTGCGCGTTTTAAAACTGGGATGTGCGAGCTCACCGCTTCGATCATCTCCGGATTAGTAAACTTGATCGCCGAGGAATACACAACGCAGTTTGCGCCGCTGATATTTTCCACGTGATGACTGCTAAAAATCTTAGCGCCCTTCTTCTTCAAAATAATCGTCAGCTCATTTTCTTTGACATCAGAACCACTGACCTTGCAGCCTTTGTCCAACAAGAGCGAGGCCAACGCGCCCATGCCAATACCGCCGATACCAATCAAATGATAATGCTTTGCCATGTCCCCAACGTGTTATTTAATTTGTTCCAGATAATTTAACCAGGCCCTGTTAAGGTCACCCAGATTGCGAAATCGCACATAAATATTTTGCAAGGCGTCCTCAAAACCCTGCCCCTCTTTTAGGGCCCGGCAAAACCTTACAAAATTAAATTCACCCAGCTCACTGATCATATAGTACACAATGCTGGCTGACTCGGCATAAAATAATTCAAGCTCGTTTGCCGGTGAATTATTATATAATCGCATATTCGTTAATTCCTTTAAAGCAATAAATTCACCATTTTCGACGGCCTTTTTAACAGCCGTGTTAGCGCCAAAACGCTTGGCCTTCTCTTGATACATCGCAACCCCTTCTTCGAACCATAGAGGAACTTCAGTCTGAAGGCCGATGAATTCACGAAAAATGATATGCCCCATTTCATGCGGAAGAGTTGAATCAAAAAAACCGTGTGCCGCCAGAAAAGTACGGATCGTTTTCTCGGCGGCAAAAGCAGCTCCGTGCGACCACTGGTACTGCTTGGCATCAGCAACATAATCTTGAGCATCCTGATAAATATAAATCTTGGCCCGGTTATCAGACACCCAGCTTTCATTGCGATTAAAACCTAACCCCTTGGCGATCTGCTGATAATGCTCTTCCGCAGCTCCTTCGACAGTCTTAATAAAATCGAGTGGGATTGATTTATAATAAATCAAGAAATGAGCGGATTTGTATTGGTTCCATTTATACTGATCTGCCTGCGCATGACAGCAAACCGTTAAGAACGCACAAAAAAATAAATTTCTACAAAGCAATCTCATGGTTTCATCGCTACAATAGCATTAACTAATTGTTCCGTCGGATTATCCACAAAAAGACCTTCCAGCCGTTTATGCACAGCCTCGGACGTTAACCCTTGGGTTACAATGCGTTTAACGGCATCAATCAATTTCTGGCGATTCATTTCCTTCTGATTAATAACAACAGCAACCCCTGCGTTCTCAAGGATACGCGCATTAGCCGCTTGATGGCTATGAGCAAACGGATACGGTATTAATAACGACGGTAGACCGAATGCGGCAAGTTCACAAATCGTTGCGGCCCCGGCACGTCCAATGACTACGTCGGCAACAGCATACGCCCGCTCAATAGGATCTAAAAACGCGCACACATGATGAGGGATTCCCAAATTTAAATATTTCTGCGCATAACTAGATTCATCTGCTTTTCCCGTCGCATGAATGACCTGAATATTTTCTAAATACGGAATCGATTCAAAGAATACATCGTTTAAATAACGGCTCCCCTGGCTTCCGCCGAGCACAAGGATGGTACGACGATTGTCGCGCAACCCAAACGATTTCAAAATATTTTCTTTCGACACATTTGGACGATCACCATGACATGGGCAGCCTGTAAAAATCACTTTTCGATTTGGAAACGCCTTTCGCGTCTCATCAAATGAAACTGCGATCTGATTAACAAACCGAGCTGAAAGCCTATTGGCTTTTCCAGGAATCACATTCTGCTCATGAATCATCGTCGGTATCCCTGCCGTACTTGCCGCGAATAAAACCGGAAAAGAACTATAACTTCCAAATCCAACGACGATATCAGGATTTAGAGAACGTATTATTTTTTTGCTTTTGAAAAGAGCCTTGGTCAATAACCCAATAAAACGTAAAAAAGATTTTAAACTATATCCTTGGACTTCTAATATAAAACACTTAAATCCGGAATGACGCAACCGCATTTCAACCGACGAAAGCGCACCAACAAAGAAAACCTCATGGCCTTCTTTTTTTAATTGCTCTGCAGTCTTAAGGGCCGGAAATATATGCCCCCCACTGCCCCCTGTTGCCAATATAATCTTCATCAAATGTAGTTACAAATCTTGGATACGTGAAATGTTTAACAACAAACCGATCGCCGCCATATGAAAAATCAATGCCGATCCGCCATAACTAATAAACGGCAATGGCAACCCCTTCGTCGGCAGCGCCCCCATACTCACACCGATATTAACAGCCGCCTGCATTCCGAACATTACTAAAATACCGACACAAATATAATAACCGAAAGAATCAACTGTACGAATGGCGATCCGTGTTCCATGCCACAAAAGAAAAATAAATAGAATAATTATAAAAAGAGTTCCACGCAATCCGAACTCTTCACCAATAATCGAATAAATAAAATCGGTGTGCGCCGCCGGTAAATAAAAAAGCTTCTGCTGGCTTTTGCCCAGGCCGACCCCGAACAAACCTCCAGACCCAATGGCAATCTGTGACTGGGTCAATTGAAAACCAATCCCCTGCGCGTCCTGCCAGGGATCCAAAAATGCCATAATGCGGGCCATTCGGTAAGAAGCGCTTGTGACCAAATAAATAATGACAGGTACTGCCGCGAGCGCAATCAAACTCAAATGAGCCATCCTTGCCCCGGCGACAAACATCATGGCCAAAACAACAACAGCAATCTCAACCGTCGTCCCCAAATCAGGTTGTTTGACAACGAGCAAACACACAAGACCCATCATAAGCATCAAAGGAATGAAGCCTTGTTTTAAATCAGTGATGAGTTTTTGTTTGCGGGACAGAAAGTCTGCGGTGTAAATGATGACGGCAAGCTTAACAAGCTCGGATGGCTGAAAGCTGATCATGCCGAGCTTGAACCAACGCTGGGCGCCCGAACTTTTCTTACCGATACCGGGTATCAAAACAAAAATTAATAAAATAACGGAAAAAAGCAAAAGCGGTTTAGCATACTTCTGCAATATACGGTAATCAACGGCCATCACAGCCAATGTAAAAATGAAACCGATGGTTAAAAATATCAGGTGCCGTTTGAGGAAATAAGCGCTGTCCTTAAAATCCTGAAGCGCATAGACGCAGCTGGAGCTGTAAATCATGACGACACCGATGCAAATCAGACAAAAAACCGTCGCCGCAAGATAAATCCTGTTTTGTCGCATAAATATTAAACCAGATAATTTACAATTTGCTTAAACACATGCCCACGGTGTTCAAAATTTTTGAACATATCAAAGCTGGCGCACATCGGAGATAGGATTACACATTCTCCGGCCTTGGCCTCTTGACGGGAAAAACCAACCGCAGATTCAAGCGAAACACATTTTTCAACGGCAACAACGCTCGAGAAAGTTGAATAAACTTTGTCTTGCGCTTCTCCGATAGCCAAAATTCTTTTAACCTTTGCCTTCACCAAATTCTTGAGCACGGAGAAATCGATATTCTTATCTCTCCCTCCACAGATCAAGAATGCAGGTTTGGATAATCGTTCCAACGCCCATCGCGTTGCCTCAGCTGTTGTAGATTTTGAGTCATTGATATAATCAACCCCACCTAAAGTACGAACGAATTCCATCCGATGTTCAACACCCTTAAAATTTCTAAAAACATCTTCACATACATCTTTAGAAATGCCGAGAATACGCGCCGTTTCCAAGACCGCAAGCTCATTCGGATTTCGGCCCTTCACATCTTTATCAGGTGAATTAAAAAACGATACTCTACTTTTTAATGAAGAAGCCAAATCTTTCATATGTTGATGTTCAAAATTCAATACAGCGAAATCACTAGGCTGTTGATTACGAAAAAGCATCCATTTCGCCTGGAAATATTCCTCAAGATCTTTATGTCGATCGAGATGATTTTCACTGAAATTGAGAAGTACCCCGACATGCGGTCTAAATTGCCTTGTACTTTCCAACTGAAATGAACTAACCTCAAGCACAACTGTATCGTTCTCTGTCAAATCAAGAACGAAGCCTGTCAACGGCTGTCCGATATTGCCGCATAAACACACACCGCGGCCGGATCGCTTTAAGATTTCTGCAATCAGCGTGGACACAGTCGTTTTTCCGTTGCTGCCGGTCACAGCCACAATCACAGCGCGGCAAAACAAAAAACCCAGTTCAATCTCTGGGATGACGGGAATATTTTTCTCTCTTGCCCATCGCACAGGTTCAATATCCTGCCGGACACCGGGGCTCAAGACAATATAATCACTGTCTTCAATAAAAAAACGCGTGTGCCCGCCAAACTCTTTAAGAACTTGATCATCAAGGCCGAATAATTCATCTGCGCTAGATGCTTGAGACTTAAATTCGGAAAGTTTTGCAATTCCGCCTAAACGCACAACCAGATTAGCTGCCGCGATCCCGCTGCGTGCGGCACCGAGGATGGTTACTTTTTTATTTTTGAGATTAATACCTGTCGACATGTAGCCCCACGGGCAAGCCCGTGGTTCCTTTCTAATTAACCCCTCGCATCATCGCTTGAAGATTTCTTCGAAATCTTCTTGTTGACCTTTCCTTGTCCAATGACAAATCTCCTGAGATTTGTCATTCTGACTTTCATGAAGAAGGTCAACAAGCATGCTTCAGGGTTATCCGCACTTGCCTCTTTAGCGGCGGCCTGTCCTGGCCTGCGGCCATGGTACAGGCCAGGGAATCCGCCGGAGTGCCACGGCTTTTAGTCCACGTTTACTCCAAGTCTAAAAGCCGTGGTGTTCTGACGCAGGCGGATAACAGCCTGAGCCATGAAACCTTTTAACGGATCTTTAAAGTCGAAAGCGTTATGACGGCGAGAATTATAGCCACAATCCAAAATCGCACAATAATCTTTGATTCGCGCCAACCGGATAATTGCAAATGATGATGGAAAGGAGACATCTTAAAAATACGTTTGCCCGTCAGTTTAAAGGAAGCAACCTGCAAAATCACCGAAACAGCCTCCATTACAAAAACTCCGCCGAAAATAACCAAAAGAAGTTCTTTCTTAATACAGATGGCGATCGTTCCAAGCATCCCACCCAAGGGCAATGAACCGACGTCCCCCATAAACACCGTCGCAGGATAACAATTAAACCATAAGAATCCAAGGCTCGCTCCGATGATGGCGGCACATATGACCGTCAATTCTCCAGCGCCGGAAATATATGGAACCAGCAAATAATTACTAAACTGCGCGTGCCCCGTCACATAACTTAATACGGCAAGGGTAAGCGCAACCATAAGCGTGCAGCCGATCGCTAGCCCGTCTAACCCATCGGTCAAATTAACCGCGTTCGAAGCCCCCACTACTACACAAATGATCCAAACCACATACAATGGCCCAAGGCTAACGATGACATTCTTAAAAAACGGAATATCCAACTGTGTTGAGACATAAGGATTAAGATAAATAATACTCCCTACGATTCCAGCCAAAATAATCTGCCAAATAAATTTTATTCGCGCGCTTAAGCCCCTTTTCTTTTGTGTTAATTTAATGTAATCGTCCATACCTCCCAAGATCGCTAAACTCGCACAGATAAAAAGAGTCAACAGGACATAACAATTGGCGAGATCTGCCCAAAGAAGAACAGAAATAATAATGCTCCCGATAATGAAAATGCCGCCCATAGTCGGAGTTCCCTCTTTAGATTCTTGAAACTTATCAAGATCAGGGGCATCGTCGCGTTTTGCCTTCTCCTGCATTTTCTTTCGGCGGAAAGACTTAATAAACAATGGCCCGAGGATAATACACAAAAGAAAGGTTGTGACCGCAGCCATACCGGATCGAAAAGTAATATAACGAAAAATATTCAAATACGAATAAACATCCCGTAATTCAGTAAGAAAATAAAACATATCTAGTTTTTCAACTCCTTTAAAAGACCGTTAACAACATCTTCCATCTTCATAAGACGAGATCCCTTAACCAAAACCACGTCTCCTCGACGGCACAGAACATATAAATAATTTTTCAAATCTTCCATATTAGGAAAATGAAAAACAATCAACTGCGGATTACGCCGATGCGCCGTTTCAAGAATCAAGCGGGCCTGATCGCCTAACGTCATTAAGACATTCGTCTTAGATTGAGCCACGCATTCTCCGACCCGTTGATGAAGCGCTTTAGAACGCTTCCCAAGTTCCAACATATCCGCACAAATCAAAATACGACGCCCCAAAGCGGGATAAGTCCCCAACATCGAAATGGCGCTTCTCATTGAGACGAGATTGGCATTGTAACTGTCGTTGATGATAACGACCCCGCTTCTTTTAAAAATCTCCTGACGCCCGCGCTCAAAACGAAATTTTCCCAACGCATCTTGAATATCACCAACAGAAACCTTCAAAAGCCGGGCGCATACAATTGCTGCGAGAGCATTATACGCCATATCAACAGAAAATGACCTGAGGAAATAAATTTTTTTGTCGACTACAAAGTTCAATCCCGATGGATTTTCAATCCTGACATTAACTGCCGTATTACGGCTTTTAGTTTGAATAGAGTACGGCATCAATCGGCCCGCCAATTTTCCCTTCGGAATTTTCCTTAAATAAATATCATCAGCATTAAACACAATATAACCATTCGATGATACCGCCCTTGCCAGATTCATTTTTTCCCGATAAACGCCATCGAGAGTTTTAAGTTTCTCCAAATGTGACTCGCCGATATTCGCCATCACCGCGATGGTCGGGCAAGCGATTTCGGCTAACCACACGATATCTCCGGGCTGATTCGTACCCATCTCGATCACTGCCGCCTCATGCCGTTGACGAAGTTTTAAAAGCGTTAAAGGCACGCCAATGTGATTATTTTGATTTCCCTCGCTAGCCAATACTTTGAATTTCTTTTTAAGTACAGCCGCGATCATTTCCTTGGTGGTGGTTTTACCCGCGCTGCCTGTGATCGCCACCACAGGAATGTCAAACCTCAACCGGTGAAAACGCGCCAGACGCCCCAAGGCTTTAGTTGTATCGTCGACAAGAATAACGACCACTCGGTGGTCTTTTATCTGGATGGGCCGGTGCACTAAAAGGATACGAACACCTTGACGGGTGACCTTAGGTATAAAATCATGTCCGTCAAATTTTTCTCCTTTAATGGCTACAAATAAATCGCCTTGTCGGATGGCGCGAGAATCAATGCAAACGCCCCGAACCTTCCCACTCCGGCTTCCCTGAAGCAGATTTCCTTGCGTTGCCGTTAAGACATCCTCAATGGTAAACATTATCCCGCCTTGAAAAAATTCCGAATGACATCGCGCTCATCATAATCAATGGTGCGGTCTTTAAAAATCTGATACGTTTCATGGCCTTTGCCGGCAATCAAGACAACATCGCCTTGACGCGCCATAGAAAGCGCACGACCGATAGCTTCTGTCCGATCAACGACCGTTTCAAAATTCTTTTTTAGAAAACCCGCACAAATTTCATCAATGATCATCTTCGGCTCTTCACTGCGCGGATTATCCGTCGTGACAATGGAATAGTCAGAAAGCTCACACGCCACCTTACCCATTTTAGGACGCTTGGTGCGGTCACGGTCCCCTCCGCATCCAAAGACGGTTATGATCCTCGCCCTTCCTATTAAACGCAATGCCTGCAATACATTCTTTAAACCGTCCTCGGTATGAGCATAGTCAATAAAAACAAAAAAATCACGGTTACAATCTACGTTCTCCAACCGGCCGGGAATCAATTTAATTTGTTCAAGGCCGCCTTTAATGATATCCAGAGGAATGCCATCAGCAAGGCCAACACCAATTGACGCTAAAATATTATAAACATTATGAGTGCCAATTAATGGCGTATTTAATTGAAAGTTTCCGACTGGTGTTTCAATCGTCATTGTTGATCCATTAAAATCAAACGCAATGTCCTTGGCCCTCACCCGAGCCGAGAGATCCAATCCATAGGTAAAAACCCTTGCCTCAGTCAAACTCAAAAGCCTCTGGCCATAAGCATCATCGGCATTAATGACAGCTACAGCTTCTCGAGATAAATTCGTAAACAAAATCGACTTAGCCCTAAAATATTCCTCCATCGTTTTATGATAATCAAGATGATCACCCGTCAGATTCGTAAAGACAGCCACGCGAAAATCAATAAGATCCACCCTGCCCTGACTAAGAGCATGCGATGAAACCTCCATGAAGGAATATTCAACATTGTCCTCAACCAGGCGGGTTAGAAATTGCTGATTTTCCAAGAAAGATGGCGTCGTATTCTTGGACGGTAAAATTTTAGAACCAATACGATAATTGATCGTGCCAATAACAGCGCATTTTTTCTGATTGTATTGAACGATCGACTCTAATAAATAGGTGATGGTCGTCTTGCCGTTCGTTCCGGTTATCCCGAAAACTTTCAACCGGCGTGATGGATCGCCATAAAAACGCAAAGCCAGATCAGATAGAAACTTTTTAGGATCATCCACCTCTAAAACACACACATGACTTGGAATATCCAAGACATCCTGCGACTTGTTCAACGATCGCACGATGACAATAGCTCCCTTGGCCATTGCATCACGGATAAAATCATTGCCATTAAACTGATTTCCGGCAAGAGCAACAAAGAGACAACCCTGTTGGATCACCCGAGAATCACAACTAAGTGAAGTTATCTCACGATCGGCAAATGATTCTGCCAAAGGCCCTTTAAAAATCCCGGATAAAAGATGCTTCAGACGCATTACGTTCCTTAATTATTCGCTATCCTGCTGTAAAGTGCTTAAATATTTTAACGAATCCGCAATGACTTTTTGAAACACCGGGGCGGACACTGTTCCCCCATAATACGCCGGATGGGGCTCATCAAATACCACAACCGCCGCCAGCTGTGGATTATCAACCGGAGCAAAGCCAATAAATGAAGCATAAAATTTACTATGTGAATAAACGCCGCCCTCAACTTTTTGTGCAGTTCCCGTTTTTCCGGCAACTGTGACTCCGGGAATCTGCGCCTTTTTTCCGGTTCCATTCTCGACGACACCCTGCAAAATCGCTTGAACACGATAAGCAGTCTCCGTTGTGATGATGCGATCCACCATCTGCGGCTCAAATGCTTCGATCACCTGATCGTGATCATCCCTGATTTCTTTAATAATAAAAGGTTTCATATAAACACCGTCGTTGGCGATCGCTGATATTGACGCCGCCAATTGGAGGGCCGTAACCGTAACCTCCTGGCCAATAGGAATTGCCCCGATCGATGTCTTGGACCACTGCGCGGGCAGTTTAAGCCACCCACCAACCTCGCCGAGCATATCAATACCAGTCCTCGTTCCAAAACGAAATTTATGCGCGTACTTATAAAAAACTTCAGGCCCCAATCGCTGCGCAATCTTGGTTGTTCCAATATTGCTGGATTGCTCAATAACTTCTTTAAATGATAACGTTCCCAAGGGGTCATGATCTTTCAAATAGTGATTGCCGACTTTATAGCTTCCGTTTTCACAAAAAATCATATCCGTTTCTTTAAAGGCATTTTCTTCTAATGCTGCAGAAGCCGCAACAATTTTAAAAACGGATCCCGGTTCATAAGTATAAGCCAAAGCTCTGTTCGTTTTATTTTCCGGGCTTACACTCGAGAATTCTTCTAAATTATAAGTAGGCTGATTAGCAAGAGCAAGAATCTCACCGGTTTTTGGATTAAGCACGATAATGCTCGCTCCTTTGGCATTAAATTTTTTAAAACCCTCCTCAAGTGCCCGCTCGGCAATATACTGAATCGTCTCATCAATGGTCAAAATAATACTGGCCCCATCCTGAGGGGCGACATAATTTTTCTCAATCAATAATTCACGCTGCCGGGCATCCCGCAAGATCTGGGACATGCCTTCCTTCCCCTTTAAATAATGATTTAAATGCAGCTCCATCCCCTCGAGCCCATTGTTATCGATCCCGGCAAATCCGATAATATGAGCCGCCAAAGATTTGTTGGGATAAAATCTTTTACTTTCTTTAACGAAATCAATTCCTTTAAGTTTGTAAGATTTTATCTGTTCATAATATTCCTGCGGCATTTTACGTCCAAGCCAAACAAAATATTTTTCCCTTTCCAAGCGATTTTTCACCATTGCCCTGTTAAATCCGAATTTATCGGCGAGAACCGCGATGGCACGTGCTTTGTCAGAATCGCTCATGGATTTCGGATTAGCATAAAGAGAATAGACGGGAAGGTTAATCGCCAACGGCTTCATATGGCGATCATAAATAGTGCCGCGCTTTGGTTCCAAAATGATGAGATGATTATGCTGTTTCTTGGCAAGGCCCGCCAAGAAATCAGAATTAAATATTTGTATAAGAACCAACCGGATCGCAAAGATTACGAAACAAAGAATAAGGAAGAGAAAAATTAAACCAAATCGGGGGGAATGCCTACGGGGGTACAATTTTACCTCATTAATTTAAACCAAACGCATATCCTGAACCAATTAATTATTGTTGCTCAACCTGGCTTCAGCTTGAGGAGTTGAAACCGATAACCAATTTTGAAAGTTAAATGACAAATTCCCTATTGCGGCCTTGGTTGCTTTATTTAAAGACGGCTTAATTGTTTCCTGCGAGAGTGCCAGTTCATACACCTTGTCATTACTAATAAACTGCATAGCGGCCTCTTGATCCAAAAGTTTTTCCCCGATATGACTGACCGATTTCAAAGCAAGAATGTGATAGGTGCTGACACCATTTTCATCTCTCAAATTTTGAATCTTGTGTTCGTTGCGTTTAACTTGATAGGCCAAATCAAAAATATTCATTTGCAGATGAATATATATCAACGACAACAATGTAATGAATGCCATAAGCTTAACCCACTTACTTAATTGCATGAAATCCTTTCTGCAACTCTAAACCGAGCGCTCCTGGCGCGGGGATTTGTTTGTATTTCCTCATCACTGGGGCGCAATGGTTTTTTAACCACCAGTGACATAACGCCATCTTTCGATAATGCCCTAAACTTATCCTTAACAATTCGATCTTCTAACGAATGAAAGGCAATAACTCCGATTCGTCCCCCCACTTTCAGAAAACCCGCACATTTAGCCATGATCATATTCAAAGATTCCAATTCTTTGTTGACAGCGATACGCAATGCTTGAAATGTCCTCGTCGCCGGATGCAGCCTTTGCCGGCGATAGGAAATCGGAACCGATGTAAAAATGATCTCTTCTAATTCCTTGGCGGTCTCAATAAATCTATGGCTTCGATACTGCACGATGGCCCGCGCGATCCGACGGCTGAATCGCTCTTCACCAAAATTAAAAATAATGTTCGCGAGCTCTTCTTCAGCCAAAGTGTTTACCAAATCTTTGGCTGTAACAGGATTTCCTTGGTCCATGCGCATGTCGAGCGGACCATCAGACCTAAAACTAAAACCTCTTTGCGGATCATCAAGCTGAAAACTTGAAATACCTAAATCAAACAACATTCCATCAACCGCATCAACTCCAAGCTTCTTAAGAATCACGTCAAAATCACAAAAATCACCATGCACTAAATCTAATCTTCCTTTAAACCCGGATAATGTACTTTTAGCTATGGCCAAGGACTGCTCGTCACGATCAAGCGCTATCAAATGGCCTGATTCACTTATCCGCTCGGCAATCAACGCTGAGTGCCCTGCTAATCCCAATGTTCCATCAAGAAAACAACCGCCAAGTTTCGGGTTCAGAAATTCTATAACCTCGCGACTCATCACCGGCACATGAAAAACTTTTTCGTTCATAACAACAACTTCTTTCTACCTCAGGACAATTAAACATAGGCTAATTCTTGAACGGATGTCGCAAAACAAGGAATTTTTTGTTCTTTGATCGCATTCTCATAGGCCCATAAAATGTGTGCCGATTCATCGAAGTTATTCACTTCTTCCCATATCGCCCGCAATCCATTGCGGGTATAGACGCGACCCTTATCTTTAAAAATCAAAAACAACCTAGTCCGCCCTGAACTCTCTTCTTGTGTATAGCAAAATACGCACCCGCAACTCTTTAACTCGATCATGTGCTTGAAGATTATGTTGCTCGCCACTTGAATAGGCATGGTTCAGACTCCTTTTAGGATTTCGATTATTAAATATTCTTATAAATCCATCATCTTTTCAGCGGTCTGCTCAAAAATACTATTGGATTTGTGGAAAAAATCTTTCCAAATTGTACTGTCCCAAATTTCAATACGATTTGACACTCCGATGATCACCGTTTCTTTAGTGATGGCTGCAAAATCTTTTAAGTATTGCGGAATAATAAATCTCCCCTGGCCATCCGGAATCACATCCACCGCTCCCGAGAAAAACATACGGTTAAATGTTCGGGCTTCTTGTTTTGTAAAAGATAAATTCTTGAATTTTTGCTCCTGGACTCTCCATTCATATTCACTAAACATGAATATGCATTTATCCAATCCACGAGTCACAAAAAACTTTTCTATATTGTTTTCTTTGGCAGAGTCACGGAATCGCGAAGGCAAAATAATCCTCCCTTTTTGATCGATGCCATGGACATATTCACCATAGAACATTACGAATCCTCATTTATTGATAAAAGACAGTTGATATTTAATTCTCCACTTCAATCCACTTTGCTCCACATTTAACCAAAGTATAGTCAACAAAAATATCCTTGTCAATAGTCAAAACGAACAATTTATTGAACATCAAGATATTGTGATGCTTACCAAGGCCACCGACTATATGTTGTATGAGTTAGTCTTAAAATACACTCTACTGGATGGAGAAAATAAAAAAACCTACACAATGCGGGTGTTACGCACGCTTAAAAATGAAGATAATCGCCCCGCCTGCTACACTCCACAAAGGTAGCGCGAAGATAAAAACAGCACAAATTAGAGGATTAATTCTTCTGTGATCGGAGAAATCTACGGGCGGTTGTCTCATCAGAGCGAATCTGAGCGGCGAGTTGATTCAGGGAAGGAAACTTCTTTTCATTACGAATTTTCTTAAGAAATTCAACACTCAAAGATTGAGAATAAATATTTTTCTGAAAATCAAAAATATGAACTTCAAAATGAATATCCAAATCTTTATGTGTGAAGGAAGGCCTGCACCCTATATTTGAAATACCATTAAGTACGCACCCATTAAACTGGACCCTAACAATATACACTCCCCGCGGAGGGAGAATGCCACTGTTCAGCTTAATATTTGCCGTCGGGAAGCCAAGCCTTTTACCGCGCCCGCTTCCACGGATAACTTTTCCTTCCACAGAAACATTCCGGCCCAACATTGAATGAGCATCACTCAATCGGCCTTTTTCAATCAAATCTCTGAGCCAAGTACTACTAATTTTACCGGCAGTCTTCTTAATCGTATTCATGTGATTAACCAAGAACCCATATTTGACCCCCATCTCTTCAAAAAGATTAACATTGCCACTGCGATTTTCGCCGAAACGAAAATCATCACCAACAAAGACCTCCTTGCCCCCCAAACGTTTCACCAAATATTTCCTAACAAACTCTTCCGGTTTGAGACGAGCGAATTTCTGCGTAAATTTAATCACCAAAACAATATCGACCCCCAACGCCTTAATAAGTTCTATCCGCTGAGACAAAGAAACCAAATACGTTAACTTCTTCTGATGCAAAACCTCGACAGGGTGAGGATGAAAAGTAATGACAAGACTTTGAACGCCCTTTCGATGTGCTGAAGCCACCATTCGTCGAATCAAAGATTGATGACCTTTATGCACGCCGTCAAAAATACCAATGGCTGCAACAGTGTTTGTTAAAGCTGGTTTAACCCGGCCAATGCCGTATATGATTTTCATTAAGATCCTCTAATTTAACTGCGTCTTCCAAGCGAAATTTTCCTACGTGCGTGCGCTCAATCTGCGTGATGCATGCGCCGCATCCAAGCTTTACCCCCACATCTTCAGCAAGAGTTCGAACATAAGTTCCTTTAGAGCACTCCATATAAAATCGAACATGGGGCGCCTCAAAACTGATCATCTTTAAAACATCAATACGTATTTTACGCACTGGCCTATCGACGACGATTCCCTTACGCGCAAGTTTATACAACCTTTCCCCTTTATATTTAACCGCAGATACCATCGGTGGCATCTGCTGGGACTCTCCGATAAATTCTAGCAATACATTCTCCACCTGCATCTGGGTTATATGTTCAAAAGGCTTCTGGTCAATAACCTCACCGGTGATGTCTGCCGACGTTGTCTGAGTTCCTAACCTCAACGTAGCCGCATAAGCCTTGTCGAATGTAACGAACTGATCAAAAAGCTTAGTCGCCTTCCCAAGCAACATGATCAAAACCCCCGTCGCCAAAGGGTCGAGCGTGCCCGCATGCCCCACTCGACGCATATTTAATTTCCGCCGGACACGGCTGACAACATCATGAGAAGTCATCCCCGAAGGTTTATCAACAACAATAATCCCATCCATTAAAGATCCCTCGTGATTTCTTGCAGAATTTTCTTTCGCGACTCCTGCAAACTTAATTCGAGCGTGCAACCGCTCGCCTTCGCATGCCCGCCGCCTTGAAACCGACTGGCCAACTTAGCTACATCGAAGTTTCCTTTACTGCGAAAATTAACCCTAGTCCTGGATTTTCCGACTTCATTAAAGATAACAATCACCTCGACACCCTCGGCCGACCGCAGCCAAGCAAAAACCTTGTCACGCACGTCGAAACCATTGGAAAACTTTGCCAGATCCTTCTTGCTAAGTTCTAGACACGCAATCTTTCCTCCAAGAATAAATTCAACGTTATTTGCGATCTGCATAAAAATTCTAAGATCTGAAACGGTGACGACGTCATAAATCTTGGTATAGACTTCTTGTGGCGAAACCCCATGATCGAGTAAATCCCCGACTATATGATGAGTCCTGGCAGAAGTGCAATCATAACGGAACGATCCTGTATCTGTCATGATTCCAGCATAGACCAACATCGCCAATTCCTTTGACCAACGGATCTTCATTTTCGAAAACAACTCATAAAGAATTTCCGCCGTGGATGAAGCCTTCGGTAAAATTAAATTTACATTACCGAAACTGTCGTTTGTTTTGTGATGATCAATATTAACCATCACCTTACCCTTTCTTAAAAGGCCGCGAACATTTCCAATGCGCGAGGCATCTCCGCAATCCAACGCGATCGCAACGTCGTAATCGACAGTTTTAATATCCACCGGCCTTTTAAACCAAGCTGTTCTCGGCAAAAATCCCAACCATCCCGGCACAACGTCTTCATTAAAAACAACAACAGATTTACCGAGCGACTTAAGCACGACAGCCATTGCCAATGCCGATCCGATCGCATCCGCGTCAGGATTAACGTGAGTCGTGATCAAAAACCTTTTATTTTTTTTAATGACGTTAATGATTGAATTATAACTCATCTTTAGACTCGCCTTCTTTAGGGGACTGTTTGATCTCGTCTAACGTCTGGTCGATCTTATACGAGTATGCCAACGAATCATCATGGATAAAAATAATCTCGGGTGTATAACGCAACCGCACCCGCTGGCCGATCAGCTTGCGAACAAACCCCCGGGCACTGCTTAAACCTTCCTGCACTTTCTGAATTTCCTTGCGGTTATTCGACAGAACACTGAACCCCACACGTGCATGCTGCAGGTCCTTGCTGCACTCGACATAGGTTATTGTCACAAATGTCAGACGAGGATCATTGATCTCACCCTTCTGGATCAGATAACCGATCTCACGCTTGATCTGCTGATTAACCTTTTCCATGCGTACCATAATAACTCCTTAACTATGACTTTGTTGATACAAGCTTCGGGCATAAGCCAACTGCTCGGATTTAAGACGGCAATTTCCCTCGACTACACGATAAAGCACCTGGTCTAAAATATTCTTAAACATTTTCCCTGACGGAACGCCCATTCGTTTTAGGTCGTCACCGTCAATCTCAAGAGTCAAATGACGCCATTCTAATAAATATCTTTGTATTCTTGTCCGAGCTAATTTTTCCAAAGACTTTGACCAAAGAAATAACAACTCCTCATTACTCTTTGACCTTAAGAGGGCGAATATTTTGCCTTTCGACAATCGCTTAACAGCAATCTCTTTGATAATATCTGTCGTCGAAAATGCATCTATACTTTTTGTCTTGTCAGAATGAGTAAAGGAGAATTTTTCCATAGCCTTTGTCAAGTTTGCCAAAGAAGTCCCATCACAAAGGACCATCCAAAAAACAAGCCAGCCATTTAATTTCGGCCAATCAGATAAATTTTTCTTAGCCCATAACAGTGCCACGGCCGCTTGCCTGGTTAAGCGAAATTTACGCTCTGTAACTTGAACCGTATGATCCAAAAACTTTAAAATCCCCAGCTGGAATAACCGTTTGATATTTTTAGGAGCGGCTGACTCCTTTAAGTTCTTTTTAAATTCTTCAAAAAACCTTGGCGGCTTGACGGAAGTGACGGCCCCTCGCTTCATCGCCTGACGAAGCAACCGTAAGGTTTCCGGCTCAATAGCAAATTGAAATCTTTGTTCAAATCGCACAGCTCGTAAAATACGGGTCGGGTCATCCATAAAACTTTGCTTATGTAAAACGCGGATGAACTTTCGTTTAAGATCCTTTAACCCGCCATAATAGTCTAATAAACTGCCAAAATGACTGGGGTCAATTGAAATGGCCATGGCATTAATTGTAAAATCCCGGCGGAAAAGATCCTCCTCTAGACTGCCCGGCGACACAACCGGAAGCGCGCCCGGGTAAGGATAATTCTCCTTTCGTACAGAAGCAAAATCAATTACCCGCCCGTCAGTGAGCATGACCGTCGCCGTCCCAAATTGGGAATAAACAACAATCTTACCTTGAACCAGCGATGCGAATTTCTTCGCCACCGAAACGGCATCGCCATTAACAACAATATCTAAATCCTCGACATCCCGCCCTAGAATCAAATCGCGGACACATCCACCGACGACAAAAGACCGCAAACCAAGGCCACAAGAAAGCCCCCCTATTTCCCGCACAATCTTTAACGTTTCAGGCTTAAGTTTATTTAGATATGATTTCACCATTATCCCCGCGGATGAAATTGTTTATGGATAGATTTCAAACGCTCTTTGTCCACATGCGTATAAATTTGCGTCGTTGAAATATCCGAATGCCCTAACATTTCCTGCACGGAGCGCAGATCCGCCCCATGCTCCAAAAGATGTGTCGCAAAAGTATGGCGCAGCGTATGCGGTTTGATATTTTTTTTGATATTAGCCTTCTTGGCATACGCCTTGATCAATGTCCACAAAAATTGACGGCTGATGCGCTTGCCCAGCCGGCTCAAAAATAAAATATCTGTGCCCGATGATTTAGCTTCAAGCTTAGGCCTCACTTTTTTGCAATAAAGCGCTATTGCCTCGCGTGATTTTTTTCCGATCGGAATGAGACGTTCCTTGCTGCCTTTTCCGATACAACGTATGTAGCCTGCATCAAAATTAAGGCCGCCCATCTTAAGGTCGGCTAACTCGGTCACACGCATGCCGCTGGCATAAAAAAGTTCGAGAATCGCATAATCCCTGATCATTTGCGGAGTTTTTCCAAATGCCGCCTGAATAATCATCTCCATCTCAGATTGTGAAAGCACTTCAGGAACGCGTTTCCATGTTTTCGGAGTTTCAACCAAACTAGTTGGATCATCCTTAAAAAGATTTTCTCTGACTAAAAACCGGTGAAACATTTTAACCGCCGTCAACGCCCTGCAGATGGATGTTGTTGTGAGGCCTTTCTTTTTTAAATCATACAAAAATGTCGACACATGCTCACGGGTGACCACACCAGGATTATCAACACCGCTTTTCTTTAAATAATTCACATACAGATTAAGGTCCCGCCGATAAGCCAAAAGCGTATTCTTGGCAAGGCCTCGCTCGACGGAAATGTAATTGATAAATTCCTGAATAAAATTTTGCATCATTCTTACTCGGCGATCAGTTGTTCCTTGACTAAGTTTGCCTTAAATTTCTTACGCATCATCATCTTCAGGTTCCTGATCTCACTAGTCATTCGCGAAACATTACGAAAAGCCTTGGGATGATCATATTCCCTTCGAATATATTGCAGCTGTTCTTTTATTTTCCCTAGATCTTCCGTAACAGGACTATTAACAAGCTTTCTCATTTCATCAATGGCTTTGAGAGCCGCATCGAGATCGTTAACCAGCCTCTTTTCATTTGCCATGGTTTCAAAATTATCAGCAAAATCCGACACCCACACGTTAAAAAGGGAATACTGCTGCGCGTACCCTTCCATAGGACCATATTTTTTGACCGGATATTCCTCCGGTTCCAAAACAGGAATAAAATCCCCCTTACCTTCTTTATCCTTTTTCTTCTGACGGACAAATTTCTTCCTTAACGGCTCACAGCCTGTCAACACCACAGTCACGATCAAACATACTGCACAAATTGACAACAACCGACGGCGATCAATCTTATTTGTCATCATGCATCATCTCCTCGAATTCATTTTGAGTTAGAATTTTAACACCCAATTGCTGGGCTTTAGTAAATTTTGAACCGGCGTTTTCTCCGGCCACCACAAAATCCGTCTTGGCACTAACGGACACGACAACTTCTCCTCCTAATATCTTAACCATGTCTCCCGCTTCATCCCTTGATAATCCTTCGAGCTCACCCGTGAACACAAACTTCTTTCCGGCCAGCCGGTTGTCTTTGGCCTCAAACTTTTCTTCCTTTAACAACAGACCTGCCTTCTTAAATTTCTCAAGCAGTCGACGGGCCGATGGCCGTTTAAAGAAAACGCCGACAGATTCTGCCATAACCGTTCCGACGTCCTTGATCATTTTAAGATCTTCGGTGGGCGCATGAACCAACACATCTATATTTTTATATCTCTGCGCAAGCGAATAAGCCGCCTTTGCCCCAATGTTCGAAATACCCAACCCAAAAATAAAACGCGATAACGGCTGCTTCTTGCTACGATTAATAGCGGCCAATAGATTATCCGCTTTCTTATCCTTAAATAAATCCAGGCCAAGCAAATCCTCTTTTGTCAGAAAATAAATATCAGCCGGATCCTTGACTAATTTTCTATCGAGAAGCTGATTAATGACAACCTCACCGAGCCCGTCGATGTCCATGGCTCCGCGGGACGCAAAATGAACAAGGGTTCGTTCCAATTGCTTAGGGCATGCCGGATTCACACAACGGTAGGCAACGTCTTGATCATTTTCTTTAACGACCTTTTCTTCACACGAAGGACATTTCTCCGGCGGCAAGAATATCTTTTTGCCGGATCCTGTTGACTCGACAACTTTAATAATCTTTGGAATAACATCACCGGCCCTTTCAATAAGAACCCGGTCGCCGGAACGAACGCCAAGGCGTTTGATCTCATCAAAATTGTGCAACGTTGCCCTGCTAATCGTTACTCCGCCGCAAGGCACGGGTTCAAGATCAGCAACCGGAGTCAAAACGCCGGTGCGGCCGACTTGAACTTTAATCTCGCGCAAAATAGTTGTCGCCTGATAAGCGGGAAATTTATACGCCACAGCCCAACGCGGGGATTTAAGAGTAAAACCCAAAACATCCCGCTGTTGGTATGAATTAACCTTGACCACAACCCCGTCGACATCGTAGGGCAATGTCGTACGCTTCCCCTGAAATTCCAGACAATAGTCTTTAACCTCGTCAAGTGAGCGACACACACGGTTATAAGAATTAACTGGCAGCCCCAGCCGAGCCATCTTATCCAGAAATTCCGCATGAGTCTGCGGCAGATCCGAGCCTTCCCATCGCCCGAATGAATGCACAAAGAAATTCAGCTGGCGCTGCGCCGCCAATTGCGCATCCAACAATTTCAACGATCCTCCAGCGGCATTGCGCGGATTCGCAAATATTTCTTCCCCATTTTTTTTGCGCTCTTGGTTGAGACGTTCAAAATCCGCATGACTCATGTACACCTCGCCGCGAACTTCCAACTTTTTGATCTTTGAAATCTGTTTATCATCCTTGAACTTCAAAGGAATACTGCGGATCATTTTTAAATGATGCGTCACATCCTCGCCTGTTAACCCATCACCTCGGGTTGCCCCAAGGACAAATTCACCGTTCTCATAAATCAAAGCAACGCTTACACCGTCCATCTTTAGCTCAACCGCATATTCAACCGATTGAACACCCAAACCTTTAAAAACTCTTTTCTGCCAATCTGCTAATTCATCGAACGAATACGTATTGTCCAACGAATACATCTTAACCTTGTGCGCAACCGTGTGAACCGCGCTCGGGAATAACGCGCCTATGCGCTGTGTGGGAGAATGCTTTGATTTAAACTGCGGGAATTTTTCTTCGAGAGCTATAAGTTCTTTAAGAAGCTCGTCGTATTGAGTATCCGATACGGTGGGATTATTATGAATGTAATATTGCGCGTTATGTTCTTCAATCAAACGGGACAACCGCTTTATGTCCCGCTGTGCTTTTTTAAGATCCATGGGATTAAACCATTAGATGATCATCCTGATACTCATACCAAGATGCTAATACTTCGACAAGTTTATTTCTCAAAAGTATCAGAAAGCTATTTCAAAATCTGTACATTCATTCTTGGCGTTAAGATATTCCGCCTGAACCTTATGAATGTATCCGCCGAAATGGACTTTTAATTTCTGAACTAAATCACCAATCAAATCTTTAGCGCCTTCTACCCAGAGTTCAACCCGGCCGTCTGGCAGATTCTTAACCCAACCCTTTAGGCCCAGATCAACAGCATAACTGCGACAAGTATACCGAAAACCTACCCCTTGCACTGTTCCTGTAAAATAAATATGCGCTCGTATCATGATCAACTTAAAAAAATCGGGAAGGTGGGGCTTGCCTGCCCTGGCCTTCAGCCAGTCCAGGCCAGGGAACCCACGATCCTTATATAAAGTCGGGAAGCAGGGATTTGAACCCTGGACCTCAACGTCCCGAACGTTGCGCGCTAGCCAACTGCGCTACTTCCCGTAAATATCTAAAACTTTCGAAAAAACAAACCAAAACTCAAATGAGGCGATATTCTAACATCGTCGGGTGTCCGCGTCAAATCAATATCCAGACTGGCAATAGTTTCTTGCTTGATGTTTAATAACTCATTAATATTTCATAGAAATTATTATTTAATTTCTTTGATACCAAAACCTATTTCCGCCTCTGCCACTAAATTATCCTTAACATACGCCTCGGTTTTCAGAAAACCCGCCTTAGACATTAGTTTAATCGATGCCACTTCAATCCGAAGCTGATCCCCTGGAACAACCGGCATATGGAATTTGGCGGTTGTTTTAGCCAGATAATAAACCAGATCCTTGCCCTGAAAATTCTTGCTGTAATAATAATAAACGCACCCCGCTTGGGCCATCGCCTCGATGATGAGAACCCCCGGCATGACTTTCTCTTCAGGAAAATGCCCGACAAAATATTGTTCATTGATCGAGACATTCTTAAGCGCCACGAGTTTTTCGTTGGGAACAAGTTCCACAACTTTATCGATCATTAAAAATGGAAATCGATGCGGAATAATTCTCTGAATCTCTCGGACATCTAACTGCATTTGTTAACCTCCATTTAGAGTGCCCAGTGGCCTGTGTCCTGTGGTCAGATCAGTGTCAGCGGATCAGCTACTGGTCACTGGCCACAGACAACTGACCACTTATTAACGTATAGCTAATCCACCATCGACAACAATGACCTGGCCCGTAACATACGCCGCCTGATCGCTTAAAAGGTATTCAACGACACCAGCCACATCTCCGACAGAGCCAATGCGGGCCAAAGGGATCATCTCAGTAATCTTTTTTTTCTGGTCATCGGTAAAACCCGAAAGGATATCGGTTTCGATAAAACCCGGCGCTATCGCGTTGACCCGAATCCCGAAAGAGGCAACCTCTTTAGCCAGCGCTTTTGTAAAGGCATTGATCCCGCCCTTACTCGCCGAATAATTAACCTGGCGGGGAAGACCAATCACACCGCTTACCGACGAAATATTAATCACCTGACCTTTTTTCTGCTTCATAAAAGTCACAATACAAGCACGAGTTGCGTTAAACATCCCTGTGAGATTGGTATCGATGACCTCCTGCCAATCATCCTTGGACATCATCATGAGCGCTTTATCACGGATAATCCCGGCGTTATTAACAAGAACATCCAAGCCGCCAAACTCCGCCTTCGTTGATTCAATCCATCCTTTGACTTCTTCAAAGTTCTTAATATCAACACGACTGCCCTTGGCCTTAACGCCCTTGTTGGCCAATTCTTTCTCCAACGACGAGGCCTGCTCCTGGTTTGAGTGATAATTAAAAGCAATGTTGGCACCCAGATCCGCAAGTTTGATCGCGATTGCCCGCCCTATGCCACGCGAAGCGCCGGTGATGATAGCCGTTTGATTTTTCAAAAATAAATTACTCATAAAAGAATCCTGTAGGGGCTGGTTTTCCTGGCTTGTCATGCGACAGTCCAGGACAGGCAAGCCCGCCTCTACGATTATTCATATTTTTTTAACACCATACAATTATTATTACCATTAGGCCCGAAAGAATTGACCATCACATGCTTGAGCTTAGCCGTGCGTGCTTGATTGGGAACATAATCAAGATCACAATTAGGATCTTTTTGTTGATAATTCACCGTCGGAAAAAGGAAACCATCGTGAATAGCGCCCACCCCGGCGGCAACGTTATACGCAGCGGTAACACTGTAACATTCGCCGACCATGGACTTGACCGCGCTGATGGGTATCTTATACGCGTATTCGCCAAACACTTCCTTGATTGCCTCTGTTTCGATCTTGTCAGCGGCTTGCGTGGAATTGGCATTGGCGCAAATGTAATCGATGTCTTTTGGTTGAAGACCATTCTCCTCTAATGCGTACGTCATGGCCTCTTTCATGCCTGTTCCCCGCGGATTAAACTTGTGAATCTTAAACGGATCAAAGCTGTAACCGAACCCTAATATTTCCGCAAGAATCCTTGCCCCGCGTGCCTTCGCGTGCTCATATTCCTCGACGGCAATAACACAGGCTCCCTCACCTAACGTAATGCCGTTACGACGCGCGTCAAAAGGACAGTTGATAAACTCCTCTCCTTCTTTGGCCCCGGAAAGATATTTGATCGCATTAAATCCTAAATAGGTCTGCAGACAAAACTCTTCAACACCACCAGCGTAAATCATATGCGCACGGTCCCATTGAATAAAATCATAAGCATATTGAAGAGCATCCATGGACGCGCAAAAACCGGTTGAAAGAGTTGTGTTAAAACCGGCGATCTTATGCCAAATAGAAATCTGGCTCGCCGGTGAATTGATGACCGTATTAGGAAATAACGCCGGATTAACCGCCCTCGGCCCTTCCCGTAACGTCACAATATCAAACTCGGCGATGCTCTTGATACTGCCCAACGTCGTTCCAATCGCAACGCCAACATCGTCGGTATTTTCTGGAGTGATGGTAAAACCGCTGTCCTGAATCGCAAGCTTGGCCGCCGAGACAACCAGCATGATACTGCGGTCCAACAAACGCAGGCCTTTGGGGCCCATGTAAATCTTGGGATCAAAGTCGGTGATTTCGCAGGCTGTTTTAACAGGATATTCAGCGGTATCAAAGAATGTGATGGGCCGGTAACCGATTCTGCCTTCTTTTAAAGCCTGCCAATAATCCTCGCGGCCTTTGGCGTTGCCGCAGATAATTCCGATTCCGGTTATGACCACACGTTTTTTCATATAATCTCAGACCATTACAACCCCGGGGGTTGTAATGGTTTAACCCAAAATATACCGCGCCAGAATATCCGCTTCAATATTTAACACATCGCCAGCTTTCTTGCCGGCCATGGTTGTTTCTTTCATTGTAAACGGAATCATATAAACGGAAAAATAATCCTTAAATACTTTCCCAACGGTCAGGCTAATACCATTTAAGCAGATCGATCCCTTAGGCACAATAAACTTTTTTAAACCAGAAGAAATACTCAGCTGAAATTCAACATAATTTTTCAGACGGATAATGGCCTTGATCTTAGCCAAACCATCCACATGCCCTGTGACGATATGGCCCCCAAACCTTCCACCTGCCTTAAGGGCGCGTTCAAGATTGACCTTTGCTCCCCGCTCTATCCGGCCGAGAGTCGTCTTATCAACTGTTTCCTTCATTACATCAAAAGAAAGTAAAGAATTTTTAGATTGAGTAACCGTCAGACATACTCCGTCGACAGAAATGCTTTCTCCCAAACGGACACCTTGGGCAGCCTTAGGCGCATGCAAAGAAAGACTGAAAAGATTTTCTTTTCTTCGGATGTCTTTAACAGTTCCTATTTCTTCAACGATTCCTGTAAACATAGCCTTGAATGAGAACATCGGGTTTTAGAAAATCAACGGTTACATCTTTTAGAATAACAGCCTTATTAACATCCGTAATATTTAATCCGGCAATCGAACTGACTCCGTTTTGATCGCCAATAATTTTCGGCGCAACATAAATCATCATACGATCAACAAGTCCGTCTTTAATAGCCCTGCCGATCAAGCGCCCTCCGCCTTCAATTAGAATAGATGATATCTCAAGCCTCACTAATTCCTTCATAAGCCATTTGAGATCCACATGACCATGCTTACCCTTCGTCGGGGCAACAAGAACCACTGCGCCCATCTTTAAAAACATGCCAACCTTTGATTGAGACGCTTTCGCGGTTGTGGCAATGATGACATCCGAAGGATCTGTTCCATGAAAAAGCCGCGCCTTAGCTGACAAAGCCAGTGTGGAATCCACAATTATTTTCTTAAAGCCTTTGCCCTTACGAAGAGGATTTAAACCCGGATCATCCATCTTAACCGTGTTAGCACCAACCATGATCGCGTCGAATTGATCCCTCATCGACCGGGCATAAACGCGCGTTGATTCGGATGTAATCCACTTGGAATCACCGTTGGCTGTCGCGATCTTACCGTCGAGCGTTTGAGCAGTCTTGGCTGTTACAAAAGGCAGATGTTCTTTGATATATTTAATAAATACTTCATTCATGCGTGTCAGCACATCTTCAAGACAACCCACTTCAACTTTAATCCCGAATTTCTTTAAAATCGCGACCGATTTTCCATTCATGAGCGGATTAGGATCCTTCATGCCGATCACAACCTTGGCAATACCGCTGTCAATAATATGATTAACACACGGTGGCGTCCGTCCATGATGAGCGCACGGCTCAAGAGTGACATAAAGCGTTGCGCCTCGGGCCTTCTGGCCGGCTTTCTTGAGCGCCACGACCTCGGCATGATCACCGCCGCAACGCGCATGAAATCCCTGCGCAATAATCTTATTATTTTTAACAATAACAGCTCCCACCATCGGATTAGGAGACGTTGTCCCCTTACCTTTCAAAGCAAGCTTGTACGCGATGCGCATGTAATGTTCTAAATTCATATCGATGGTTTAAACTTTGCCTTTAATTCTTCGACGATCTCATAAGGTATCTGTGTTTTACCGACATAGGTGTGCGTTTTTGCCTTGCCATGCGCGTCAGAACCGCCGGTTGCTAAAATATTATATTTCTTCGCAAGATTTTTGTAAAATTTCAAAACCGTCTCAGAACAGTTCGGATAATAAACTTCAAGCCCGCCCATTCCTTCCTTAACAAATTGCGAAATCAGCTCGTCTTTCTGCGTCATCATGGGATGCGCCATAACAGCAACGCCTCCAGAATCCGTAATAAGCTTGATCGCTTCAAACGGTGTCTGATGATATTTTGTGAAATACGCCGGGCCGCCTTCCCCAATGTACTTATCAAATGCCGCTCTCATGGAAGTAACCCAGCCTTTTTCCTTTAAGACCATGGCCAAATGCGGACGCCCGACGGCTCTTGAACGTGTTTTGGAAGCAACCTCTTCAAAAGTAATATTATCAATACCAAGCGCCTTGAGATTTTCAATCATCTTCTGGATTCGTTCAATACGCGCATCCTGGATATGGCCAAGCTTGTCAACTAGCGGGCTTTTTTTATAATCAAAACCATAGCCTAAGATATGAATATCTTTTCCGTTAAGTTCAGAGGACAATTCAATACCAGCAATGACTTCAATGCCCCGCTCTTCGGCTATCGCCTTGACGGGATCGATCCCATCAACAACATCATGGTCTGTGATCGCAATGCACGAAAGCCCGGCATTGACGGCATCCTCAACAACTTCTTCCGGCGAGGATGTGCTGTCGGAATAGTAGGTGTGAATGTGAAGATCGGCCCATTTGGTCATTATGTTTGGGAAGTCCCGGAGGCGATTTCTTTTTTGTGGATTTTATCAAGAATGCCGTTAACAAACTTGCTGGACTCAAGATCACCATATTTCTTGGCAAGTTCAACAGCTTCGTTGATGGCAACTTTGGGAGGAATATCAGTGGAATGCTTTAATTCAAAAACACCTAAACGTAAAATATTTCGATCAATAACAGCCATCCGTTTTAACTGCCAATTCGTGGCATACTCGGTAACTTTGGCATCGATAGCATCCAAAGAACCATGGACACCTAGAACCAAACGATTGGCAAAAGTGATAACTTCTTGATTGCGTTCTTCCTCATCTTTAAGCTCGCCGTCTTCCCAATAGCTGACAGCCACTTGATCAATAGGACGGCGTGTGATATCCGCCTGATAAAGAATTCTAAGAGCACATTCGCGAGCCTGAGTACGTCTTCTCATATTTTCAAAGAAAAATTATTAATTCGTTCGATTCTATTTAGCACGCGCCATTACGCCCATCATTTCCAACGCAGCCTGCGCAGCATCCGACCCTTTATTATCCCCACCATCGAGCATCGAACGTTCATTAGCCTGCTTGATTGTATTGGTCGAAAGAACACCAAAGATAACCGGTTTGCCGGACTTTAAAGACACACCCATAATACCTCGGGCGCACTCATGGGCCACTAATTCAAAATGATACGTCTCGCCGCGGATGACAGCCCCAAGGCAAACGACGACCGAAATATCTTTCTTCTGCGCCCACTTCAAAGCCGTTAACGGTAATTCCAACGCACCAGGAACCCATGAAATAAAAATCTGTGAATCTTTAACGCCACTTTTCTTAAACTCGTTAAGGCATCCTTGGAGCAAGCGATGCGTTACAAACTCATTGAATCGACTGACAATAACAGCAACTTTTAGATGACGCATACGGACTTTCCAATATCGCACAACATCGACGATCAAGAAAACTTAAAGAATGTGCCCCATTTTTTCTTTTTTAGTTTTCAAATATTTTTCATTCTTGGAATTATGCTGAACTTTCAGAGGAACACGTTCAGCCACAGAAAGGCCATATCCTTCCAGACCAACAATTTTGCGCGGATTATTAGTCAAAAGCCTCATCTGCTTGATACCCAAATCAACCAAAATTTGAGCGCCAATACCATAATCGCGCAAATCCGGAGCAAAGCCCAAAGCCTCATTAGCCTCGACGGTATCCATACCGTCGTCCTGCAAATTATACGCCTTTAATTTGTTGATAAGCCCAATGCCGCGCCCCTCTTGGCGGATATACAACAAAACTCCCGTGCCAATCGATTCAATGGCTTGCATAGCGACCTTCAATTGAGGATTACAATCGCAACGCAGTGAACCAAAAACATCACCAGTCAGACATTCCGATTGAACACGAACCAAAATGGGCACTGTTCCGTCGATCGTGCCTTTGACAAGCGCAACGTGAATCGTCTCATCTAACTTAGAACGATATCCGATCATCCGAAACTCACCGGCCTCCGTCGGCAATTTGGTTTCAACACAACGCTCAACTAATTTTTCATATTTTCGGCGGTATTCAATTAGGCTGTCGATCGAACATATTTTCAGCTTATGTCTTTTAGCGAATTCAAGGATATCGGTCGTCCGAGCCATGGTCCCGTCGTCATTCATAATTTCACAAATAACCCCCGCCGGAAAAAGACCCGCCAGGCGCGTGAGATCAACAGAGGCCTCAGTGTGGCCGGCCCTCACAAGAACACCGCCTCTTTTGGCACGCAAAGGAAAAAGATGTCCTGGCGTGACAAAATCGCCGGGCTTGGACTGAGAATCGATCATAAGTTTTACTGTGTAAGCACGGTCAAACGCGGATATGCCTGTGGTGATACCTTGAGCAGCGTCAACGGAAATCGCCCAGCCTGTATTGCATCGCTGGTGCTTATGACTTAGGACGTCGTCTTTCATGGGATGCAAATCAAGACGATTTAATTGTTCTTCTTCCATCGGAACGCAAACAAGCCCGCGGGCGTGTTTGGCCATAAAATTAATAGCTTCGGCGGTTACGAATTGGGCGGCGATGAGGATATCGCCCTCATTCTCTCGGCCTTCATCGTCCATAACAACGACCATGCGCCCTGCGCGAAGTTCATCTAAAACATCTGGAATTGGAGAAAACATCGGATTCATTGAGGGTCTCCTTAGAATCGTTTAAAAAGCTCAGAATGGAATAATAATGCGTCAATATATTGGAAATCTAATGTCTTGTCAAGCAAATTATCCCCCCCTATAATAGCTAAAAATAGGACGACAAAACTCACTTTCAATTTCCTAAATATATTAATATTAATAATATGCAACTCGAGAAAAAGATAGCCCGACAACTGATCGCAACAGGTAAAACCATTTCGATCGCAGAGTCCTGTACCGGCGGCCTTTTGACCAATAGACTTACAAATATCCCGGGCAGTTCAGCGTTTCTCCTGGCAGGCATCATCAGCTATTCAAATACAGCCAAGACTAAACTACTAAGAATCCCGCCTTCTTTAATACAAAAAAAAGGCGCTGTAAGTTCATCGGTTGCCGGGCTCATGGCCAAAAATGTGAGAAAGCTGTTTGACACAGACTTGAGTGTTGCCATCAGCGGCATCGCAGGACCCACCGGAGGATCATCCCAAAAGCCTGTTGGACTTGTGTTTATCGCTGTCCAAAGCCGTAAACACTTACTGGTTGATCGAAACCTGTTTAAAGGCTCCCGTATCCAAATCAAGAAACAAGCCGCAGACCGCGCGCTTGAACTTCTTTTCAAAATTATCAACGGATAAATAAACTGCACGGCCTTACGGCAAGTATTTTTGTCAGCAAAAACAAAAGTCCCGCGTCACTGGCACGGGGCTTTTGTTTACAAAACGAGCTTCTTATCTGCGATCGCTAAGCTTGGCAAGCAATCGTAAAATTTCGATATATAACCAAACAAGCGTGACCAAAAGAGCAAATGCCGAATACCATTCCATATATTTCGGCGCCCCTTCTTTGGCAGCTTGTTCAATAAGATTAAAATCCAAAACCAGATTCAAAGCAGCAACAATGACAACAACAAAACTAAAAGCTATCCCCATCCCGCTGCTGGAATTAATGAGCGGAATTTGAATTCCGAATAACCCGACGACCATTGTCACAATATAAAACAACGCAATCGCCATGGTTGCAGCGACGACAACCCGCATGAATGTCGGAGTTGCCCGAATAAATCCAGCCTGATAAGCTGCCAAAAGACAGAACAAAACTCCAAACGTCAATGCGACCGCTTCAATGGCAATTCCTGGATAGGCTTTATTCATTAAGCTCGCCATTCCCCCTAAAAAAACACCTTCCAAAACTGCGTAAATCGGCGCAGTCACAGGCGACCATTCCTTCTTAAAAGATGTGACCATGGCAACAATAAAACCTAAAATAGCACTGCCTGTAACTGCAGGCATTAAGAATTTCAATAATTCAGCCTCGGGCTTCGCGATTTCACTCCATACCCAAAGAGCAGCACCAAAGGTCAAAATCAAAAGAATAAAAGTCTTACCGACAGCTCCCTGGATTGTCATGGCCTCTCCCCGTCCATAAGCACCAGCCTGAGAAAAAACACGTTGATTCAAAACAGGATTTCCGGATTTCATAATACTGATCCTTTCTACAAATTAAACTAAAACTAAATTCCAGACCATCGTAAAGCCAGATGCATAACCGCATTGGTGTAAATACCTGCCACGATATCGTCCATCATAATACCAGAACTGCCGCCTAACCCTTCAAATTTATTGCCGGGATAAATTTTGAACATATCAAACGCACGGAACAAAAAAAACGCTGTCCAAAAAACCGGCAAAGTAGCCGGCAATAAAAAACAGGCTATCATAACTCCGGCGACTTCGTCTATGACGATACACCCCGGGTCTTTCTTACCGATAGCTTTCTCAGCACGCCCGCTGGTTACAAAGCCAATCACCGTGACAATCAAGGTAACGGCCGCATATACCACAGGGTTACCCATTAAGGCAAAACTGATCAGGATACCGACGATAGTTGTAATCGAACCCGGCGCAACAGGCAAGTATCCAATACAAAAAAATGTCGCGCATATCTTTGAAATCGAGTCCATCATAAAGACGCTGCTGTTTTCCGCAAGTTAAAAAAATACGAAACGCCGGAATTCACCGTCAAAATGACGGTCGCGAACATCAAAATATTTATCACTAATCCCCATCCATTCTCGACAGATTGGGACCAACCCTGAGCGAAATTCGATTTTTCCAAGATTAAAAATATCAACACGATGGAAATACATAAAATCTGCGAAACTGTTTTGATCTTTCCGGATTTCTCAGCCGCAATCACCTGCCCGCGACGCAATCGCGCCACGCGTGAAAAAGTCACCGCCACCTCTCGGATACAAATCAGCACAACCATCCAGGCCTGAAGAACTCCCATCTGCACGAATACCATAAATGCGGTCAATATTAGAAATTTATCAGCCACGGGATCCATGATCTTTCCAAAATCCGTAACAAGACCCTTCTTCTTGGCGATATATCCGTCTAGAAGATCCGTCAATGCCGCGACCGCAAATACAATCGCCGCAAAAATTGTTGATGACAAAGAATCTTTATATATCAGCATCATAAAAATAACCGCCCAGAAAAATCTCGATAATGTTAAAACATTGGGCAGATTCATAATGCCTCACCTGCCAAGTCATATTCGTAAGCATCCGTGATTTTCACATCAACAAAATCACCTGCTTTAAGAAGTTTAGAGGACTGGACATAAACGCAACCGTCAACCTCTGGCGCGTCATATTGACTTCGCCCCAAATACGTATCATCAACGCCGCCTTGTTTTTCATCAATCAAGACCTTGAGAGTCTTGCCCACAAATGACTGTTGAATCTCATGCGAAATTTCTTGTTGCAGCTTCATCAGTGCGTTCATCCGTCGACGTTTAGTCTGCGCCGGAACTTGGCCCGGCATATCATAGGCCGCGGTATCTTCTTCCTTTGAATAGACAAAAACGCCGACGCGCTCAAAACGTGAAACTTTTACAAAATCCATCAATTCCTGAAAATGCTTCTCTGTTTCTCCCGGCATACCGACGATAAAAGTCGTACGGATAAATCCATTTCTGACCCGATCCCGCATATTAGCAATTAGATCTTTGGTCTCTTGCGTCGTAATATTGCGGTTCATACTTTTTAAAAGCGGATCGCTGATGTGCTGCAAAGGAATATCAATATACGGAGTGATTTTGGGCTCCGTGGCCATCACCTCGATGAGTTCGTCGGTGACATGCGCAGGGAATGCATACAACAAACGGATCCATTGAATATTCTTAAGACCTTTGGAAACTTCTTTAAGAAGCTTGGCCAGGGCCTTCTCCCGGTAAATATCCATGCCATAGGCCGTGATGTCCTGACCGATAATGTTAATTTCCTTAACTCCCTTGGCGTCGAGCCCCTGAACTTCTTTAACAACCGACTCAATACTGCGAGAGACAAATTTTCCTTTAATCTTGGGGATCGCACAAAAACTGCAGGCGTTAAAACAACTTTCACAAATCTTAACGTAGGCAAAATGTTTAGGGGTCAGTTGATACTGTTCGGGCAGTTGTTCACGATTAAGGCTTGGAGTGCCGACGAAGGCATCAACGCCTTTTAATTCATCAACAAGTTCTTTACCATAACGTTGCGCGAGGCAGCCGGCGACGATGACTTTTTTAATCTTTCCCTGTTTTTTTAATTCAATCAAATCAAGGATAGTATCGATGGATTCTTTGCGGGCGTCTTCAATGAATGAACACGTATTGACAATCGCGATGTCCGCGTGCTCGACGTCGACGATGCGATGGCCGTTCTTCTTAAGACGGCCCAAGATAGCCTGAGAGTCGACAAGATTACGGGCGCACCCAAGATTGATTACACCCACTTTCTGGCCGTACGATGCCCGATCAGTCTGAAAATCTTTCGTGGTGCGGATGACTTTACTAAATTCTTTTTTACTTTTTGACTGATAAGCCATCTTTTGTAAACACCACTCTCTTGGCGCCTCGGTCACTGGCGCCCAACGCACCCAGCATTTTGCCGTTAAGTTCGAATTCTAAAAGATTAATGTTTCTGCCCGATAATTCAATTTCTGTTTCGGCCTTCCAAGTTTCAGAATCGCCTTTCTTTAAGGCTGACTGAAAGACAACCTGCCCGTCGGCCTTAACCTGAAGCCACCCGTTCTTAGTGGCTCGCACCGTCAGTTCAATTGATTTGGATTTTTTATCTGAGTTTGTTTCGGATACGGAGAGTTTCTTTTCCGCCAAAGTTTTATCTTCGACGGCGGACTCAGTCACGACGACAACAGCGGGCTTTTGCGGCATTTCATGCTGGTCAACTTTATTAACATTATCTTTAACCTTGCTTGAAACGGAGGGTTTGACTGCAATCTTGGCAACAGGTTTTTTGATCGCTTTAGTGACCGCCCCATGTTTCTGCGGAGGCTTTATTTTGGAAACAAGACATCCAGCGAACTTAACGACCAGAAAAATCACAAAAATAAAGATCGCAATCTTAATCAACCGCCCGAATCCTTTGGCAAAAAAATCAATCTTTACTGCCGGACGAAACTTCTCTTTAACAATTTTTCTAAACGGCGCAACAGCCTCGGAAACCTTGACCTCTTTAACATCAGAACGCTTAGGTTTAGGCGCCGCACTTTCCAGCATCCCGTATTCCTGAAGGACTTGCGTTTCATCTAATTCAAGGTACTTGATATAGATCTTGATAAAACCGCGATAGTAAAAAGTCTGAAGCTTGTGGACCGAATAACCCTGCTCGATGGCTTTGAGCGCGTCCAAAGGAATTTTGGTCGACTCATGCACCATTTCAAGGGTGATCCCCTTGCCCTGGCGGGTCTCTTTAAGAATAGAAGATAGATTATCCTTGTTTGGCGGGTTGGTCATTTGCATTGCCTATACGTTCGACCATCCATTTTTCTCTGTCGATGAGGATATCGCGCGCCTTACTGCCGACATAAGGGCCTACGATACCGTTTTGTTCCATTATATCAATCAACCGCGCGGCCCGTGAATATCCTAATCTCAATCGTCGCTGCAAAATGGAAACCGATGCCTGGTTTGTTTCAATCACAACACGTACAGCTTCATCATACATCTCGTCATCCTGGGCGCCGTTACCTGCGGCACCCGTTGGCTGCTGGGTGGTAATGGCGTCATTATACTCTGGATTCTGCTGAGGTTTAATAAAATCTATAACACGCCTGATTTCTTCATCGGAGACATAACTGCACTGTCCACGGGTTGGTTTAGCATCGCCCGGTTTCATAAATAAAAGATCGCCTTTTCCTAAAAGATTTTCAGCGCCGTTCATATCAAGAACCGTGCGTGAATCAACCTTGGATGCCACCTTAAAAGAAACTCTCGCCGGAAAATTTGCCTTGATGACCCCGGTAATGACATCCACCGACGGACGCTGAGTTGCAAGGATCAGATGAATGCCCACCGCACGGGCCAATTGGGCCAAACGCGTGATGGCGCTCTCAATGGTTTTGGCGGACACCTGCATCAAATCCGCAAGCTCATCAACAACGATAACAATGTAAGGCATGGTATTGCCTTGCTGATGATATCCCTTAATATTGCGAACACCCGCCTTTGCCAAAGTTCGGTAGCGGTGCTCCATCTCGCTCACAACCCAGTTTAACGCTCCAGAAACTTTTTTTGTGTCGGTGATGACAGGGCAAAGCAAGTGAGGCAGCTCATTGTAACCAACCAGCTCAACCATCTTCGGATCAACCATGAGAAATTTGACTTCCTCCGGCGATGCATTAAATAAAATCGACATGATGATGCTGTTTAAAGCCACCGTTTTCCCGGAACCCGTCGTGCCGGCGATTAAAAGATGAGGCATATCCGTCAAATCGGAAATCAATGATTTTCCGGTAATATCTTTACCCAGAGCAAGCATGAGCTTTGATCCCGAAGATCTAAATTCGCTTTGTGAAAGGACGTCTTTAAGAAAAACCGATGCGGATGCTCCATTAGGAACCTCGATCCCCACACGATTTTTGCCTGGAATTGGTGCCACAATGCGAACCGATGAAGCGCGCATGGCAAGCGCGATATCGTCGGAAAGGGTTGTGATTTTCTGCACTTTAACGCCTGGCGCAGGTTCAAGTTCATAGCGGGTTAAAACCGGCCCGCGTTCGATGTCGGCCACGCGGACGCTCACGCCAAAACTGGCCAATGTGGTTTCCAATATCTTTGCGCCGCTCACCAACCCTTCCTGAATGCGGCTCGATGAAATCTGCGGAGGGTCGCTCAACAAATCCAACGACGGAAGATGATACTCCCCCACTTTCTTGGAAGGCTCAATAGATACATGCTCTTTGGCTTGGTCTTTGGGTTCAACAATTCGAATCACAGGCTTAGGCGGAACTTCTTTGCGTTCGGCTTCGCGATTTTCTGCTACTTCAGCTTTAGCTTTTTCAATTAACTCTTTGCTTTTTAATGTTTCGGCTTTTTCTTGATCTGGGCGCGATTTCTTATCAACACGCTCTACCATCTGTTTGATCTCTTGAGCTCTTCGGCCGTTCACATTTTTTTGCTGTTTCACATCAGAAGAATCGCGCAGGGATAAAATTTTCTCCCAAGCTAAGAAAAACAATTCATGCGCCGTCATCGAAACTTTTACAAATAAAGGCGTTAATAAAAATTCTCCGGTTAACACCAAAGCCAAAGCGCCTAGCGCAAATAATATAATATAAGCACCCACTATCCCAAAATACCTGGATAGAAAATCAGACACGACAAGACCCACGATCCCTGCGGATTCAAAATGAGCCGCCGCCCCGTTTATAGATGTTAAACTTAATATTGCGCTCGCCACACAAAGCAGAACGGAGAAACTGATCAATTTAGCGACGGAGAAACGAATCACACGATTCGTTAAACGATTCCAGCTCCAAAAAAGCATAAATAGAATAATCAGGTAAGAACTTTTACCGAAGGAAAAAAAAAGCACTCCAGCGGCATAAGCGCCGCAGATGCGCACCCAATTTTTTGCAGGAATATTCGGCTGGGATGTATACCAGGAAAGATCGGTGGGTACAAAAGAAATCAAACTAGCCAAAAGTATTAATCCCAGGGCCAGGATGATAATACCTTTTACTTCACTGATATGCTCATATTTCATGGAACGCTCGAAAGAATTATTTAAATCGCTTTACCGAGGATAATTTTAACCCCGGAGGACAGGAATCCCTATTACATACGACCCCTCATCACTTTTGCTCACTCGAGATGATAGCCACAGATCCATTACGATCTGTGGCACCATTTTATTCCGCTTGCTTCTTACTGAGATTAGCCCGCTTCATCTGATCAATCTCAACAAGTTTCACTTTAAATCTATCGCCGACTTTGACTATTTCATTGACATCCTTGACATAGGTCTTGGATAACTCCGAGACATGAACCAAGCCTTCACGCCCGGGTAAAAATTCAACGAATGCGCCAAAATTAACAACACGCTTAACGACCGAATCATAAACCTCGCCGATCTCCGGTTCCAGTGTCATGCCTTTAATAAAATTCACAGCTTTCTCAAGCGCATCTTTGTCTGGAGACGCCACCAAAATCTTGCCGTCTTCCCCGATATCGATAGAAGTCACACCAGTCTCTTCAATGATTTTACGAATCATTTTGCCACCAGGTCCGATGACCTCGCCAATCTTCTCCTGGCTGATCTGGATAGTCGCAATCCGAGGAGCAAAAGGCGACATTTCCGTGCGGGGAGCGGCGATCGCGGCGGTCATCTTATCTAGAATAGTTAACCGCGCTTCGTAAGACTGGTCGACTGCTTTTTCTAAAAGATCAACGGCAACGCTATTGATCTTAAGATCTAATTGAATCGCTGTCACACCATTCTTACTTCCGGCCACCTTGAAATCCATATCACCAAAATGATCTTCCATACCCATAATATCCGTAATTAAAACTGCTTTGCCTTCTCCGGAAATCAGACCGATGGATATACCGGCGACGGGCTCTTTAATCGGAACACCAGCATCCATCAATGATAATATGCCGGCGCAAACCGAGGCCATACTGGATGATCCGTTAGACTCCAGAATTTCGGAAACAACACGTATGGTATATGGGAATTCATCTTTAGTTGGAAGGACTGCGCGGATAGATTTTGCCGCAAGTTCACCATGGCCAATCTCTCGACGACCAGGGCCACGCATAGGTTTAGTTTCACCAACGCTGAACGATGGGAAATTATAGTGCAGCATAAAACGTCTGTACGATTTCCCTTCAAGAGCTTCAATGAGTTGCTCATCAGTACGCGTGCCTAAAGTCACAACCGCTAAGCTCTGCGTCTGACCGCGCGTGAACAGGCTAGAGCCATGTGTACGAGGAAGGACGCCGGCTTCACAGGAAATAGCACGGATCTCTTTCGGCCCTCTACCGTCGGCGCGCTTCTGTTTCTCAAAAACATTGTTACGAACGACCTCGTATTGGATCTGATCATAAACCGCCGCAACAGCGCCAGCCTTGATCTCCCCACCTTGAGGAGCAAAAGTCTGATAAATACTCAAGTCTTTAGTCAATGTATCAAACAAAACATTTATGGCATTCTCGCGTTCTTTCTTATCCGTCATACCACTGTAAATTTCAGCCAGCTTCTTGATCGATAGGTCTCGCACCTTCTTAACGAACTCAGGATGATGCTCAACCAACTGATATTTAACCGACTTTTCTCCGACGGCCTTTTTCAAATCAAGCTGAACCTTACGGGAAATCTGGATTTGATCAAAAGCAAACTTCAAAGCTTCTTTGATCTTGGCTTCCGGCACTTCTGCTGCCTCGCCTTCGATCATAATAATTCCGTCTTGATTACCTGCAACAACTAAATCCATACTGCTGGCTTGTCGCTCTTTAAATGACGGATTGGCCACAAGCTGACCGTCTACTAAACCCACGCGTACAGCGCCTAAAGGACCATTAAAAGGAATCCCTGATATGAGCAGTGCGGCTGACGCGCCTATAAGCGCCGGCACATCCGGATCATTGTCCGCATCGTGGCTCAAAACAGTAACTACGACTTGCACGTCATTATAAAATCCTTCAGGAAAAAGCGGTCGGATGGAGCGATCAATAACGCGGGAATTTAAAACTTCACTTTCAGTAGACTTACCTTCTCGTTTAAAAAAACCACCGGGAATTTTGCCTGCGGCATATGTCTTTTCCTGATACTCAACCATCAATGGAAAGAAATCGATATCTTCTCTAACCTTATTCGACATACACGCCGTGACGAGGATAATTGTTTCTCCAACGGTGACGGTTACCGATCCATTGGCTTGTTTGGCTAATTTACCAGTTTCAATAATAAGCTTTTGGGCCCCAAACGGGACTTCAATACGCTCTAATTTCATAGTAGTTCCTTTATTTGCGAAGATTAAGTTTGTCGAGCGTTACTTCGTATTGTTTGGGGTCTTTTTGGGAGAGGTAATTTAAAAGACGTCGTCTTTTACCAATCATAATTAATAACCCGCGGCGGGAATTAAAATCTTTTTTTTGCCTTTTAAAATGATCATTCATGCCGTTGATACGCTCAGTTAATATCGCAATCTGCACAACCGGAGATCCGGTGTCCTTGGCATGTGTCTTATGTTTAGTAATAATTTCTAATTTTTTGTCCTTAACCAGTGCCACTTTTACATCCTCCTGTAATTGACTCTTCCTTCGTGCTTTATCAAATCTCCATAGATTTGAAATCTTATTAATTTCAGGTAAGCCAAAATATTATTATTCAATTTTGATTGGCGGCTATTCTACTATTGCGGTTATAAATAGTCAAGCTGAAAAAACGACTCATGAAACCGCTAGAAATAATCACGGCATATTTGGAATTGCATCCTTTTCTTGGGATTGAAGGGCCATGATACGTATATTTTTCTTATTTGACATCAATAAAATTGGCCCTTCATAACCATTTTCGGTAAAAGATTGACTTAAAGCCATTTCTAAATCTTTCTTCTTCAAGTATTTATAAGAAAAAGCCCGGCCCTTTTCTGCCTGAAAATCTTCTATCACTTTATTAACCCCCGTATTAAACCCAATGCGGCTTATTGCAATATACGACTGTAAAAATGGATCATACGCGTTATTACTCTCCTCTGGCGATTGGCGCAAGAATGGCTCAATCATCAGTTTCCCCTTACTCAAAGTTGGAGATTGACCAGCATTCACATTCCATATGTTAGGCATTTCAGAAAGAAAGTTGAGAAGCAATTGATTGTGACGTTGCATATCCTTAAGTAAGGCCTGAATGTATTTAACGCTGGCGTCACTAAACTCCTGGCGTCTTGATACATTTTCCCTTTGATTTCTTTCGCGTTCAGCTTCTTTATAAATCAGCAGTGATTCATATTTCACTCCACCCGATATAATCTCAATTGATCCATCTCTGGAATTTCCTAAAGCCAACCCACCCAAAGACAACGAAAAAGAAACCCCCAACATACAAACCAAAGCGGCCTTCACGATATCCTTTTGTGAAATTTTTTTGTTGTATATTCCATTTGCACTTTTAAATTTGCCGATCTATACTTGAGACGTTATGAATTCCTCGGCCATTATTCTTGTCTTTGTTATTATTCTTACCGTTGCCGGACTTTCTTTTCAATATCTTAAAGGCATTGGAAAATCGTTTCAAGATAACAATACTCCCTCATCGAACAATAGAATATCGCTTCAACAAAAACAAAAACAACAAGCCCAAGACGCCGAAGAACAACGCCGCGCTTACATGGAAAACGTCAAACAACGAATGCGCGACAATCAACGCTGATAAACAAATTTCCCTCCTGAAAAACTAACGACCACAGGCAAATCCAGCCCACAAAACAAAAATTCAGATAAACTTTAATTTGGCGTGCATCTATTAATGATCACGCGACTCTAATATGCGGCGGGTCATTTCTTGTTCATACAGAAGATTTATCTTGGCTAAAGCTCGCGGACCAAGAAAATGACGGATGGCATTTTCAATAGCATTCAAACGATTTTGTAAATAAATGTAATTGGAATTTAAGACCCCTTCTTTCCCACCAAGATATTTTTGATGGCGGCCGTCTTTTTCCTTGCTAGAGATATAAGTCTTAAAATCATCAATTGATTGGCGATAATCCGAAAGGGGTTTCGACTGGAATTGAACCTTTTCAATATGATCCAAGATGAAACGGTCAACTCGTGCTTGAGTAAATTTACGGTCAATCTTATCTAAATTCTCTTTAGTTGTCTTATAACACCAGAGCAAATATCTTTGGATCAAGGCTTTGTCGCTGGTTTTGATTTTCATGGCGCTGGAAATATTATCTCGCACTTAAGACGATCGATATCCTGAACCTTAGTCTCAAGAATATTATCCATGGCTGTTCTTGCCGGTCCAGTGGTGGGGTTAAAAAAAACAATACAAACAAGGACAACAACTGCCGTCACAAGTAAATATTCGATGACATTTTGTCCTCGCAACCGTCTTGTATTTAAATTAATAATCTTATTTCTGATACGCGTAATCCTCTCTAAAGCGGGCTAACCACTATCCACTTTGTTGCTAAAATATACCATATCCAGCCGAATAACTCAACGGCTCAATATTTGTTTAAAGTCTTTTGACTAAGTCTCCTGCATAAACAGGCTTGCTTACCTTAAGCCCAATTAACTGGCCCTTTTTGGCCAAGGAAACATCCTCATTTTCGATCTGCATGGAGCGAATGACCTGAATTAAACTTCCATGTTTACCTTCAATGGATAGACGATCCCCCTTCTTAAGAACACCCTGATTAATGCGCACAACACAGACCTTGATCTTATGAAAATAATGGGTAACTTCCCCAACAGGAATCACTGCAGAATGAATTTTTTTCCGAGAAGAAATCGATTTTGAATTACTTAAAGAGGATAGTTTTGTCGTCGAACGTGCAGGATTAACTTTAGAAGAAGACTTAACTTGTTTTGGCTTGCGTTTTACTGACGCGCGTGGCTTACGCTTAACGGTGGAGGATTGCTTTTTTAATAGACGCCCTGATATTTTGCGTTTCTTTTTAGATTTATTCTTTTTAACATATACACTTTTAAATATTTTCTTTACACTCTTAATAAGTTTCTTAAATATCGACATACGGCAGAATTAACTTTATTTTCAATCGCCTCGCATGAACTGATCAAGAAACTTCCTTAACGGCCCTACTTAATTTCAATCAATGAATTAATATCACCAAATGAATTCCGCTCTTTCATGGCATTATTAGGATCTTCTTGCCATTTTCCGTCGATGATAAATTGATATTTATAAATACCCGGTTTTAATGCCAGGTCTATTTTCCATTTGCCATTGTCATTGGTCATACGGCAAGTCTCATCTAGCGACCAGTCGTTAAAACTTCCCGTCACATAAACTGACTGGGCATCCGGCACATCTATATTAAATGTCGTAGCTAATAAATCCTGCGTTTCTTCTTTAACTAGATCACGCATACGTTGCGACAAAGAACTACTCACCGGCTGCGGCGCCTCAACGACAGATTCAACTGGCTCAATCTTTTCAATATTCTCAATCTTCTCAAAAAGGATTAATTCTTTCGCCAAACTGAAGTAATCTTTGGACCCACGACAATATTTATCATATTTAATGACCGTCTCGCCCATAACCGCAGACTCTTTGAGCTTCACGTTAATATGAATAATTGTCGAAATTAAAATTCCATCGAATTTCTCTTTCATTTTCGACAACATGTTAAACGAGTGCCTCAAGCGAGAATCAAACATCGTGACTAAGACCCTGCATGTAACCGGATGATTTAACCGGTCCCGGATCAAGTTAATGATATCCATCAAATGATCAACACCTTGCATAGAGAAACGGCTGGTCTCGACCGGAATCATCACTTCATCACTGGCACGAATCGAATTTACAGTCAAAAAGCCAAGGCTGGGAGGACAATCGATTAAAATATAATCGTATCGGTCCTTTATTGTATTGATGACCTCAATTAATTTAAGTTCACGGCCAATTTCATCGGCTAATTCCTGTTCCAAGGTTCCAACGAGGATATTCGAAGGAACAATGTCAAAATTAACGTCAACTTTCTTAATAATATTTTCAATCTTAAGCTTACGCGGGGTTAGCTTTGATATAACATTGTACAAACTGTTTTGATCGTCGATATTCAACCCCAATGTCGCGTGCGCCTGAGGATCAAGATCAATTAAAAGAGTTCTTTTGCCATTTAAACCTAACGTAGCCGCCAGGTTTATGGCCGATGTTGTTTTTCCACAACCCCCTTTTTGATTCGCAATCGAAATAATTTTCATATCAGACTATCTCCCTTTTAATTTGAAAAACTTATATCATCAACGAGCACTATCCCTTTTTTGCTCTGAACATTCCACGACTCCAAAACAAAAGATAAATCTGTAATAGTTGTCATATCCGTTAAACGGAACTTTTCCAGCGATATGGAAAGATGTTGCCAATCCAGAGCAATATCTTGCAAGAAATAAGTCGCTTTTTCATTTTTCTGATTCGATAAAACCAGTTTCACAACGCCTGGATAACCAGCGTCCATGCCACGGATAGAAATATTCAATTTGCTGAATTTCGAAACATCTTTTGTCGGAATTGATAATGAAAAGGATTTAACCGGCGGGTATGGATAATCCAGGTTATAGGCAATGTGTATTGGATTGTTGTTTAAAGAATACATAACACGATTCTTTAAATCTAACTGCTGGCGATTTAAAAATGCCGTAAAGCCATAAAAAGAACTCGCCAGTATTAAAAGCGTGATCACTATATTCATAGCTAACCACGCAGTATTTAATTTTTTCTTCTTGGTCTCCTGAACACTATTTTTCTTACCAAGATATACCTTGGCCAAATGATCGTAAATCTCGTCGCGATTCATAATTTTATTTTTCTATCGGTTGGGATTGTTAATAGTTACGAAATAATCATATCAAAACTTTTTAGAATTAAAACTAATATATCATTTTTCTTATATCTTGATCCTTGAATTTATCGACGACAAATTAAACATTTAAAATACTTGTCACAAAAAATAGATTTAATTTCCGAAAAGACATTGATATCTCACAGAATTAAAAAAATAATAACATTTATAAAATAAACCATTGGAGACATAAACACTTGATCCCAATTAAGTTAATTATCAATACGTTCCAGAATTTCCTATGCACAAAAAAGGCCCCCGCGTTTTCACGCGAGGGCCTTTCGAACAAACAACTCTCATCAGCGTTATATTAGAATGTCACGCCAACATGAGCAATGGCTTGTGAAGCTGACTTACGGCTATTGCTAGACGTTTCAGCAAACGCATCGCCCGGGAAGAATACACCCAGGTTTAAACCGAACAAAACATCTTCGGTATAATTGTACGTCAGGTCAGCATCAATTTCCTGGCCAAGACCAAGATTTGAAGTAACCGCAGTGGTTGAAGGAGCCGTACCACCTGGCGACCTTAGAATCGTACCAGTCGTAAGACCTCCGTTAGATCCCGCTTGACGAGTCAAGGACTTATCTAACCAAATACCAGTCCAGCTTAATTTGGCCATGACGTCCTCGATCGGAGTAACTGATGTGGAAAGTTCAACAATGTGAGCATTTGATAAGTTGAACATGGCATTGTAGATTTTTCCACTAGCCTGAGCCTCAAACATCGGATCCCAACCTGTAAACGTTTCTTGAGAAGCAGCATTAGGATGAGTAATATCTGCATCTGTTGGGTTAGAATCACCAGAGACGAAGGTGTAAACACCTTGCATAACCGGTTTGTATTTCTCAACATCTTCCTGCTTAACTTGGTAGTTAACAATCGCCTGTGCACCAAACGCTTCGCGCTGTTCGTTAACAACAGAACCACCGCTATTAAGCGTTCTGGTACCACGCTGCCAAGCAACTTCACCCTGCACATTCAATCCAGAAATAGGATTGGTGCTGGCTCTTAAACCGGGCACATAAACCTTATCAGTTTTTGCGCGAGGAGTAGTTGTCGCAACGTTGTTGGAGCGATTAATCTTACCAAAGAAGTAAGCCTCGACGACGGAATTCATATCATCACCGAGCTGATAATTGGCATTGACACCGAAGAGGTCGATATCATCGTTCTTGGCAGACGTACCAGTAACGACCTTGCTATCCTCTTTGGATGTAAACATATCGATGGTCAGCGGCTTGTAATCCAAGATCGCTTTGACAGCATCGTGTGCAGTTGCCTTGGTCAAATCAGCAGCATAGCTGGCAATATTACCGCTTGCGCTGTTGTTCGGACCACCATCACCAACGATGAATCCATTGCCGTAATGAAGAATCTGACGACCAACCACAACGGTTAAAGGAGAATACAAAAATTCCTTTAACGTAACATACGCGAGGTTGATGTCAACCGTGTTGGCATTGGAGTTAGCGTTGTCACCCCAAGCACGTTCATTCAATAATTGAAGAACGGTCTGGACATTGTCCGAAAGATCCGCATCAACGCGCAATTGAGTCTGCGTCAAAGCGAAGCTCTGGTTGTATCTGGCGTTATTAACACCATTTCCCAAATCGAAACGATCACGCATAATGTAAGAGGAATCAATATTTCCGCTTACTTTTACGTTCTGTACTGCAGCGAAAGCTGGGGACGCGATAAACGCGACAGCAGCGATCACTAAGGTTAATTTACGTAACATTTGTTCTCCTCCAAAAAGTTGAGGGTCGGTTTTTGCCTAAAAACCTTCCCTATATATGATCACTAGGAATATATATGGCCTAGATAATTGCATCTTTATAGGCCCTTTGCAGATGATCTCTGACGTTAAGAGTTCCATCCCCCCTTTCTGTGTCAGTTTGAAATCACCATAGGGTTAAGTGTGAACGTATTGTCACATAGCGATATAGTCGTGTCAATATTTTTTCAAGTTTTTTTAGAGTAGAAAGTTTTCTCTATATTAACTCATAATTTACGAGATTGCCGTCTAGATAAAGAGGATATTAGGAGATTCTAACAAGAAAAATATTTTCAGCTGAAACAAAAAACGTTGGTATATATAAAGAACGCGTATCTTTTTCGCGGAGATTGAACATTAATTTTAAAGCAAATAAAAAACGCCCCCGGACCGAATCGAACGGTCAACCTAGGCCTTAGGAGAGCCTCGCTCTATCCAAATTGAGCTACAGGGGCATTTTAAATAATTAATTTACACAAAATTCTTAGAAATAATATTTATATTTAGCACCAATCCTGATTCATTTCTTATCTTTGTATAAATCAAGCTCTTTTAGAAATTCCTCCGGAGCATCGTAACCCAAAACTCTGGCTTCATCCAAATACTTAATCGCTTCACTATATCTACCATTTTTAGTCAAAATGATCGATAAATTGACAAAAGCATCTATATAGTTTGGATCTATCTCAACGGCTTTTTGGTAGGATTGCACCGCATCCGAATCCTTTTCAAGCCCTGCGTAGGCATTTCCAAGATTGTAATACGCTTTCGCGTGTTTAGGATCAAGCTCAACAGCTTTCTTATAGCCATCGATAGCTTTTAATAGCTGACCATCTGATTCATATAGAAATCCAAGATTGAAATACGCTTCGGCAAAGCTTGAATCGATTTCAATCGATTTTTGATAATACTCGATCGCCTTTTCTTTTTGCCCAAGAATATTGTAAATGACCCCTAAACGAAAGAAACCTTCCGGCGCCTGAGGAGCAACTTTGGTATATTGCTGGGCACTTTCCAAGGCCTGATTGAGTTGTCCGGTTTTTGTATAAAGCTCGGAAAGATTTTTATAAACCTCTATTTCCTTGCCGCCCGCTTCGATGTAGCGACGAAAATCCCAGATGGCTTGGGCAGAATCTCCTTTAGCATGATAGGCTACGGCCTGATCCCACAAAACCTGCAAATCGTTTTTCGGAGGCATGAATGCTAAATCGCGTTTGACTCCGGCACAGAAGATTAACACGATCACAGCAGTAACAATAATAACCATGGCCCAAAAAGTATTGCGTAAAAAATGAGGATTCGGCCCCTGCGACGCATTTGTCATATTCTTTTGCTATCCAAATATTTTATTTGATCTTTAACTTCTTGATATGTTTCCCTGAAAATCAACTATAGATTGCCATCTCGCACTTCTTATTTCTCAACTAATTCAGCCAAAGGATACTGAATTTTCCTCACCTAAGCTCTCTTCAAAGCCCTTTGAAAAACCGCTAAGATCACCGTCAAGGCAATCAGAATAGCATAAAACTTAAATTATTCCTCTGTGAATTTTGTATAGGTTATTTGATGTCAGCCGCACAAATTACCTAAACGAAAGACCGGAAAAACAACTCTCAAAGAATACCCATCATCATGCCAGTTCGCACTATCATTGGCAAAGGAAAGCAAATAAGAACAAAAAAATTGCAATATCATATGCAAAAAGACGAAAGAATAATTCCTGAGGAAAGGCGCGGCGAGAAAACCATAACGATGATCCACAACTACCGATGTGGGTGAACAATCAACATACAACGACTTTAATCGTATTGGATAACGGAATAAATCGGAAAATCTTTGAGCTTTTTCTTGCCGTTCAGGAATTTTAACTCGACCAAGAACGCAACACCCACAATCTTGGTTTTAAACCCCTCTAACAGGTCAATGACCGCCCTGATGGTGCCGCCTGTCGCCAATAGATCATCTACAACAAGAACGCGGCTCTTGGGGCGAAGCGCATCTTCATGGATCTCCAAAGTATCTTTGCCATATTCAAGTTCATAGGTAATGCTTTTTGTTTTATAAGGAAGTTTGCCCTTTTTGCGCACAGGCACAAAGCCCGCGCCCAAGGCATAGGCCAAAGGCGCTCCAAAAATAAACCCTCGCGATTCAACTCCGACGACATATTCAATTCTATCTTTCTTAAATTTCGTCGCAAGAAGCTCGATCGATTTCTTGAATGCCTTCTTGTCCTTAAGGAGTGTCGATATATCCTTAAAAACAATCCCTTCTTGAGGGAAATTATGAACATCTCTAATACATTTTTTTAATTCTTCAGATTTCATAAAACCTCTTTTGGGAAAAAGATAAAAATTCTATGGATGTCTGGCCGGGGCAACCGATTGACCTTTAATCAACTTTGGCCGAATAACCTCTTTGACAGGAAGCCGCGCTTTACCATGACTGATTTGATACAGCTTTTCCAAACCCAATCGCCCCATTTCAACCAAGGGCTGCGCCACCGTCGTCAAACGGACAGACGCAGTCAGATTAATCGGGTTATCATCAAAACCAACCAAAGATAAATCATGAGGAATCCGTATCTTCTTGGCTCTGGCAACATCCATAACCTCCAAGGCCATGACATCGGATGCCGCAAAGATTGCCGTCGGACGGTCTTTGAGCCTCAAAAGCTGCACGGCGGCAGCACGTGCCGGAGTCCGCAAAAAATCACCGTTTTTAATGTAATGCGCCTGAACCGTAATCTTATGTTTGGTAAGCGCGTCGTGAAATCCGTCAAGGCGTGATTGTCCGGCCTGCGTGTGCAAATCGCCGGCAATCGTCGCAATCTTTGTATGGCCCAACTCAATTAAATACTCAGCCACCTCAAAGGCGGCCTTGTAATTGTCGATTGTAATGTAATTAATCGGCTCATCAATCCGGTTATTCAAAACAAGCGTTGGCATTCCCTTCATGATCGATTTCTTGACGACATCAATATCGCGGTCGATATCGGCAAAAAGAATACCGTCGACATGACGCCGGTCCAATAAAGTCGGATCAAGCCATCCGGAGTGATCCTTTCGATCAACAATGTGAACAAGGACATCGACATTAAGGCGGCTCGCGGCTAGATTGACACCCTTGGTGATCTCACCGGAAAAATAGGAATGAAGAATATCTTGAAATTGAGGGATGATAAGAACGTAAATGTGTTTACGGCGGGTGCGAACCATGTTAACCGTTAGGACTTTCCTGATCTTTAATGATCTGGCGAAGTTTCTTAATAGTGGCCTCTTCAAGCTGACGGACACGTTCTCGAGACACACCTAATTTTTCCGCAATGTCAGCCAACGTATATGTTTCCCCGTCGCCCATGCCGAACCGCATTTCAATGATGATGCGTTCACGCTCCGACAACGATGTCAAAATCATTTTGGCGCGCTCTTTGTTAAAGAATATCTCCAACTGCTCATCAGGGGCGATCATACTATTGTCTTCAATAATATCTTTCATCTGACCGTCCCCATCCTCGCCAATAGGAGCATCAAGGCTTGACATCTTGGCAATCGAACCTTCCAACTCCTTTACCTTCTCGACGGTAACTTGCAATTTCTTGGCAATCTCACCTAAACGGGGTTTACGTTTAAGTTTATGGGTCATTGCTTCAATGGCCTTCTTATACTTCATGATCTCTTCATTCATGTAGACGGGAACACGGATCATCTTTCCCTGATCAATGATGGCCCGTGAAATGCCCTGCTTGATCCACCAGGCGGCGTACGTCGAGAAACGAAATCCACGATCGGGATCGAATTTGTCAACGCTTTTCATGAGACCGATATTGCCCTCTTCGATCAAGTCGCTCAAGGGAACGCCAAGATTAGAATATCTTTTGGCAATGCTGATGACCAGACGCAAATTGGAGCGGATCATTTGATCACGCGCCTTCTTATCACCCTTTTGAATTTTCTTGGCGAGATCGATCTCTTCCTGCGCGGTGAGAAGCGGGATTGGTCGTACGTCTTTGAGATATGCTTTAATGGATTCCATAATAAATTTGCGTAGGGGAAAGTTTCCCTGGCCTGTCTTGCAGACATTCCAGGACAGGCAAACCCTCCCCTACAACGCAATCATTCTAACCAATTTATTTTCTTTTTGTACTTTTCTTTACTTTTTTTACAGCAACTGTTTTTGACTTACTTTTTGAAACGCTCTTATCAGCGATGGCAGCCTGGGCCGCGGCCAACCTTGCGATCGGCACACGGTAAGGTGAACACGATACATAATTCATACCCGCCCTGTGGCAAAACTTAACACTTTCAGCTTCACCGCCATGCTCTCCGCAAATACCGATTTTCATATCTTTGCGTGTGGAGCGTCCGAGCTCAATGCCCATTTTCACAAGCATGCCGACACCGTCCTGATCCAAACTCTGGAACGGATCATCACGGAAGATCCCATAACCGCCGTCTTTTTCTGTTGCCACATACGTTGGCAAGAAACGTCCGGCGTCGTCGCGGGAAAGACCTAACGTCATCTGGGTCAAGTCATTGGTCCCGAAGCTGAAGAACTCAGCGGTTTGGGCGATCTGGTCGGCTAACAATGCCGCGCGCGGGATCTCGATCATGGTTCCGACGAGATATGGCAATGTCACACCGGCCTGCTTGATCAAACGATCAGCCAGCGCCTTGGTTTGATCTTTGAGAAGACTAAATTCTTTCTTGTCCATCGTCAACGGAATCATGATTTCAGGCAACACCTTAATGCCTTCTTTGCGGCATTTAATCGCGGCGGCAATAATCGCGGTCACCTGCATATCCAGAATTTCCGGATAGGTGATACACAAACGGCATCCGCGATGTCCCAACATGGGATTTGATTCATGCAACTGTTCGCAACGATGCTTGATCTTATCCGGAGCAAGGCCTGTAATTTTACTTAGGCGTTCAATACCGGCGTTATCTTTTGGCGTGAATTCATGCAGCGGCGGATCGATCAAACGGATCGTCACCGGATAACCATTCATCGCCTTGAAGATGCCATAAAAATCATTCGTCTGAAACGGCAGCAATTTCGCCAGAGCGGTCTTACGTGATTCCAGCGTTTCAGCGACGATCATTTCTTGAATCGCCAGACGGCGCTCTTCAGTATCAAAAAACATGTGCTCGGTACGGCAAAGCCCGATGCCTTGGGCACCCATCTTGATCGCATTAACCGCGTCATAGGGAGTATCCGCGTTAGTACGGACCTTCAGCGTGCGGTATTCATCCGCCCATTTGAGAATGGTGTAATAAGAATTTGGTAATTCCGGAGCACGTAAAGGCATATCACCGATATAAATCTCACCGGCTGAACCGTCGAGCGTAATGAAATCACCTTGCTTGATGGTCTTGCCATTAATAACCATCGATTTTGATTCGTAATTAATGTTAAGCGCTTCACATCCGACGATGCAGCACTTCCCCCAGCCGCGCGCAACGACAGCCGCGTGACTGGTTTTACCGCCGGTCGCGGTCAAAATGCCTTTGGCAGCGTGCATCCCGCCAACATCTTCAGGGCTCGTCTCTTTACGAACCAAAATAACCTTTTCTCCCTTTTGTCCCAATTTTTCCGCTTCAGCGGCGGTGAAGACAACCTTACCGGCCGCAGAACCTGGAACAGCATTGATACCGCTGCCCAAGCGGGCGCTCTTTAATTGAGCCGGAGCCACTTTGTTGGTATCGATGACCGGATAAAAAAGACGTTCGATGTCGTCGGAATGGATACGGTTGATCGCTTGTTCTTTTGTAATAACCGATTTAACAGCAAGCTCGGCGTATTTTTGGGGCAGATAGCCTTTCTTCACCAAATCATTGGCCTGCGCTTTGGTTAATAGCGGTTTGGTTGCGTGATCCAAGGCAATACTAAAAGCCGCGGCTGGAGAACGTTTGCCGGTTCGGCATTGAAGCATGTAAAGTTTTTGATCTTCAATTGTAAATTCCAAATCCTGCATTTCCTTATAATAGGATTCCAGGATCGCGCGCACGGCGCACAATTGATCATAGGCTTTCGGCATTTGCTGTTGCAGCGTCGAAAGTCTAAGCGGCGTACGAATACCCGCCACAACGTCTTCACCCTGCGCGTTGATTAAATAATCACCATAGAATGTGTTCTCTCCGGTATTTGGATCACGGGTAAAGCACACGCCGGTACCGCTGTTGTCGCCTTTGTTCCCAAAAACCATCTGCACGACATTAACTGCGGTTCCCTTAAGGTCCGTGATCTTTTCCACGCGACGGTAGGTCTGCGCCTTTTCAGCCTCCCAGCTGTTAAAGACCGCCATGACCGCGCCCCACAACTGCTTCCAGGGATCCTGAGGAAAATCATCACCCTTGTTCAATTTATAAAATGCTTTGAATTGACCACAAAGTTCTTTAAGTTTCTCGGCGGGAATTTCCGGATCGGTCTTGACACCGATCTGATGCTTCATTTCATGGAGCATATCTTCCATCGGCTGTTTGGAAAGGCCCATGGCCGTTGCGGAAAACATCTGGATAAAACGGCGGTAGGCATCATAAGCAAAACGCGCGTTACCGGTTTTCTTGGCTAAACCTTCAACGCTTTTATCGTTAAGGCCCAAATTTAAAATCGTCTCCAACATGCCGGGCATTGAGCGCGCAGCGCCGGAACGTACGGAAACAAGCAAAGGATCTTTTTCATCGCCAAGCCTTTTGCCGGTAACTTTTTCAAGTTTGGCCACGGCCTCACGCACTTCTTTTTCCAATCCCGGGGGAAGCTTTTTACCAAGCTTGTAATATTCTTCACATGTCTGGATCGAAACGGTAAAACCTGCCGGAACGGGAATACCGATCGACGTCATTTCCATCAATCCGATACCCTTGCCGCCTAACACATTCTTCGTGAGGTCTTCACCTTTAGCTTCCGCTTTACCAGCCCCGTAAGAAAATACATGCTTTTTAGACATCTTTGCTGCTCCTTCAATTGAACGTTAATACAAATCCTGTAGAGGAGGATTTTCCTGGCCTGTCGTCTCGTCAATCCAGAACAGGCAAACCCTTCCCTAACGCCTTTATTTTAATTTATCCAACAAATATCTTTTCAACTGCGCAACCGCGACGCGTTCCTGCTTCATGGTATCGCGGTCGCGAACCGTCACCATTTGATCTTCCAAAGACTGCACATCAACCGTGACGCAAAACATAGTTCCGACTTCATCCTGCCGACGATACAATTTACCGATAGCAGCCGTATCATCGTAGACGCATACAATATCTTTCTGCAAATCATGCTTGATCTTTTTCGCAAGATCGACGATGCCATCGTTCTTCTTAAGTAACGGCAGAACCGCAACTTTAATCGGCGCCAACTTAGGATGAAACCGCAGTACAACGCGCGTGGCGTCATTAACAATCTCTTCATGGTAAGCATCAACGAGAAACGCCAGGGTGGCCCGGTCGCATCCGCCGGAAGGCTCGATCACATAAGGATAAAATTTCTCGTTCGTGACAGGATCTTTATACTGCAAATCTTTGCCGGAGAATTGCGCGTGCTGTTTTAGGTCGTAGTCGGTGCGATTGGCGATTCCTTCGAGTTCGGACAACCCAAACGGAAATTCATATTCCACATCGGTGCATCCGGCCGCGTAATGGGCCAGCTCATCTTGTTCGTGCTTGCGCAGTTTCAGCTTGGTTTTATCCATGCCCAAATCCAGATACCATTGATAGCGCGCGTTGATCCATTCCTCATATTTGGCAGGAGCATCCTCGGGTCGGCAAAAATATTCGATCTCCATCTGTTCAAACTCACGGGTGCGAAAAGTTGTATTTCCTGGAGTGATCTCATTACGAAAAGCTTTTCCGATTTGGGCAACGCCAAACGGAAGCTTGCGGTGCATGGAGTCGACGACATTTGCGAAATTAACAAAAATCCCCTGCGCGGTTTCAGGACGTAAATAAACCACGGAGCTGGAATCCTCCATAGCACCGATGCTGGTCTTAAGCATCAAATTAAAATTGCGGGGTTCAGAAAATACCGTTGCCAAACATTGAGGGCATTTGCCATTTTTAAGATGATCTTGACGCAGTCTTTTATTACACCCTTTGCATTCGATAAGGACATCAATAAAATTATCGGTGTGTCCTGAAGCCTTCCAAGTGGTGGGGTGCATGAGGATGCTGGCATCCAAACCCATGACATCATCGCGATGATGGACAACAGATTGCCACCAGGCATTCTTGACATTGCGTTTAAGCTCAACACCTAGCGGGCCGTAATCCCAAGCGCCTGCCAACCCTCCGTAAATTTCGGAGGATTGAAATATAAAACCACGCCGTTTGCACAGCGAAACAATTTTGTCCATTAAGTCATTTTCAGCCATGAAGCCCACAATAATTTATGGTTTTAAGTTTACCCCTCGCATCACCGCTTGAAGATTTCTTCGAAATCTTCTTGTTGACTTTTCTTATCCAATGCCAAATCTATAAGATTTGGCATTTTGACTTTCAAGAAGAAGTCAACAAGCATGCTTCGGGGTTATCCGCCATTACTACTTTAGCGGCGGCCTGTCCTGGCCTGCGGCCATGGTTCAGGCCAGGGAATCCGCCGGAGTACCACGGCTTTTAATAAATAATTTAGATAATTTTTATTAAAAGCCGTGGTATGCCTACGCAGGCGGATAAGGAAGTGCTCATTGTATCCAAAAGTTTTTAAGAATGCAATATTTGTTTATCCGAACCTTGCATTTTATACAACCTGCTGCGTGTATTGATTTTGAAAATAAAATAATATTCCAAAACCCACCACAATACCGATTGAACACTGATTAAAATAGTTTTCCGACGATAAACGGCAAAACAGATTCAACCTTCAAGATTCGGGGCCCCAGATCAACAGCATTAAAACCAAGGTCCTTCAATTTTTGAAGTTCATAATCGATGAGCCCACCCTCGGGGCCGATTAGAAGCGTCACAGGTTTCTTAATTTTCTGGGGACAATCCTCGGACGCTCCCGGATGCGCCACAAGCGCTAAAGTATTCTTTATAATTTCCGATAATTCTTCTTCTACAAAAACTTTAAACTTTTTTCGCAAGATCACCTCAGGCAAGACCGTATCTTTGGCCTGTTCTAACCCCAGCACCAGTTGGTCATAAATTGCTTCCTCCCGCAAACTCGAACTTTGCCAAAGGCTTTTCTCGACGCGAAAGAAATTTAAAAAAATTATTTTCTTAATCCCCAAACTGCTTGCGCACTGCAATACCCGTTTAATAACTTGCGGCCTCGGCAACGCAAGGATAAGCGTCAAAGGCAAAGGCTTGGGTGGATCAGACGTAAGACCTATTTCCAAAGTCACCGATTTGTCGTCGATCTCAATCACACGGCCCGTTCCCATTGTCTCATTGATGAGGCCCACCGAAAGCTCGTCCCCAACTTTGCCCTTGAGCACTTCAAGGACATGCCGATGCCTTCGGCCGGTCAGCCGCAAACAATTTTTCCCATCCATCAAATCTTGTGAAGAAAAAATAATCAGGTTCATACGTCAGCGCGGGATTATCCCGGAATTTTCATTGGAATTTAATTACCGATGAGACAGCCTTCATCAAATGATACGTGAGAAATTCCGGGATTACCCAGGCTGTCTTGCAGAAATCTCGAAGAGATTTCTGCAGCCTGTCCTTCGGACGGATTTTGCCTCTGCAAAATCCGGGGTCAATCTTTGAGCTTCTTAAGCTCATCGACGTCCATCTTAAAACTGTGTTCGGGGCCCGGGAAGGTTTGTTGTTCGACATCGGATTTATATCGCTTGATCGCGTCCAAAATCAAAGGGCTCAGATCAATATATTTTTTCGTAAACTTCGGCTGATAACGGTCAAAGAGGCCCAAAAGATCATTGATAACCAACACTTGGCCATCGCAACCAACGCCTGATCCGATTCCGATCGTCGGTATCGACAATGCTTCCGTGATCATTGACGCCAGCTCCTGCGGAATGCATTCCAGGACCACACTAAAACAGCCGACATCTTCCAGAATTCGAGCGTGCTCAATAATCTCCTGAGCCGCTTGAGCATCTTTGCCCTGGATCTTAAAGGATTCCGCGGTCTGCGGCGTCAATCCGGCGTGGCCCATAACAGGAATTCCCGCCTTCACGATCGACTCAGCTACAAAGGGGCATTGGCGAAACCATTCAAGTTTAACCGCGTCGCATCCTGCCTCTTTGATAAACCGCTCAGCGTTTTTAACCGCTTGCGTGGGATCAGCCTGATAGGAATCATACGGCATATCGCCGATAAGAAGCGCATTCTTGACTCCCCTTCGGACAGCCTTGGCGTGATGCAACATCTCCGGCATGTACACCAGTGTTGTTGATTCTAAACCTAAGACAACATTGGCCAAAGAATCACCAACTAAAATAATATCAATGCCCGCCGCGTCCACCAACATTCCTGTCGCATAATCATAGGCGGTGAGCATTGTAATCTTTTCACCGCGATTTTTCTTGGAACAAATGGATTGAATTTTATTCATCATCATAACTTTTGGTTGATTGTTGATGGTGGATGGTTGATGGTCACTATCTACAATCTACTATCTACAATCTACTATCCACCATCAACCATTAACGGTTGTTCACTTAAAAAATGATCCATGGCCTGGGCCGCGTGTTTACCGACGGCCATCGCATCAACCAGAGGGCCCGTGCCTGTGACAACATTTCCCGCCGCAAAGACTTTTTCTAAAGATGTTTTACCAGTCTGCGGATCGACCCACACGGTTCCTTCATCCGTCCATCGAAGGCCAGGCAGAAAACGTTTGATGGCATCATTGGGCCTCGGATTTTCTGCAAATATCACAGTATCGGCCTCAAGAATAAATTCAGATCCCGGAACGGCCTTAACACCACAACGCCCCTGGGCATTCTCGATAAAATCCAGACGTTCGCACTTAAGTCCTTGAACCCTATGTTCAGCCGTCGAAAGAATTTGTACGGGCTGAACCAACGATTCAAATTTGACCCCTTCTTCAACAGCATTTTTTTTCTCAGATAAATAAATGGCAACATCTTCTTCCAATCCGGGGAAAATAATGGAAGCCTTCTTTCCTAGACGGACAACCATGCGGGCACAATCCACAGCCGCATGACCACAACCGATGATTGCGACTGTTTTCCCCAAAAGCGCTGGCAGAGATGTTTTTGGATAATTCTGCGCCTGCCAAATATTGACTCTCATTAATAATTCTTGAACGTAATAAACGCCAATCAAATGATCGCCGACGATTGATGCCGGCCGCGGGCTACCGGCCCCGACGGCTAAAAAGACCGCCTGATAATCATTGGTCAATTCTTCAAACGTGATTGATTGTCCGACGATGATATTGGTTTGAATCGTAACGCCTAAAGCCACGATATCGTTGATCTCGGTGTCGAGCACCCGCGAAGGCAGGCGGAATTCCGGAATCCCATAACGCAAAATACCGCCCGCCTTGGGCAGAGCCTCAAAGACCGTGACAGCGTAACCCTTCCTGGCTAAATCTGCGGCAGCGGCCAATCCCGACGGACCAGACCCAACCACGGCAATTTTTTTTCCATTTTTGGTGATCGTCGATAGTTCTTTTGCGGGATGACGCGTCCTTCCGTTGTCAGCAGCGAAACGTTCAAGAGCGCGGATACCGATCGCGGCATCATCATCGTTAAAAACACAGGCTGTTTCGCAAGGCGCCAGGCAGACACGGCCGCAAACACCGGGCAGAATATTTTGTTCTTTAATACGTCCAAGAGCTCCGACGGCATCCCCCTCTCGCAAAAGACGGATGAAACCGGGGATATCGATTCCCAAAGGGCAGCCGTTGTTACAGGTCGGCTGCGCACACTGCGGGCACCGACGGGCTTCGGCTAAACTTACCGCTTTAGGATACCCGAGAGAAACTTCGGAAAAGTTTTTGACTCTTCGCTCTTGGGATTGTTGGGCTGTTTGAGGTTGCCCCATGCATCCATCTCCTTAAACGCATCCATACGGACGCTTAAATATTGAAAATCGACCTGATGCCCGTCGAAATGAGGCCCGTCGATACTGGCCAGGCGTATCTCGCCTCCCACTTTGACCCGGCAAGAACCGCTTAAGGCCACGGCATCTAACATCATGGGATTAAGTGTCACAAAAATCGGAATACATTTTTCTTTTGTCATGCGTGAAGAAGCTTCCATCATATCCACGGAACCCGCGGCATAGACGCAATCGACCGGCTGCTTCTGCAGAAACGTCCGTAAGAATTCCGAGGCCAAACTCCTGCGTTCATACGACCCGTCGTTGGTTGTAATATAAATCTCGTCACAAACAATGCGCATTTGAGATTCCAGCATCAAAGCGCGTTTGGTCTTGGCGCCGAGAATTCCGATAACCTTGTTTCCCGCTCTCTTGAGCGCCCGGCAAATCGGCAACATCTGGGCCGCGCCGATGCCATGAGCCACACACACGACAAGTCCATATTTCCTGACGACAGCCGGAATCCCCAACGGCCCTTGAATCAAATAGATTTCCTGATTGATCGAAAATGATCCCAACTGTTGTGTTGTTGGACCAACCTCGTGAATAATCAACGAAATGGTTCCTTTTCGTTCATCAGCCTCGACGATGGTAAGCGGAATCGGATGAGAATCAACAAAAGGAGTGACCATGACAAACTGGCCTGGAAGGAATTTCTTAGCGATTTTGGGGGCGATTATATCAAGACGCTTGATATTTTGATTCAGAAGCTGTTTATTAATGACCTTAAACATGATATGCCCTGCGCAACCTCCAGAATCAAACCATGACAATCCCTGACGATTACGGAGATTATTTTCTTAAAGCCTTTTCCAAATCCTTTAAAGATCGGGCATTAACAACATCTTCTTTCGTCAGCCATGCCCGACGGGCAACACCTACGCCAAACTTCATGTACGACAAATGTTCAATCGCGTGCGCGTCGGTGTTTATCAGGAATTTCACTCCCTGCTTGCGCGCAAAATACGCATTGGCTGAATCCAGATCAAGCCTGATCGGAAATGCATTAATCTCTAAACTCGTATTGGTATCAGCCGCAACCCTGCACAACTCTCTAAAATCCATATTATACCCGTCACGCTTGCCGATGTGACGGCCAAACGGATGGCCAATGGCATGAACGTACTTGCTGGCGCAGGCTTTGACCAAACGCTGTGTCATTTTTTCTTGTGTTTGTTCAAAACCACTGTGCACGGATGCGATCACAAAATCTAACCGCGCCAAAGTGTCCTCATTGTAATCTAAATTGCCATCACTGTCTATTTCTACTTCTGACCCGCAGAGGATTCGAAAGCCTTTTAACTTTTTATTAAGCCCCTCGATGTGTTTAATCTTTTTCAAAAGATTTTCCTCGGAAACACCGCGCGCGATCTTAAGTTTTTCGGAATGATCACTCAATGCCAAATATTCATAACCCAACGCCTGGGCGGCAGCAGCCATTTCCTCAATCGTATTTCTTCCATCGGAATAAGTCGAATGAGTATGCAAATCGCCCTTAATATCGTCCAGCTTAATCAATTGCGGAGGTTTCTTCCCGGAGAAAATCTCTTCTTCGCCGATCTCTTCGCGCAATTCCGGCGGAAAAAACGGAAGGCCCAGCGCCTTAAAACATTTCTCCTCGGTATCACAAGCAATTAACTGTTCTTTCTGACCCTGCACTTTAAAAACACCGTACTCAGAAACCTTCATTCCGTTTTTTATCGCGAGCTGTCGTATCTTAACGTTGAATGCTTGCGAGCCAGTCAAATGTAAAAGAGCCGCGCCATAAACCTCGTGGCTGACAACGCGAAGATCGACCTGGACATTCTCCTGGGTGAGCACGGATGATTTGGTTTCCCCATGAGCGCTGATACTTTTGACTTCCGGCAAATGGACAAAGACATCCATAATTGTCTTGGCATCCGAAGATGATGGACAAGAGACGATGGACGATGGACGAACATGGCCGATGCTCATTGCCGTCCTTTGTCTTTCGTCTTTCGTCCCTCGTCCTTCATCCATCGTTACAGCAACAAGAATATCAATATCACCAATCGTTTCCTTACACCTGCGCAGGCTTCCCGCAACATCAATGCGTTTAACCTGCGGCAATATCTTTAAAGACTCCATAAATTTATGCGCAATTTCGGTAGCCGTTAAAATGGTCAAGCGTTTCTGCCCTTGCTTAAGGACAGCAATACCTTTCAGGATATTCTCAACGGTTTTTTCCTTAAAACCGGGCAGGCCGAGCAACTTTCCTTCGCTGGCAACACGCTTAAGATCATCAACCGTTTTAACACCTAATTGCTTAAAGAAAATTTTAGCTTTCTTGGGCCCGACGGAAGGAACATTCATAACATCCAGCAAACTTTCCGGCACGTCACGGACAAGGCGTTCATAGGCATCGATGCGGCCGGACTTAAGAAACTCAAGGATTTTTTCTTCCAGAGCCTTGCCGATCCCCGGAATCTGGCTCAACCGCCCTTCCTTGGCGACGAGTTCAATATCCTCGCCAAGACTGGAAATATTCTCTGCGGCCTTATAATAAGCCCTAATTTTGAAAGGATTTTCGTCGGAGATTTCCAATAACTGACCGAAGCGGGTCAAAATATCTGCAATGGTTTGATTTCTCATAGCGGAAAACCACCGTCACCCCGGGAGTGGGGGAGGTTAATCAATGGCCAAAAAGATTTCAAACTCAGCCACACCATCTTTAACCGTCATCGTCATTTTCTGCGATACCAATGATTCCAACCCATGCAACACCGGAACAACCACTTCATCGATGTAATAACGATATTTGAGCGCGTCGAGTTTCTGACGTTCAAAATCATTAAGATCATCCGACAATTCCGGCAGTTGGACTTTTTTAGTTGCAATATCCTTTCCAAGACCATCCACTTCTAATTCCATCATCGATACCTGCGATTTTTTATATTCCAACAATTTCTCCGGCCTGAGATCATAGGGTACTGAAGGATTTTCGACATCGCCTTGTTGAGAAAGTGTGTTTTTAGATTCAACCGTAACAACAGCCGCCTGTACCTGCGCCTCTAGAGAAACTTTTTCTCGACGAAATTGATCTAAACGTTCCCTAGCGGAAACTAATTCCTGCCCATTAGATTCAATGGATTGGGATAAAACCTGCAGCTTTTGACGGATTGTTTTTTGATCCGTATCTGCCTGTTGTAGCTTTAACGCAAACCAGTTATCCGCCCAACCCGCGAGCGAAATAAATTGACGGGAAATCTCACCCATTTTCACAAATGAGATCATCTGATAAAACGGAAGCTTAACCGCTCCCCCACGTTTTAAAAAAGCCTCAGCTGCCAAACTTAATGTGGGATCATGGCTCACATCGATACTTTGCTTAAGTAGTTTATCCGACGTTGCAACTATCAAATAACCGCCCACAAACGCGTAACTTGGCTTAAAAGAATTCATAAGCGGAACGGTCACAAAATTGATCCTGATATTGTGATAATCCTCATTTTGAACCAGCGTCAAAGGAGTCGTTACTATCTTTCTTAAAATCGTATCCGCCGCTTTGGGATCCTTAACTTTTAGAAATATCGTAAATTTTGGAATTGGAAAGAACCCTCCCACATCTATCCCCTGCATAAACCAACCGATCTCATTTCCTAAAATCGGAAGGATATCATCCTCAACGTTTAATCCCCATGCGCGTTCAAGTTCAGCAAACGGCGGCTCTACAACAACGGGTTGGCCGGAAATCGGTTGTTTATGTTCCTTAAGTCTCTCGTACTGTGCTGAAAAATCAAAGCAGTTGGTCCAATAATAAGCAATAGCATCTTGAGGCACCATGTTGATCGTCGGATTATCCATACCCGCACAACCATTAAGACGATTAAGCTCACGACCGCTCGTGGCAGGATCAAACAACATCACCCATTTCACACGCAGCGGTTTGCCTGCTAAGAAGGATCCTCCAACAGCATTAATCCCATTGAGCCCCGTTACTGCTTGCTCGATCTTCGCCTGGGTCAGGCTCTTATCATCACCGGATTCTTGCTCAAAAAGGGATTGCCAATACCGCTGCAAAAATACTTTTGCCCTGGGCATGTCGAACATAAATTCTCCGCTCGAGGTATTATAAAAATGCGCAGCGGTTAAAATATAAAGCTGATCCTGCCTAATGGAACCTGTACGGGTTTTCACAACATCAATCACCTGATGCAAAACGCGTTCATCAACAGACACAGCCAACAAATCATCCATGTGAACATAAAAAATTGTCACTCCGGAATTCTTCAATTTTACTGACGTGATACCGACATTTTTATATCTCCTTACGGAAGAATCCCATTCTTTGCTGTATTGGCTCCATACATTACCCAAAACCTCGGTCACGCGAGTCTTTGGATCAGACCGCGCAATCAAAAGCACGCCTGAAAAATTGGCAGGCCAATCCCCATTTGAAAAATCATCAAACTGAGGATAAAGCGCAACTGCCGCTTCTCGCCCGAGAAATTGCTTAAAAAATGGATTATTAATCACTCCTCCGACATTATTTCTCCACTTAACATAGGCCGCAATTTTCTTGGGGTTGAAATCCTCGTGCCCAAGAAAGGCCGCGACATTGATGCTGGATATTCCAGTCCAGAATTTAGAAGAACGCAGTGATTTTAAATGATCAACGACATGGTCGAGGCGCGCATAAACCAAAACGCCGGAAGGAACAGCATCAGGCACCGCTAAAGATTTAGGATTTAAAAAAAGATAAGCTGCCACCGTAAACACAATAAGAAACAAGGCCAGAGAAATCCATTTTCCATTCCCTCGACGCATAACTTCACTGGCAGGAGAAATACTATGCTCTGATTTTGAAGAATTTTTGGGCATTGTCATTTAAGCGCGCAAGCGCCTCCTCTTGATTAATATTTTTTAGATCCGCATAGGCTTTCAATGTACGCCACACGTCTTTCGGTTCGGCTTGAAACCCTTCATCCGGCTTATTGTAAAATACCGGGCTGTCTGTCTCGATCAAGGTTCGCTCGATGGGCGCATGCATCATTGCTTCACGCGACTGCGGGCTGTACGCCGCACTCGGTGAGCAGGACACATAAAACCCTGCATTTAAAATCTGCTCCAAAATATCAACAGGGCCGCTATACCAATGAAACAAAGCCTGCTTAACCCCGGCGGATTTTGCCATCTCAAGACACTCACTCCACGCCCCGCGGCTGTGGATGACAATCGGTAAACTAAATTCTTTCGCCAGCTCTAAATGTTTTTCAAAACAATCCCGTTGTTTTTTCTTTTGGTCTTCATCCTTACGAACCCATTTGTACCAGTAATCCAAACCGGTTTCACCGATCGCAATCGCCTGAGCAATATTGGCACGGATAAACTTAAATGTCTCGTCTAATTCCTCGACTTTGATCTCGCCGGGATGAACTCCCAAGGCCGCATGAATGCGCGGCAAAGCGCGTGAACTCTTTAATTCCAGATTCTTGCGAATCGCCTTTAAATCCGTTGAAACCGCGATGATATCTGAAACCCCCGCATCCGCCGCCCTTTGCAAAGCATTTTCAATATCAGGAACATGATCCAAATGGGCGTGTGTATCAATAATAAGCATAACAAAAAACCTAAAATAAAAGTGGTAAGAGTTATAGCGTATCTAACCGCATTGTGGTGGTAAGTGGTAAGAAAAACCAAAGAAAACATGAAGGAGCTGGTCAGTTTTCATTTTCCTTACCATATAGCTGGCGTATCATTTACCACCAATCTTACCACTTATCACCAGTTTGCGGATCGATACGCAATACCACTTACCACCCCATTCTAAAAAGTAGCGGTACCACTCTCGCTATCGATTATGAACGTCACCGGCCCGTCGTTGACAAGCGCGACATCCATCATCGCCCGGAAACGGCCTGTTTCGACTTTAAAATCTTTTGCTTTTAACTGATCTACGAAAAGGTTATACAGCGCTTCGCCTTTTTGCGGATCAGCCGCGGCATCAAAAGACGGTCGGCGCCCTTTTGTGCAATCTCCATAAAGAGTAAATTGAGAAACAACCAGAAACTCTCCTTTGACCTCACTGGCCGAAAGGTTCATTTTGCCCCGATCATCTTCAAAAATACGCAATTGGGAGATCTTTTGAACAAGGCTTTCGACATCCAAAGGCGTGTCATCTTTCCCAACACCTAAAAGGATAAGCATCCCTGAAGCAATACGACCAACAATCTTCTTATCGACGGAAACTGAAGCCTCTTTGACCCTTTGAAGGACTATTTTCATAATTCATTGTGATTATAGTAAGCACGCACAGGAGCGTCAACAATTAAAACCCTAATGATCGCAGTAGTAATATAAATTTCATAAATGACTAAACAGCGAGGCCTGTCGCAGGAAATTCATTCGCGGCCCCCTCCGCTCGGCGTGGATCCTCTCACTCATGAATTCCCAGCGCCACCCGCTGCGCGATAATTGGAATTATGGAATAGGTTCTAATTTTAATCCACTACATTTAATCGGAACGGCAATTCTGACGGTGTCCCAAAGCGAGTTTACGACGGAGCGCCTGTCCTGGACTGTTTGAAAGACAGGCCAGGGAAACGAAGTCGTTGTTTGAGCTTGGGATACCATCAAAATTGCCAATAATTATAAAATAAATTCTCATAATTATCGTCAGGTCAAATTGACAACCCATTTCATTTGTGTTAGAACAAGAACACTTTAGAAAGAAAACAAATCGTGAATTTCAAATCCACCCTAGAACAATACAACTTTTCCACCGACGCAATCGCGGCATTAACCGCATCCGGTATTCAAACGCTTCATCCTCCGCAAGCCGATGCGATTAAAAAAGGTGTCCTAGAAAAACAAAGCCTGGTCATGGCTGTCCCAACGGCAGCGGGTAAAACGCTTATTGCAGAGATGGTCATGCTCAAGTCCATCCTCCAGGATAAAGGCAAATGCCTTTATATCGCTCCCCTCAAAGCCCTGGCTTCTGAAAAATACCATGATTTCAAAAACAAATATGAATCATTAGGAATTAAAGTGGGGATCGCAATCGGCGACCTGGATTCCCCCAGCAAATTCTTGAGCCGCTATCAGATCATCGTCGCGACAGCGGAAAAAGTCGATTCTCTTTTGCGTTCCCGGGCCCAGTGGCTGATTGAATCGTTGACGGCAATTGTGCTCGATGAAATTCATTTTATCAATGATGAATCCCGCGGGCCGACACTTGAGATTCTGATCACACGCATCAAACAGTTAAACCCGAACATCCAATTTCTCGCGCTAAGTGCGACCATCAAAAATGCCGACGAGATGGCCGGATGGCTAAATGCCAAATTGACCTACAGCCAATGGCGCCCCATCCCTCTGCGTGAAGGCGTTTTTTATAACGACCGCATCATGTTCGATAATAGTGCGGTCAAGATCCTCAAAGAAGAAGCGCCTGATGACATCAGCAAATTATGTTTAGACACCATCCGCGGAGGCGGACAAGTGCTTGTTTTTGTCAACTCTCGACGGTCCGCACAGGCCTGCAGTCGCGAGGTCGCCAAAAGCATTGTCAAAACAATCAAACCCGAAGATAAGGCAAAACTCAAGACCATTGCCGATGAAATTGAGAGCGATCCAGATACAACCAAGGTGTGCAGAAAACTTGCCGACACAATCCGCTTGGGCGCCGCGTTTCATCACGCTGGCCTGAAACCAAAACAAAGACAGCTCATTGAAGATTATTTCCGCCGCAACGTGATCAAAGTTATCTGTTCAACGCCGACTCTGGCCGCCGGCGTCAACCTCCCTGCCCGACGGGCAATCATCAGGGATACTAAACGCTATTCCAGCGGGGTCGGCTCGGTTTATATCTCAACATCCGAATATAAACAATGCGCCGGCCGTGCCGGTCGCCCTCAATACGACGACCATGGCGAGGCAATACTCATGGCCAAGTCACTTTCAGAATCCCATGCCCTGTTTGACAAATTTATTCTGGCCGAACCCGAACCCGTGACATCCAAACTCGGGCATGAAAGCGTACTGCGCATCCATGTCCTTTCATCCATCGCGGCCGGTTATGTGCACGACGTCAACGGCATGCTTGAATTTATCAACCACACTTTTCTTTCTTATCAGAAACTGACGCCCAATTTGATCGAACTCATCGGCAACATCTTTGAATTCCTCCACGAGAAAGGTTTTATCGAGAAAAGCGGATTTCGTTATTTCGCCACCCCCTTCGGTAATCATACAAGCCGTCTCTATATTGATCCCTTAACCAGCCTGACCCTGCGTGACGGGCTTAAGAAAATCCACGATGGAAAATCATTTTCTCACATCGGACTGCTTCATTTGATGACCTGTTGCCCGGACAGCGAATTATTGAGCGTCGGCAAAGCAGACTACGAACTCCTGGAAGAATTCTCCGCAAAATGCGAGGATGAACTGGTCATGGGCGAGAAAGATATCGCTATGCTGGAAGACATGTACACTTACTTTTCGACTCTAAAAACAACCTGGATGATTGACCAATGGATATCGGAAGAAAAGGAAGAAACAATCTGCGACTTTTTCGGCATCGGCCCCGGGGATATTTACCGGCACATCGAATCAGCTCAATGGCTTTTATATGCCGCCGGCCTCATCGCTGAATTGTTCCAATATAAAAACCTCACCTTCACCATCGGGCACTTACGCAACCGCATCCAATACGGCATTAAAGAAGAACTGCTTGACCTTGTTACCCTCAAAGGCGTCGGCCGCGTTCGCGCCCGGCAGCTTTTTCATAAGGGATATAAAAATTTAGCAGATTTAAAATTCCTCGATGAGGAATCCTTATCCGCCATTAAAACCATCGGGCGAAGCCTTGCCCGGGATATTCTCCATCAAATCCAAACCCCGCCGGCCAAAAAACTGTTCCACGCAAAATCTGTTAAAGCGGCCAATCTTTCCGACAAAGAATAATTCTATTTATTAAATAAACTGTTCGAATTGGAAAAAAGGCTGGAGTTTGTCGAGGAATTTACAGCAGAAGATGTAACCGGAACAGAACTTTTGGCTCGACATATACCAAAAACCGTACGTTCCTGTTTAAGGCAAACCTCCCTTAAAAAACAATCTTGGTCCACCAGACATTGACGGTCCGAAGAACGAAAAGTTTGCAAAAGCGAGCGCGGGTCTTTGGCATCTTTGATATTTTTATTGGACTGATAAAGATCATCCTCACAAACACCCTTAAACGCTCCTTGCGGCTTAACACATACCTGCCCGATTTTACAATCTTGATTAAAAAAACAGGACTTATCTTTATACATAGAACCGCGTTCCGCCTGCAGATTGCCAACGGCATATCCGCTCCCCTGGCAGGTACCGTACAAAGCGCCCGGCTGCTTAACGCATTGCCCTCCGTCGGGACAATCCGTGTTAAAGGTGCATTTCCCCTGATCACTGATAATCGACTTACTGCCCAGGATATTCTCAACCTGAGGGACCACCCCTTTTTTAGGCTGACAAACCCCATTGAGCGAACCCTTGGGAGTTACACACGTATCATCTTTGGGGCAGTCGGATTCAAAGAAACATTTCAGCGCCTTAGCCTCACCCGGCCAACAGCACAATAAAAACACCAATAGAATAATGATTTGTTTGTTCATACCTTTGGAGGATCCGAAAGAGCCAGATACCAAATCATCCCGATGTTGGCCAAAGGAATCAAAACCAACACTCCCAACCACGCGGGCTTCTGACGGATCTTGGCGATGTCCATCCACACCATCACATCAACAACCCAATTAACCAATGGTATGAGATACAAAATAATCCACCAAACCGGACGTCCGGAAATTTTGCATAATAGGTAATAATTCAAAAGCGGAATAAACGCAAAGTATGGATAAGCAGTGTTTGTCTTTTTGGCTATCAAAAATACCGGATAAAAGGCAACAAGAAAAACCAATCCAACAACGGCTATCGTAATTAACACAACACTAACGGCTTGGGCCGGGATCATTTTCCTCGGCGATTTAAAACCCTTTCCCGCATACACTGCCGATGAAACAGACTTAACTGGCATTGACTGAACCATGACTTGATCATCCGTATTCATAGATTGATCCATCGTCGAAGACATTGGCTCAGACGGTTCTGCAACTTGGACAGCTTCTATTGTCTTAAAAGACTGATCAAGATTATCTGAATTTAACACAGGCTGCGATTTTAATATCTTAGGCGGTTCCGCAATTAAAGGATTAACCATTTTCCCGTCAATGAGCCGAATCTCATCCAGATAATAGGTCACATCCACACCGTTGGCATTGACCTTGATCCATTTGTCCGACCGCTCGATGATCTTCCCCTGCATCGTCGTACCGTTATTCAAGGAAATCTCCTCGGCAATCGTTGCGACTGGTGAAGAAAGGAGCATCATAATGGCGGCAACACTTAATTTTTTTATCATCATTCCCCCTGCGCTTCATTTAAAATCAAAGGTGAATATCCTTCATTAAGACTTGATAAAAAATACAACGAGAAACTTCGAAAAAATACAGCAAATGGTAAAACAATCGCAAGCGCAGCAAGGATAAAGACAATAACCATGGGAATCCCGGCTCCGATAGCAAATCCAACAAACAAGATCTTGGCCTTAAGCAAAATGTAGAAAATCAAATAGCCAATCCCAAAGATGATTGCCCCAACGATTGCGCTAACGATCAATACAATCAGAAAAATAATCCCTTCAAGGATCGAACAAACAATCCCTAATCCCAAAAGGACAAACAAATAAAGCCAGCAGTCACCTTTATTATTCTCATAAATCTTACTGAATTTATTCCAGGCGGGCAGGTACGTTTCCTTATTAATAGCCATAATCGGCACAACAAAATGATCGACGAAGACAGCCCAAACACAAATAAGAATCAGGCCGGCAATAAAAATAACAAAGGCTCCAGCCAAACTAACCATTGCCGTTGCAACAGAGGCCACCGGGTGTTTAAAGAATCCTGCGCTTGCCAATCCAAAATAAGCCCACGTTCCTAACAAACCCAAAGAAATAAGCACTACTAACCCGGCAACGATCTCCAACTTAAAAAACGAATTTCCTTCCTTGCGATATTGCCGAAATGGATTGGAAATCGCCGCGTCATTCTGAATGATCGCATGGAGCCACACAAATTTAAAACGGGAATTTAACCACATAATAAAAAGCATCGCGCCCGTGAACACGAAAACCAACACAAACGAAATACCAAACAAAACGTTAGGAGGAAACGCCGCTAAATACGAAATCCCCTGCCTGATTACTGCCTTAAATTCTGAAGAACGCTGATCTGTCTTCGTCTCTGCTGATTCCGAAGTTGACGAGCTATCAACAGTCATCTCCCGCTTGAGCGGATTTAATTCGGGCGCCGCATCGGCTTTCTTGGATGAATCAACAGACCTTCCGCCTCCAATTCCTCCCCCGGTAATTACCCCAGCCAATACGCCGATCAATAAAAGCCTAAGCCACTTCTTAAGCAAAAACGGTTGAAACAAAATCAATTTCGTCCGTTTGATGCTTTTCGTAATAAGGTCTGTAAATTTAATGGTCCGCATCTATTCATTCCCCAGATTAAGCCTGAACATATTGTGCTGATCGCAAATTCTTTTCAAGGTGAAAAACCAAGAAATTATTGAGAACGAATTTCAATTCTTTTTTGATGATCGAAGATAAACCAAGCCGCAGGCTCTTATCCCACTCGTTTTGTTCGATATGAAGAATGGACGCCACTGTCCCCCTTGAGACTAATGCCACATCACCGCTCGACGGACGGCAGGCATCGCAAACCAATCCGCCCAGATGCATGCTAAAACGTGTTTGTCCGTGCACTTTCTTTTCACACTTAACGCAGGTATCCAGATGAGGACGAAAACCAGAATATAAAAGAGTCTTAATCTGAAAGATATGGACCAGCTTACTGATATCTCCGTCGGTCTTCAAGGTAGAAAAATACTGAAGGATCAATTGGTAAATATCTTCATTCTTCTCTTCAACAGGCATAATGGCGTCGACCAGTTCCAGAATGTAACTGGCCGCCGCCAGCTTCTTGAAATCCTGGCGGATCGGAAAATAATATTCCTTCATATCGCACTGGCTGACTAAATGAATGTCGGAATTGCGGTACTGGTAGAAAACAATATCATTAACGGAGAACTTATCGACGCTGCTGCCGAATTTCCTTGGATCCTTACGGATTCCCTTTAATACACCCTTAACCTTGCCGAACTCGCGGGTATAAAAAGTAACAATCCTGCTGGTCTCTCGAAAATCAAAACTCTTTAAAACAATGGCTTCAGTCTTAACAATCATAGTCCAACTACTCTAACGCACTAAATGGATATCCCCGTTGATTTGCATTTAGATTAACGCAAATCAAATAATCAATCCACTTCTTTCAGGAAAATAATTAAAACCAGCCTCATAAATTACTTAAACAACGGGGGCCTGTCGCGAAAAATCCATTCGCGGGCCCATCCGTCCGGTGTGGATCCTCCCGTTCATGAATTTCCCGCTGGGGCCACCCGCTATAAGTTTTAGAAGCCTGCTTCATAACCTATCCTGATGCTTAAGCGGTAAGCTTAAGTGGTAAGTCTGAGCGGTATTCCCCCAGCGAGTTCACGACGAAGCGCCTGTCCTGGACTGTTTGAAAGACAGGCCAGGGAAGCGGAGTTCGTTGTCTAAGCTGGGGGAATACCGCTCAGGCTTACCATAGTATGTAATGGTTTTTAAAAATTAAACTCGTATAGGCAGGATCATAAACGGAATACCGTTTTGATATAAACGTCTTTGGATGGAAAAAACCGTATAGTTATGCAGCCATCGGGTCATGAGTGTGTCTTGAGGGAACACCAATTGCCCGCCAAAGAATACCGCTCCGGGATAACGATCACTCACTTGACGCGCAAGGCTCTCTATTTCAGCAACGATGTCTGTTCCTTCAGATGAAAATCCTTGAGCAAAACAACCATTTTGATTCATAAAATAAATATACTTATCCAGGCTGGCACTCACCGAGGCTTTAAGCCGTTCTATCTCCTGGATTCCTTTAAAATTTCCTGCATCGATGACACCAACCTGGATAAAAATAAAATTCCTAAATTCTTTGCCAAAATAACGCACAACCGCCATGACTGTGTGAAGTCCCAGACCATTAAATCCATTCACCAAAACCACGGCCGTTTTTACTTTCGGATCAAACTCAACCGACACCTTTTTTCTTTCAACAGATGGTACAGCGGCAACCTTAACTAAATCATCCAGACGATTAAGCAAATTAAAAGTATGCCGATAATGCCGTTTTATAAAAACAGCCAAAGTAATCAATAACGCCGTGATCACAAGCGTAATCCATCCACCATCATGAAATTTAAGAATAACGACGGAAACCAAGATAAACGCTGTCAAAGACAACCCGGTGCCGCTGACCAATATTTTCTTTGCCCACCGACGCTCCTCCTTACGCACATCCCACCAGTGACGAACCATCCCGGCCTGTGAAAGAAAAAACGTTATAAATACGTTGATACTATAGAGAACAACTAATAAATGAACCGAACCATGCGTGAGGGCAACTGTGACAAAGGCTGCAGTCCCCATGAGAAGCACCCCATCCTGCGTCACAAGCCGGTCACTTAAACTGGAAAACCGAGAAGGGAACCATCGGTCGATAGCCATATTAGCCAAAACGCCTGGCCCTCCTAAAAAGCCGGCCTGGGCCGCCACGAAAAGGATCATAGCCTCGGAAAATAACGTCACCCAAACAAATATTTGCCCCCAAGGCTCCTGCCATGTTCTTGTAATCGACTCAAATAAAACAGCATTAAGAGTCTTACCCGATTGATGTTCAACTCCAAATAAAAGATAGGCAATGATAAGTCCTGCAACAGTAAAAGCCAAAGAAAAGGACATGTAGCGCATGGTTATTTTACCAGTCTCAACTTTGGGCTCTCTTAAAATCGGCAGACCGTTACTGACGGCTTCAATCCCGGTATAGGTTCCAGCGCCTAAACTGTATGCTCTTAAAATAATAAATAACAGCCCCATCCAACCCATTTCTCGGCTGGAATTCTGAATATCAACGATACTTCCGGATGCAATTTGCGGTAATTGGCCGGCATGGCTGATCAAGGCGTAGGCAATGGCAAAAAAATGGGTCAGGACAAAAACAAGGAATATTGGCGTTAAAGGCACGACGGATTCTTTGACACCACGCATATTTAACAGCATCAAAATAAAAACACCAAATAAGGCAAATAGAAGCTTGTACGAGTGCCATTCTACCGGCAAAAAACTAAAAAAGGCATCAGCCCCACTGGCAATGGAAATAGCGATCGTTAATACATAATCAATCAATAAAGCGCACCCGGAAACCATTCCCAAACTGGGGCTCAATAATTTGCTCGCGACTAGGTATCCACCGCCGCCGGTTGGAAAGAGTTCAATGATTTGCGCATAACTAGCGCTGATAAGAAGTACTGTTACGGCGGTCAGAATGGCAACGAAAATTGCCAAATATCTATGCTCTCCGAGGGCTAAAAATGTTTCCTCTGGACCATAACTAGAAGATGACAGTCCATCAGCCCCTAATCCTATCCATGCAAAAAAAGCTACCAAGGACATCTGATGGAAAACTTTTCGATCATGGGGATCTTTTGCTTTTCCAATAATTAAACGCTTAATAAATTTTACTAAAGGCATTTAATACTCCTAAATAAAGAAACCCAAAGCAAATCACCTTTGGTCTTAATCCCACATGTGATCTGACAAGGTTAGCTGTCGGGCTCGGGTGCGTGACCATTTTTCTAAATGTCTTCGCCCCATGACCTTTTGGGCCGGATCTGATTCCCCTATTTTCTCCAGAAGCCCTCTTGAACGACGACCAAAGAAATTAAGCAATATTGTCGGTTATGTTACTCTCGGAGGTAGTCATTGTCAAAATAATTTTGAATTATGCACAAACACGAAGGGACGGGTTTAAAACCCGCCCCTGCATTATTTCTATCAATATACTCCGGCTTAATATTCTCGAACGACGTTTAACAATTTACCAATAATAGTGACATTTTCGGTCACAGGAATGGGATTAAATTTAGGATTGGCGGGATTTAAATAGTACTTCTCACCCTTCTTGATAAGACGCTTGATGGTTGCTTCTTCTCCTACCATGGCAACCACGATGTCACCGACTTTGGCAAAATCTTGGCGCTTGATAATCGCGAAATCATCTGCCATGATGCCGGCTTCAATCATGCTGTCGCCCTTAACGCGCAAGGCAAACATATCCGGTTCTGGGAAAATGATCTTGTCCAGGTTCAGGTATCCCATCAAATCTTCAACCGCATAAACAGGATTTCCCGCCTGTACACGGCCCAAAACAGGCAGCTGACACATGGCCTCTCGAATAAGCTCGATCGCACGAGACTTACCTTCCGCTACACGAATGTAGCCTTTGGTGGTCAATGCGCGCAAATAATCACGCACAGTTCCGGTGGAAGAAAAACCAAAATGGCTGGCGATTTCTCGGATGGTTGGTGCGATATTTCTGGTACGGACTTCTGTATAGATAAACTTTAAAACATCTTTTTGCTTTTGGGTGAGAGTGGTATTTTCGTTCATGTCAAAACATTACCATTCATTTGTGTGGTCTTCAACTATTTTTTTAAATTATTTATACAATTATTTCAAACTAATCAATAAGACCGCTGGTTTCCCCAAGCTCAGGCAACAACTTCACTTCCCTGGCCTGTCTTTCAAACAGTCCAGGACAGGCGCTACGTCTTAAACTCACCTGGCAAAACTGGCCGCCTTACAATTAATACTAAACTATAAAATAAATTTTAATAATTCAGAAAGCTCCAATCCAGCATAAAACTTTACCCAACAGAATGCCCATGCTATAATCCCAATTAATGTACACAGATTTTTATCAATTTAACGAAAGCCCCTTTAATATCACCTCAGATCCTTCCTTCTTTTTTGGAAGCGTTGTCCATGAAGAAGCATTCTCTAATATTCTATATGGCATTCTTTCGCGTAAAGGCATTATCGTCATGACCGGTGAAATCGGCACCGGCAAGACTACTCTGTGCCGGGCATTATTAAACCGCCTGGATCCAAGAATCAAAACCGCTTTTATCCTAAACCCATGCTTTTCTGACGTGCAGTTATTACAGCTCATCCTGCGTGATTTGGGCATTACTAATCATCAAACCTCAGACAAACTTGAACTGATAGAAAGCCTCAACACCTTTTTACTGGATCAATCAAGCGAAGGTAATAATGTGGCCATTATCATTGATGAAGCGCAAAATCTTGACGTCCATCAGTTAGAGCAGGTAAGGCTTTTGTCAAATCTAGAAACAGAAAAACACAAACTATTGCAAATCCTTTTAGTCGGACAACCTGAACTGTTTGACAAATTAAAACTGCCTGAACTACGGCAGCTCAACCAACGCGTGAGTGTGCGCTATCACATCACTCCGCTTCAATCAGCGGACGTAAAAAGTTATATCCAACACCGCTTGAAAACAGCAGGATCTTTAAGTAGAATTCAATTCACAGACGACGCCTTCGAAACTGTTTATCTTTATTCCAAAGGTGTGCCGCGATTGATCAATGTGATCTGCGATCGCGCGCTATTGGCAGGTTTTGTAAAGGACAGTTTCGTAATCGACGCTGATATTATCCATCAATCCGCCCGGGAGGTCATGAGCTCATGAGTATTATCAACGATGCCTTAAAGAAACTTCAGAATCAAATCGCGCATTCAAATCCCAACCCGGCCAATGAAAGCATGAACTCTGCTCAATCGGAATTAACTCCGGCACAGCAGGCTGGATTTCAACCAATCCCCTCTAATAACACGCAACCTATCTCAGCAATGGCGATATCAAAATTTTCACAAAAGAATAAAGAATCACGGCTTGTTTTAATCATCGGTATCCTCTGTTTACTTATAGGACTTTTTGTACCCGTCGTTAACAAGCAATCGCTCATTGTTGTCCTGATAAGCCATCTCCCCAAGCAGGTAAAATCATCACAAGTCGTGCAAACAAAAATCCCCGCCGTAATTGCTTCAACCGCAACTGCTGCAACAGTCACTCCACAGCTTGAACAAAAACAACAACCCGTCAATACACTGACCAAGAACTTCATAGCTCCGGCGTCAAAGCCATCGGCAAAGAATCAAAGTCGAATCATTATTAATGGAACCATGACGCAAGGAGAGAAAAACTTGGCATTAATTGATGGACAGATTTATGAAGAAGGCGATGAAGTAGACGGGGTCAAACTCATTAAAGTCACACCCAAAGGCGTTACCATTTTAGAAAATGGAGAAGAACGCGTCGTTAAAGTCATAGGCCAGTAAATTCAGCTTTGATACTTTTGAATAGCTTCTTGAATTAAAGAAAGAGCAACATCAGAAACAACTTGGACACTGCCGATGTTACGAGCCAACACAAACCTATTCTTCCCTGCTACAAATTTTTTATCATGATGCATCGCATCTAATATCTTCTTTTGTGCGACTCCTTTAAATGTTTCCGGCAATCCAATCAAAGTTAATAAATCATTCAACCGCTTAGCTTCGCCCGCCTTCAACATTCCTTTTCTGCAGGATATATATGCCGCCATGCGCATCCCTAACGCGACCGCTTCTCCGTGGTGAAATCGATCGTACCCTCCAGCGTTTTCTAAAGCATGCCCCAACGTATGGCCAAAATTAAGGATCATGCGCAGGCCCTCTGTTTCTTTTTCATCTTTACATACAACTCCCGCCTTGATACGTGAGCACTCTTCCACCACCTTGGTTAAAACGCGCTCATCTCGCGATAAGAATTTCTCAGAGTTCTTCTCTAAATAGACAAATAATTTCTGATCAAGAATCATTCCATATTTAACCGCTTCAGCAAGACCGTTTTTGATCTGACGTTGATCAAGAGTTGCCAGAAACCCAACGTCACTGAAAACAAGTTTCGGCTGATAAAATGCGCCTGCCAAATTTTTCCCAACCGAAAGATCAATAGCTGTCTTGCCTCCGATCGCAGAATCAATCTGCGCCAAGAGTGTCGTCGGTATCTGCACATAAGGAACGCCTCTTTTATAAACAGCCGCCACAAAACCGGCCAAATCCCCGATGACACCTCCACCTAAAGCCACAATAAATATCCTGCGGCCGACATCGAAACGCGCGATCTGTTCAATAAGACTCAAAGCCGTTTTTCCGGTTTTGCTTTTCTCTCCCGGAGGGACAGCAAGAACTTTAACAGAGAAACCATTAGATTGTAATACATCAGCCACCTTCCGCGTGTATAGTTTCTCGACGGATCGATCAGTAATCATGACCGCATCTTTTCCCAGCCCCAAGGTTTTAAGCAGCCGCGGCAATTTAGATAAAATCTTATTACCGATCACAATCTTATAACTGTTGTCTTTTAATTTAAGATGGACGACCTTCATATGTTCACTCCTAAAAAAGCCGCTAAGGCATCAATGATGGGATAAATAAATCGTAACAATCCGAACTGCAGTAAAACCAAAACAATTAGAATTCCATATGGCTCAAAACGATTATAGGCATACACCATCCTGTTCGGCAAAAGTCCCGACACAATCCTTGAACCATCCAAGGGTGGAATTGGAATCATGTTGAAAACCGCAAGCATCAAGTTTAATTCGATCGCCCACTTGAAAGCTTCACCTATGGCCGGCGTGAACGCAACCCACCGAACAATATTCGCCCCAATGAATGCCAAAATAATGTTCACCAACGGGCCTGCTGCTGCGACGAGCATCATATCACGTTTTGGATTTCTTAATCTGGAGAAATTAACCGGAACAGGCTTGGCCCATCCAAACAAATACAGACTGCTCGCCCAACCACTGAAGTACGCAAGAAATAAAAAGCCTGGAAGAATCACGCTTCCTACCGGATCGATATGTTTAAAGGGATTCAAAGTCAACCGGCCAGCCAGCTTGGCTGTCGGGTCGCCCAATTGATTAGCAGTCCAACCATGCGCGTATTCATGAAGGATGATTGCAGGAACAAGAGCGATGCCAATGACAAGGATGAGTTCAATCATCAAAGGGTGAGTTGAAATTTTTGGACGGCTATTACAGGATAAGGCAAACTCGCGACGCCTGAAACAAGATTTCCGTCGACACGCACATAAGCATGAACAAAATTGCCGATAACAACAGGTGGAATCTGAAGATAATAAGTTTTACCATCCTGCGTCTTTAACTGATAATTTATCTTATTTCCGACGGTAAGAGCAGGCTCAATCACACCGCTTACAGTAAGCGATGGTGACGATACTTGATTTTGATTATCAACAGCATGACCCGCCGGAAGAATTGAAGCGGCCGTGACAGGAGCCAATCCCAGGCTTTCCATCGATGGAACAGTACCAGATTTAGATCGCACAAAATCTTTATGAACCCATCCATACATCCCCTCAACGGGTACGATTTGAAACCAATCATCCATTTTATTGATGAGCCGAACATATTTGCCTCTCTCCAGCTGACCCAATGCCGAGGCATTCACCCCGCGCCCTGCACGGACATTAACGTGATTCCCGGTGATCTTCCCAATCGTATCGTTTTCAAGGGTAAGATAATCAATGCGCACATACGCCTTTGCTGTCGACGGCAATTGAATCTTATACCAGCCGTACTGTTCATCATAAACAATGACGTTGGTGCCCTGGGCCAGAATGTCCACACGTTCAAAATTAACGTTCTGTCCGGCGCGCACACTGACTTTGTCTGAAGAAACCTCTCCCAGAAATGGGAAATGCTCTTTTGCCCACCCTAAAGTCGAGGGGCAAAAGAGCATCAAGCTTAAAAAAACGATCCTATAAATCATGAGGCCACAACAAGTAAAACTATTTTTTTGCTGCAGGTTTTGCTGCGGGTTTTGCAGCAGGTTTCGCGGCAGCAGCTGCGCCAGCCGCAGGAGCGGCAGCGGCACCTTCAGCAGGGGCGGCTTCAGCGATTTTCTTTTTAGCTTTAATTCGGACGATTTTCGTTTTTGGTAAAGCTGTAACACTCGAGGCATCCGTCCACATACCTTTTTTCATAAGTTCCTTAATACGCTCGATGCGGGACATAACCGTACGCTGCGTGGAACTGGCCTTATCAATCTTTAACGATGGGTGAAGTGACATATTACATACTCCTTACTAGACAATCTTTATATTTGGATTTCAATTTTGCGATAGCCGCTTTTGCTTCATTCATTTGATTGAATTTGCCCACGCAAAGGATAGCATATTTTCCCTTTTGCATGACAATCGTTTCAAAACCTTTTTTGCCTAAATCCTGGGCAGCTCTTTGAGCAAATTTTTCATCAGCATACGACGCAACCTGAACCGTATACTTAAACGCAGGATTGACATTCTGAAGCTTTTGTTCAACCACAACAGCCGGGGCCGTCCGCACTGCTTGAGCGGGTGCCGCGGCAACTGCTGTTCCAGCAGGCTGAATCGCGCTGACAACCGCCGCTGACTTTACAATAACTCCAGGAGCATCAGCAACTACAGATTTTGCCAACGCTCTGTCCGTCATTTGGACAGCCATCACATGTTTGCCCCGCTCAACTCCCAAAGAATAAGCAAAAACAGCAAGCATTATACCTAAAATGCTTAAAACTACAAGATTTTCTATTGTCAGGGTCAGGTTGGCCAAAAAAAATCTAGGTTTGGAGACATCGTCACCGACACCAGAACTTCCCGGAAAAAGCTCGAACTGAGGCTGCTTGTAATTAATATTCACTGTGATTCCCTTTTAAAAATTTAATTTTAATAAAAATTTATGAGCCTATATCCGTAAAGAATTTCACTCATTTTAAAAACTTGGAAAATAATAACAACGGGATTGCTCATTTAAGAAACCGTTCAAAAGCAGGCTCATTATATGCTTAGCTCGAGATTAAACTCAAGAATTTTATGAATTTTTTTTCACGAGAAAGTTCCAAAAACGCCTCGACGACCTTAGGGTCAAATTGAGTCCCGGCATTTCTTGATAACTCTTCGATCGCATGCTCAATAGATATCTTTTTCCGGTAAGGACGACCGGTTACCATGGCTTCAAATGCGTCGACAACTGCCATAATGCGAGCACCCAACGGAATCTGTTCCCTTTTAAGCCCCGACGGATAACCTGTGCCGTCATATTTTTCTCGATGATAAAGAATAATAGGCAATATCGGCTGAAGGAATTCTACAGGCTTGATAAGCGCCGCACTTTTTTTAGGTATTTCACGTATAATCTTAAATTCTTCAGGCGTTAATTGGCTGCGCTTGGAAAGAATCTCATAAGGAATATCGATCACACCTGTATCGTGCAGAATGCTTGCATATTCCAGACGGCGAATCCCTTCTTGTCCGACGTGAAGACGCTCTGCCAGATTTTTTATAATTTTGGAGTATACCGGCTGGTTAAGACCTTCAAAATGAGGATGCTTAGCCAGCATATTTCCAATAAAATGGGTGCTTCCTAAAATTGTCCGCTGCTGTTCTTCATAGAGCTGAAGACTCTTGATTGCGGTTACCGCCTGCTCGGCAAAAACCGTGAGCATTTCACGATCAAACTCAGTAAAGACCGGCTCACGTTTACTTCGTTTGACAAAAATAGCACCGCATATATCTTCAGCGACGAGCGGAAGCCCGATCATTTGTTTCTCAAAAACCGCCATCCCTCGAGTGACGCTCATTTCCCGCTCGGGCAAATGGGCAAAATCCTTTTTCTTATCGAGTAGAATATTGATCTTGTTCTCAAAAATTGCGATCATGACGATATTTCGCCTGATCGGGTCAAGGATATAAACACTGGCGGATGAGGCCTTAATAAACTGGCACAACACGCGTGTCAATCGCAGCGACAACTCTTTGACATTGTAGGTAGAATTAACGAGGCGGTAGACCATGTGGACGGCAGAAAGGATCAACCGGTATTTCTTAACATCCGCAAATCGTTCTTTTTTTCCAGTAATCATCGATTAAACTTTTTGATAAGGTTCAAATAATTTCTTATGTTCATCCAACGCAAACCGGTCAGTCATAGACGCGATGTAATCACAGATCATTTCATACAAAGCGCTGTTGGCATATTTGCGATTCCGTTGGTAGACGGTATACGGCAGTTGCTTAGGATTATCGGCGTAAACTTCAAAAATACCTTTTAATATCCGTCGAGCTTTTGTTGTCATCCGCTCAACCCTGTAATGATGATAGAGTTTTTCATTCAAAATGGACTGCAAATGATTACGCTCCTCAGCCATCGTTTTGCTAAAACCGATCAAAGGCTCAGCCGGTTTTTTGGCACCTCGGGAAAGACGAAAATTATATTCTTTAACTTCATTAGAATTCTTAAACGAAATTTTATTAAGCCGGTCTTCCGTGGCTTCAAGAAAATCTTTGACCTGCATATCGATTAATACCTTCACCACTTGATACTTAAACATCTCCTGATTTCCAAACTTAGGCGCTCCGCCAATTTTATCGACGGCTTTCTTCCACAATTCGCTTCCCATCAAATCCTCTTTGGTGATGCATCCGGAAGTCAAACCGTCGTCGATGTCATGATTAAGATACGCCAGCGAATCGGCTACATCCACCACCTGAGCCTCAAACGATGGGCCTTCGTCTTGAATAATCCGGTCCTTGATATCTTTGAAAGTCCCAGGGTCATCGAAAACAGTTTGGTGTTTAAGAATACCGATCAATACTTCGTTCGTCAAATTTAACCCGTCGAAATCAGGATATCGTTTTTCGAATTTAGTCACAATATCGAAACTGCGGACATTGTGGTTAAACTTCTTGCAGCCTGCTTCTTTCATAATGTCGTTTAAAGCCTCTTCGCCGGCGTGCCCAAACGGAGGATGGCCCAGGTCATGCGCGAGGGCGACCGCCTCGATAAGATCTTCATTAAGACGGAGATTGCGGCCGATGGTGCGCGCGAGTTGAGCGACCTCGATGGTGTGAGTCAAACGAGTCCGGTAATAGTCCCCTTCAAAGATGACAAAGACCTGTGTTTTGTATTCGAGCTTACGAAAGGCCTCACAATGGACAATACGATCCCGATCACGCTGATAAGCCGTACGCCCGTCATGATCATTTTCTTTATGCAAACGCCCGACGGAATCCCTGCTTTTCATGGCATAGGACGCGAGGACTTTGATCTCTAAATCTTCAATCTCTTTTCTTGTGCGCATTTTTAAATCTCTTATGAAGTTCTTTTAACGATTGGGAAATAACCCTTGTTTCAGATACGATGGGCATAAAATTTGAATCGCCTTTCCACCGAGGGACAATATGCATATGAAGATGCCCCGGAAAACCTGCCCCGGCGACACGCCCAAGATTTAATCCGATATTATATCCACCAGGCTCCAAAACCTGGTCGCTTACCTTCTTGACTTCAACAACCAGATCCATAAATTCTTCTCTCTCTGGCCTGGTTAAATCTTCCAGATTTCCAACGTGCCTATACGGCAAGACCAACGCGTGGCCATTATTGTAAGGATATATATTCAAGATTGCAAAAGTCAACGCCTTACGAATAAAGATAAAGTTTTTGTCGTCTTTCTTTTCTTTTAATATACGGCAAAAGACGCAACCTTTATGCTTTCCGATTTGATTGATGTATTTAAGCCGCCAAGGCGCCCAGAGTTTGTCCATAATTGAAAAATGTTGTGCGTTGTGCGTTGTGCGTTGTGCGTTGTGCGTTGTGCGTTGTGCGTTGTGCGCCGGGCGTGTTGCGTCGCATAACGCACCACGCATGACGCACAACAATTATAATTTAATAATCTTTCCCGTAATGCCTTTTTCCGTGACCTCTAGAATACCATAAGAACAGCAAGGCGCGCTAATGGTATCATTCGGACTACCAGGATTAAAATAAAGCACATCGTCGATCTTTTCATTAAACGACTGGTGCGAATGCCCGAAAATAATAACATCCACCTTGTCTTTTTTAAACTCTTGTTTAACTCGCTCTAAAATCTTTACGCGCGGGCCCTCCCCGTGATAGAGGCCGATGGTGAACTTTCCACAGCGGATCAATTGCTTTGCCGGAAAAATCTTATGAAAACCAGCCGGGTCCATGTTGCCCCAAACGCCTTTAACATCTTTGATATCTTTAAGAACTTTTAGCGTTCTATCGTCGCAGAAATCACCGGCATGAATAATGAAATCAACATTCTTGAAGGCCTCTAAGACCTGCTTAGGGATGGGATTAGAATGAGTATCGGAGATAATACCAATGTTCATCGCGCCACGTTGGGTTTATCGTATAAATGCATCAGCGAATTTATTTCCTGTTCGTTCCAAATCCACATGCGCTCTTGCAAAGCGCGCACGCGCGCGTTCTCATCGAGACTAGAAAGCGAAACAACCACCAAACGCTGAGGCTTGCTGTTCATTTTCTTGGCTTCCGATAAAAGCGCGTTGATGTCACCTTCAGTGAACGGATCCTTACGCAAAGCCACCAGCCATGTCCCTTCCTCGCATTGGCCCTGGATCACATCCATAAAAGTGCCGGCGATGGAACGTAATTTTAAAGGCGTGATTTGAAAAAAAACAGGCAGTTTATATCGACGTCCGTTTAAATTCAAAGACTCGTTATCAAAACAATGGAAAAGCTCAGACATGCGCGTTGAAAGGTCTTTCCTCGACGTGGCCTGAAATTCAGCGACCGAACGGTTCAACTCTTCCCTGAAAAAGTTATACTGCCGCCCGGGTTCAAGATCAATGGCCACGATACGTTTTTGCAAAACATATTTAATCCAATAACGGAATAATTTATCTTTGAATTGAAAAATGGTTCCATTGCGCTCTATGATATCAAGCTCAATGAGGCGAGCGAGCCTTTGATTGATCTGGGCCTGTTTCTGCGCGAGCGATTCCAAAAGTTCTTTTAAACGATACTTTCCGTTAGCTAGAGCGATCAAAAGCGCGACAAATGACCGGTTCCCTTTTCCTTGGCACAGCTCAGAGACAACCAAATCAAAATGCCGACTCAACGCACCCCACGGATTAAAGACAACATTCTCAATAGCCTGGGTAATCAAAGGAACATAAACCTCGGCCTGCTTATGAACAGCGCCCAAATGAATAAGCTCTTGGCATATAAGGCTCAAATATAATGGATGCCCGCCCGTGAAATCTGTCAGAAAATTCCGCAGGTGAGAGCCGACCTTGATTGTCCCCATGAATTTCTCAATAAACTCTTGGCCTGTAACGCTGTCAAAACTTCCGACGGAAACAATCTCAAAATTCCCAAACAGAAGCGTAAGCTTTTCCGCCAGAATCCGATTGGCAAGCTCAGGATAGGAACTGGCGATGATATACAAGCATCGCCGCTGCGTCATGATTGTATTACTCATCTCCTGAAAGACTTCATCAACAGGAAAATCTTCAAGGGCATGGAATTCATCTAAAACAATGACACATCGCTTTTGAGCTTCGTTGTTAAAAAGCTCGGGTAACGCGATAAGATCCTTGTACGCCTCTGTATATTTCTTGGCTTTTGACAGAAGCAGAATTTTCTCGACCGCCTCGATAGTTTGCGGAATAAACGGACGCGTGACTTCTATTAAAAATTTTGTTTCTTCCTGCTGCGGCAGATTTTTTGAACGAGCGTAATTATAAAGAATGCTTTTGATGAGCTTAGAAAGGAAATAATCAAAATCACGGTTTTCAAGATTAAGATAAATGGCAACGGTATCCGCGTCGTCGATTTCGGTAATGAATTTCTGCAGGATGGTGCTTTTACCGATGTACCGGCTCCCCAAAAGTGCAACGTTTTGGCGGTAGCCTTCGTTCATATCTTTCATTCTGCGTGAAAGCAAATCCAGAATGGATTTACGTCCAAAGCAGAGATTGTGGGGGCTCAATGAATTCATGGCAAATAATATAGCGGATTATTCGGCTCTTCCATCTTTCTAATTTCAAAATGCAAGAACGCCAACCGCCCGCTTTTCGCTAAACGACCAAGCGGGGTTCCCTTCGAAATAGTTTCTCCAGACTTGACCGAAACATTTGATTGACGGGCATAAACAGAATAAAATCCGTCGAGATGATCCATTATGACCGCATACCCATAGCCGCCTAAATAATCGGCAAAGACTACTTTTCCATCACGGACCGCCCGTATCTCTTCACCCTGTACCGACGCAATGTCAATGCCCCGGTTAACCGATTGACCTTGGGCATCATGAAAATATGAAATAACGCGCCCTTTTAAAGGCCAGGCAAACTCATCTGGTTTCCCGTCAGGCTTATCTAAAACAACTTTCAACATCTCAACTGCGCCGGGGACAAAAACCAACTGATTCTCTTCAATTATCGCGGCATTCGGGATGTTATTTGCTTTTACGATCTCATCTAAAGAAACCCCGTAAGTCTTGGCTATGCGCCATAAGGATTCCTGTTTAGCGACCTTGTGATACACGCCTTTTGGTTTCTCAACAACCGGCACCGGCACAGGCGGTAACGGTTCTTTTTTTTGTGTCGTCGAACAACCCGTTATCAAAGAAACACTGCACATCAAAACCGATATCCAAAATATAAATTTCGAACTTCGCCCATTAATCCGAGCGGGGGACGGGAATCGAACCCGCGTAGTCAGCTTGGGAAGCTGAAATTCTACCACTGAATTACCCCCGCATAAAATTTCATCAATTCACACAACCAATAATTTTCTAATATCGTTAACTGCTTTAGGCACGTTCTTCACACAACAAATATCCCGGCAGACCGCAACGCGCCTGACACCTAATTCCCTCAGCCGCCCGATATTTTTACTAGTAATCCCGCCAATGGCAAATACCGGGATCGATATCTCCTCGGTAACCGCTTGCAGAATTTTTAAGTTCATCGGGAAACGGCCGGGCTTTGTTTGCGTCTTAAAAACCGAACCAAACCCGATATAATCGGCCCCATCCCTCTCGGCCAAACGCGCGTGATCCAATGTCTGGCACGAAACGCCAATGATTTTCTTCATGCCTAATATTTTACGCGCCTCACGCACCCGAATATCATCCTGCCCAACATGGACACCGGCTGCACCAGTCAACAATGCCAAATCAACTCGATCATTAATAATAAAAGGAATTTTATCTCCGACAATCTTGACAGCCTGGGCTGAAAATTCCAAAACTTTTCTGGCACTGCCGGTTTTATCGCGCAACTGGACAATATCAACACCCGAACGGACAGACTTTTTTAAAATTTCAAGGAGCTGGACGTAACTATTTACCTGTGCATCCAAAATCAAATACAATTTAGCTTTGGACAGCCATTCTTTTTTCGAGCGCATAAAATTGATAACGCAATTCTTTCAAGCCTTGGGCAGATCGCGGATTGATCAGTTTAATAATCTCTTCCAGGACCCGCATGGATTCTTTAATGCGCTGGGCATTGGCGTAAAAAACATCGTTAAGGTCAGCCCGCTTAAATTCACTCACCGTCGATTTTCGTCCAATGTCGCCTTCGATATCACGCGAAGCCAAAAGACCCTTAATCCCCAAAAGTTCAATAGCCTGTGTTAACGCATGCCGCATGTCTTTAAGCTGGCGGGTTTCCTTTTTTAAATCAAACGCGTACCGGCACACATCTTCGCATACGCGAAGCCCTTCTTTAGCGCGGTTAAAATTCACATCCACAATGCGCGTGAGCTTTTGAAGCTCTACAGTTTTCTTCATGATCGACGGACATTTTCAATAATCTTTGTTGTTGAGAAATGATCCACAAACTTGATAAACTCAACCTTGCCCCCGCTCGCCTTAACCACATCCGCGCCAACGACAAGCTTCCCTTTCCAGTCCGCCCCTTTAATCAAGACATCCGGAGCAATCGCCTTGATAAGTTTGTACGGCGTATCATCCGTAAAGATCGTGACATAATCAACGCTTTCTAAAGCAGCGACGACAGAAGCACGGGCAAGCTGTGGATTGACCGGCCTTGCCGGCCCTTTGAGACGCCGCACTGAGGCATCGCTGTTTAAAGCAAGCACGAGAACTCGATTATCTTTTTTAGCTTTTTCCAAATAACTGACGTGACCGAAATGCAGAATATCAAAACACCCATTGGTGAACGCAATCTTTTTGCCGGATTTTCTCAGACGCGCGATTTCTTTTTTAAGTTTAGAAAGACCAACAATCTTTGCTCGAATGCTCAAAACACACCTCTTTAAAAACTTAGCGTGTTACGTGTTATGTATTTAAAATTTAAAATAACACGTAACGCCTAACACGTGACACAAAGCGATTACGCAGACAACGCATCTTCCGCCAGCTGGCAGATGGTATGCGCCACACACAATTGCGATTCCTGAATACGCGCAGTTACTTTTGAAGGAACGACAAGGGCAATATCGCACAACGGCGCGATCTTTCCGCCGTCACAACCTAAAAGTCCAATAGTTTTCATGCCGATCGCCTTTGCCGTTTTGATTCCTTCGACGACGTTTCTTGAATTACCGCTTGTTGAAATTCCAAACGCGACATCCCCCGCCCGGCCCAAACCCTCCAACTGGCGCGCGAAAACAATGTCAAACGTGTAATCATTACCCAACGCCGTTAATATCGATGAGTCCGTTGTCAAAGCCATGGCCGGAAGCGAACGGCGTTCTTTCATAAAACGACCGATAAATTCCGCGGCAATATGCTGACTGTCGGCCGCTGAGCCACCGTTACCAAAGAAATATAAACGTTGATTGTTTTTTAATGCGTCGATAATCACTAACGCGGCCTGTTTAATAACAGGCTTGAGCGCTTTAACTGTCGCCTGTTTAACCGCGATAGATTCCTGAAAAATTTGTTCAATTGTCTGTTCCATAAGTTCCTATTTCGTTGACGAAAAAACTTCCGCAATGGCAAAAAGTTCCATATCTACCGTCTTTCGCTCGCTGACAGCTTCTTCAATATCAACAGACCTGATTTTATTATCTCTTAAGCTCACCATCTTGCCGAATTTACCTTCCTTAACAAGCTCGACTGCTTTGACGCCGAAGCGCGTACTTAAAATACGGTCAAACGCCGTCGGACTTCCTCCGCGCTGAATGTATCCTAAAACACTGACGCGCGTTTCATAACCCGTATTGTCTTCTATCATTTTAGCAAGGACTTCACCGACGCTGCCGAATCTTCTTTTTTCCCCGGGCAATTGCGATTCAGGCACATGGCGTGTCGGCAGACCGTTGATCTTTGTGCCTTCAGAAATAACAATGATACTAAAATTCTTTCCGCGCCTATGCCGATCTTTAAGTGATTCGCACACAGCATCCACGTCCACGGGAATTTCGGGAATTAAAATAATATCGGCGCCCCCCGCAATACCTGCCTGGACTGCGATCCAACCAGTATAAAGCCCCATGACCTCGATAACCATGATGCGGTGATGGGATTCAGCAGTTGTATGCAAACGGTCAATGCACTGGGTAGCAATGTTAACGGCAGTATCAAACCCGAAAGCGTAATCTGTTCCCGAGAGCGCGTTATCAATCGATTTAGGAACCGCGACCACACGAATGATTCCCTTTTTATGCAAGGCAAGCGCGATTTTAAGCGTTTCCTCGCCGCCGACGGTGATCAAGGCATCAAAACCATTACGCTTATAATTATCTTTAATCAGCTGAAGATGTTCAGGATTGTCCAATGGATTTGCACGGGATGTACCGAGGATGGTACCGCCGCGATCAAGAATACCGGTCGTTGAGCGCAGATCAAGAATCTTGGTGTCGTTCTCAATTAAACCTACCCAACCATTTTTGATACCGGTAATAACATAACCTTCCTGGATGCCCTTGCGGACAATCGCGCGGATCGCAGAATTTAAACCGGGACAATCAGCCCCGCCGGTAAGTATGCCAATCTTTTTCATAACCAAAACCTTTAGTTAATGGTTGATCGGGATGGTTGATAGAGGATAGTTGATGGTCGATGGCTACCATTAACTATCCACCATCTGCTATCAACCATCCACTATTAACTATCTACGCCCGATATCCTCGAAAAGGCACTGTCGGCGTCGGATCGACTTCAATCTCCGCCTTACCCTTGTCCTTTTTATACTTTAAATCTTCGGCAATAATCTTGATCACATGAATACGAATATTAATCTTGCCATCCAAGCCGATCACATCTTGCACCTTGCTTCGGATTAATTCCTGCAATCTTGCCGTCATCTCCGGGATATTCACGTCGGTCCTTAAAATAAGACGGACATCAACATCCAATCCTTTTTTGGTTGCCACAATCGCCGGACGGATCTCTTTGATCTCGGGCACGCGCACCACGATGCGGCGGATTAAATCCTCCATGGCATTTAAAGAAACGCTCACCGGGCCGGCCGGATTGTCAAAGGCGATTGTGCGCTCTTTTTGCCGACGGGCATAAATCAAATTGGCCCAGAACAAACTTAACAACATAATCGACCCCACCACCACGGTCAAAATCGTAGATAAATGGGAATCCTGATAAATATTTGTCAGTATCTTAACAACTTCCGTAAGATTGATTTGGTGGATAAAAAAGAGAATACACAGAAGCCCTGTCGAAAGTATGATCGCCAAATAAAAGAACACGGCCAACCGGGTTAATAGCCACATTTAGGTGCCCCTTTCTATTGACTGGATATTGACGTTCACCTCTTTAAGATTGATATCAACGGCCCGTTCAACGGCGACCTTGATTACATCTTGAACTTGGCGCGCCACGTCGGAAACATTTAAACCATATTGAATCGAAACCTTGATCTCAACACTGACCTGGTTATCGGAATCAATCGTCACGTTGACACTTAAAAAGTTTTTCTGGCCGAAGAGTTCAAAGAATTTGCTGATAACGCCGAACGAGGCCATCTTCACGCCCTGCACTTCCAGCAAAGCCGACGCGGCAATATCGCCAATCACTTTTTTATGAATCTGAACAAAACCAATATCTACTTTATTTTCACGGCTCATAAACGACCTCCAACAATTACTTTCTCGTCAATCCTATCCATCTCTTCTAAGAAATGTGTAGTAACATCTCCGGAAATAAACTTGGGATGGCTCATAATTTTTTGTTGAATGCCGATCGTTGATTTAATCGGGCTTATATAAAATTCATCCAGCGCCCGCTTCATCGTAGCGATCGCCTCTTTACGAGTTTTGCCGTGAACGATAACCTTGGCAATCATTGAATCATAATAAGGACTGATTTTATAACCCGGGTAAATGTGGGTGTCAATGCGCACATTCGGCCCGCCGGGAAGATTTAATTCCTCGATCTTTCCCGGGCACGGCATGAAATTATTTTCCGGATCCTCGGCATTGATCCGGCATTCAATGGCATGGCCGCTGAATTTCACCTGGTCTTGCTTGATCTTTAATTTATCACCGTTGGCAACCTTGATCTGTTCTTTAATAAGATCAATGCCGGTCACCATTTCCGTCACCGGATGTTCCACCTGAATGCGGGTATTCATCTCCATAAAATAGAAATTGCCTTTATTATCCAGCAAAAACTCGACGGTCCCGACCCCGCGATAGTTGACGCTTTTGGCCGCCTTGATTGCCGCCTCGCCCATTTTTTTGCGTAAGGATTCGTTGAGCGCCGGCGATGGGGATTCTTCAACTAATTTTTGATGGCGGCGTTGGACACTGCAATCACGTTCACCTAAATGGATCATATTCCCGTGATGATCAGCAAGGATCTGGATCTCAACGTGCCTCGGCCCCTCAATATATTTTTCAATATACACGTCGGCACGGCCAAAATTGGCCTCGGCCTCAGTTTGCGCCAGCTTAAAACAGCTGACAAGCGAAACATCATTATGACAAACCCTCATGCCTTTGCCGCCACCGCCTGCTGCGGCTTTGATAATGACAGGATATTTAATTTTCTGCGCTGCCTTGATCGCTTCTTCCTGGGTCGCGATAATTCCATTGCCGCCGGGCGTCAATGGCACGCCCAATTTCTTGACGGTCTCTTTGGCTATGATTTTATCGCCCATCTTGCGGATGGCGTCCGGTGTCGGCCCGATAAAACGGATATGACAGGATTCACACACCTCGGCAAAGTGCGCGTTCTCCGAAAGAAAACCATAACCCGGATGAATGGCTTCAACGTCGGTGATCTCGGCAGCAGAAATAATGGCAGGGATACTCAAATAGGATTCAGCACTGGTGGCCTTGCCGATGCAAACGGCCTCGTCGGCAAATCTAACGTGCAAGGAATTGCGATCGACTTCTGAATACACGGCAACCGTGCGGATGTTCATTTCACGGCAGGCCCGTATAATCCGAAGGGCAATCTCTCCGCGGTTGGCTATAAGAATTTTAGAGAACATAGGCGAAAGACTAAAGACCGAAGACTAAAGACAAAAGACTTTTATATTCTTTTGATTTGGTCTATGGTCTTCTGTCTTTGGTCTCCTATAAAGGTTCAACCACAAATAATGTTTGTCCAAATTCAACGGGCTCAGCATTTTCTACAACAGCTTCTTTGATTTTGCCGCGCACTTCGGATTTGATCTCGTTCATCAGCTTCATGGCTTCCACAATACAAACAACCTGGCCGACTTCAACCGTCTGCCCGACCTCCACAAAAGACGGCGCCTCCGGCGAAGCAGCGCGATAAAATGTCCCAACCATAGGAGATTTAATTTCTGCGCCGCCCTTTTTGGATGAATCTCCGGCGGCAACAGGTTCCTGTGTCGTGGTTATGGCAGGAATTCTATCAAGACTATATTGAACAGGTGAACCGGGCATCATGAGGGATGATTCAAGGCTGGATTTCTTAAGTTTTAACTTCAGTCCATCGCGTTCGATTTCTATTTCAGACAATTCATTTTCGTTCATCAGGGTGATAATTTCTTTGATTTCCTTTAAATTCATTTCTTCGCCCTTTCAACGTATGTTCCGTCTCTGGTATCGACTTTAACGACTTCCCCGACTTCAATAAACAAAGGAACTTGGATAGTTGCGCCGGTATCGATCTTCGCGGGTTTGTTGCCGGCACGAGAAGAATCGCCTTTAAGGCCTAAATCCGCCTCAACGATGGTGGCGATAATAAAATTAGGAATTTCAACCTTCAAAAGCTTATCACCGTTAAAAACTCCCTGAGCCTCAACATTATCCTGAAGATAATCCACACCGCGGCCAAGCATCTGGGCGGAAACAACGGCCTCTTCATAAGATGTCTGATCCATAAAATGATAACCGTCACTGTCATTGTATAAATATTGAAGGCGGCGGAATTCGAGAACGGCCTCATCAAGCCTTTCCGCACTGCGGTAGGTGCGTTCAAGAACGCTTTCATTTTTGATACTTTTCATCTTGATGCGGACAAACGCGGAACCTTTGGCAGGTTTAACATGGTTAAACTCGACGATAATATAAACATCGCCGTTAATCGATAGGCCCATACCGTTGGTAACATCGGTTATATCACACTGCTTGATCACTTAAAACCTCACATCCCTTATTTGTTACTAAAACCATATCTTCAATCCGTACCCCGAATTTATTGGGAAGATACACACCCGGCTCAACAGTCACAACCATGCCCGCCTTAAAAACAGCCGGACTTTTAACTGACAGCCGCGGAGATTCATGAATCTCCAAACCCACCCCGTGGCCTAATGAATGGCCGAAATATTGCTCTAAGTCAAACTTCTTAAAATGGTTTCGCGCCTCTTGGTCGGCAACCGAAACTGGAACTCCGGCCTTTATTGTTGCGATCGCTTTTCTTTGCGCATCCTTCACAATTTCAGTAACTTCGCTGACAAGAGCCGGTATTTTACCCAAAAGCACCATACGTGTCAAGTCGGACTTATATCCATTGATGTCGATTCCGGTATCTATTAAAACCGGCTCATTATTTTTGATCTTCCGTCGGCTGACGTGGGCATGGGGAAAGCAGGAATTGGGGCCGGAAGCTATAATGGATGGGAACGAAAATCCGGCGCGGCGCTCTTTGACATAGGCCTCGAGCTTGCCCAGAACAACCTCTTCCGTTAACCCCGGTTTTATAACTCCGCGCAGAAACTTGATCGCCCGATGATGCAGTTTGAGACAGTCTTTAATCGCGTCGACCTCTTTTTCTTCCTTGATTTCCCTGATGCTTTCTACCACATCACAAAGTTCAATTAAGCCAATGCCTTTTGGGCAATTCTTTTGAAACTGTTTGAAAGCCGCCAGCGAAACGTGGCGATCATCAAAGCCAATTTTCTTTAACCCTAAATCCTTGGCCAATTCAAAAGCGGCCTGAATCATCGAACCGTCATGCTTCTTGATCGTAATTCCCTTCAAGCCCTGTTCAGCTTCGAGAATATAACGAAAGTCGGTGATGTAAAAACTTTCCTTGGGGGTCACCAAAAGCCAGGACTCGCTGGCATTAAAACCTGTGAGATAGGTGATGTTGATGTCTTTGGTAGCCAGAAACGCATCAATGCCGAGGCTGGAAAATTGGGAAGTAAGCTTTTGAATGCGGGGATTTTGCGAAATTGATGATTTAGGCATTTTTGTAATCGGATCTTAAAATCTAAAACAAATCTTATTGATCAAATCTACAGGAAAAAGCCCAAACCGTAAACAGAAATTATCCCGAATTGAGCAAAGATCTTTAAATCTTTTGGTCAAACTTTGATGAGATTGATGAGGGCCTGTAACCCGAGCTTGTAGCTGTCGACCCCAAGCCCGGTGATTTGGCCGTAGGTGGCGGGCGCGATTAGGGATTTTTGACGAAAATCTTCACGCTTATAAATGTTGGATAAATGAACTTCGACGGTGGGAACCTTAACAGCCGAGACGGCATCCCGAATGGCAACGCTTGTGTGTGTGTAGGCCGCGGGATTAATCAAAATAGCATCGATATTTTTATCGGAGGCGTGGCCGATGGCGTCCACAATGTCGCCTTCGTGGTTGGATTGAATGACCTCAAGGCTCACCCCTTGGGCGGCCGCGATTTTATTAAGCTCGCTATTGATCTCAACGAGCGTGACCTTGCCATAAATTTCCGTTTCACGCTGGCCGAGCAGATTCAAGTTTGGACCGTGGATGACTAATATCCTTTTCAAAAAAACCTCCTTTTTGAACGAGGGAGGAAGGACGAGAGAAGAGGGAAGCAGAAAAAATCATAACATCCTTCTTCTTTCCTCCCTCCTCCTTCGTCTCTCTTCCTTCTTATTTCCCCGCCTCATCCACCAGCATGACCGGAATTCCGTCTTTGATCGGATATTTACGGGCGCATTGAGAACAGACAACTTTTTCGTCCTTTAAAAAAACATCTCCCTGGCATGCCGGGCAGGCGAGGATGGCTAATAATTCTTTATCGATCATCGTTAATCTTAACCTAACGCTTTATTGTCTGCGCCCTGCTCTTTTTGCAAAATCTCGATGAATTTCATCTGCAATTCGTAGATCGATCCATTCAAAAGCTTGCCTTCCTGCTCGGTAAGATTGCCTTTGGTCTTCTCGCGAAGTAAAACTAAGGTATCGATCAAAAATTTAGACTGGGCCAGATTCTTTTCGGCCTGTTGTGTTACTGGATTGGGGATTTCACCCATAAAAATAAGCGCCTGAAATCCTAAGCTGGCGACATAATTAGAGAAATTCAGCTCTTCGTCACCATCGGCACCCTCTGCCTCTTGAGGAGCAAGCTCGCCTTCGGAATCCTGTCCGAAAATATGAACTTTCTCGCTCTCAACTGAATTTTTCCAAGATTCATCAATATTTTTAGTATCTTCCATGACATTATCCTTTGTTTTTAACTTTCCAAACTCAAAGTTCGATTACAATAACATTGCGCTTTGGCACTGTCAACCTTTAAGACCCCGGCTCTTCACGCACTTGAAAGGAAATCACGACGTTAAACGTCAGCTCAGGGTAATTCAATTCTTTAGGAAACGACGGAAACGGGGTCGCCTCTTTAATGCTCTTCAAACCTATGGTGCGCAAATACGGCCCCCCCGTTGACTTATCTTCGATAATCTGCACTTCCTTAAGACTCCCATCGTTGCTCAAAATAAAAGTCAGATACACTTCACCGGCGTAATACTCCGAGTAATTAAAATAAGCGCGCTGTTTGATACGCCCGCGAACCAGCGAATAATAATTGGCATAGCTGGGATTATTTATCTTCTCTGACTGCAGGGCAGGAACCGACACTGTTTTTTTAGCGGCCATATTAAAAGATCTCACCTTTTCCGGCACACGCTCATAAACCTTTAACGCATCCGGCTTGACAATGTGTTCCTTAACCAGGGCAATCGATGATAAGGAATCATGTAAGGAGACTTTTTCTGCCTTCGGTGGTTTCTCGACTAATTTATCCTTGTTTAACTTAGTCTGCGGTTCTTCCTTCACGGGAGCCTTATAAAGAACTTCCATCTTCTTCTTTTTGACAACGGCGGCGGATTTGCCTTTGACCAATAAAGAACCGCCGGCGAAGGATAAATGGATAGCCAACGAGATCAAAAGAGCCATATAAAAGAAATCTTCACTGAGGAGAAATTTTTTAATCATGAGAAGACATCTCGCGCATCAGGTATTTAAAGAAACGTACGGTGTCTTTAACCGGATGAATTTTGCTCTGCTCATCTTGATAGATTGTTTGAACCGGCACCGCGTCAATTTTGAATCCTTTGCGGCTTGCTTTAATCAGGATTTCCGATTCAATCTCAAAATTAATGGAAGTCAATTTAATGGCACGCAAAACTCCACAGCTGATTAGGCGAAAACCGCATTGGCTATCATGCACCTTTTGTTTACAAACACTGGAAATCATCCACGACATAAATCGATTAGTTACCCGGCGCACGAATGGCATATTTTTATTATTGTCCATCCTGTTGCCGTTAATCACACTGGCCTGGGTCGTTTTGAAATGTTCAATGAATTTTGGCACATCCTCAACGGCATGCTGGCCGTCGCCATCCATAACAATCAGCGCATCGTAGCCTTGGGAAACGATATAATCAAAACCCTTTTGCATGGCATTGCCCTTGCCCCCGCGCTGGGCTATGGTAAGGATATGGGCGCCTTTACTTTTAGCAATAGCTCCGGTGCCATCGGCAGAACCGTCGTCAACTACGACAACGTCGAGCGAAAGCCCTTTAATTTTTTCAACCAATCCGCCGATCGCCTGGGCTTCATTATGACAAGGAATGAGAATGCAAATTTTCATTTATTGACCTTTCCTTTTCTAATGACAAATCTCCCAGCGGTGTCAGCGACACTTTTGGGAAATTTGTCATTTTGATTGGTAAGGGGATGGTCAATAATCGCAAACTCCCTAAACATAAGCCATTGGCTTGGAAACTGCCTGATCTTGGCTTCAACAACTTTAATGTATTGATTGATGACATCCATTAAAATGCTGTCTGATATTGTCTGGTCATCAACATACGCGGCATAAACGGGTTTATCAAATGTCATGGTGAATGTCCCGTCCGGATTGCGTACTAAAAATGTCGGGATAATCCCTGCTCCGGTTTTTATCGCCAGGATCGCCGGGCCTTTGGGAAGAAGTGTTTTGTATCCTAAAAAATCCATCACCAGCCCGTGCGTTCCAAAATCCCGGTCAGCCACAAGAGCGATGGATTCATTGGCTTTTAATTTTTCCAAACACCGGCGGACGGCAACACTGGGGGCGACAACGGTCACACCATTTAGTTCACGCTGGGCGTTGAAAAGGCTGGTAACCAATTTATGTTTATGCGGAAGCGCAACCGCTAAAACTGGAAAACCTAATTTCTTCATCACAATTGCGCCCAACTCCCAATTGCCGATATGGGCAGAAACAATAATAGCTCCCTTGCCTCTTTTTAAAACGTCCCTGACATTATCGACGCCTTCACATTTCACATTCTTGTTAACAAAATCCTCATTCACATAACGGACCATACGAAAAAAATCAACCAAGTACCGGCCAAAATTCCGAAAAACATCGCGAACCAGTTTTTCATCCACATGCTCGCTGTTTAAGATTTTGCGGATGTTCGAACGTACACTGCGCCTGTCTGTTAAAGAAAACGCGTATTGAAGATCGGACAGAACCTGCGCGAATGCGTAGGCCCCGCGTATAGGAAGGATATTAACGATGAATTGACTAATTTTATAGAGGAAGAACCTAAACATGATCGTCGGGAATCTCGGGTTTTAGGACTCAACCAATGCCACAGATTTTGGAGGCAGTGAAACAACCAACTCGGCAATGTCCTTAGCAGCAAAAGGCCTGCCTTGTTCATAAGCCGCTTTACTCATGGCTGACAGCCGCTGCGGGGACAACAGAAGATCTTGCACTTCTTGAGCAATATCTTTCACATCATCCACTCGTAAAGCGATCCCTTTCTTCATCAGAAATTCTGTGTTGAGCATTTCCTGCCCGGGAATAGGATTCACGATAATCATAGGCAGGCCTTTGGCCAAAGATTCAGCCGTGGTCATCCCGCCGGGTTTCGTGATAATAAGCGTTGAGGCATCCATCAATTCATGGACGTTGTTGGCATAATCATAGATCAATAATTTTCTGTCTGTCTTTTCCTGCAGTTTTTTCAACCAATCCATGAGCTTCACATTGACGCCGGCAATCACGATGAGTTGAATAAATTTAGGAAGCTTGATAAGCGACTGGACAACTTTCTTGATAGGACCAAGCCCCTGTCCTCCACCCATGATCAAAACCGTGGGCACCTTTGGATCAAGACCAAGTCGGCAAGCAGCTTCCTGCTTGGTTATTTTATCTACGAATTTCATACGGATTGGAATACCAAACACCTTAATGGCGTCAGCAGGAATGCCGTGCTGGATAAACCGCTTTTTAGCATCTTCCGACGGTACTATATAATAATCGACCCCGGCATTAAGCCAATACGCGTGCGGGGCAAAATCAGTCAAGACCCCGATTAAATTAAAAGAACTCTGGTTGGTTTTCTTAAAGTCCGCCACCATGCCGCAAGGAAACGCCTGGGTGCAAATCACGGTGTCTGGATTAAACGATTCAAATAAGCGGTGAAGTTTCTTGTGGCTTTTTTTGTTTAGAAATTCTTTAATAAGTTTGGAGCGCTTAACGAGCTTGGGATTATCGTACATCCTGTCCCAAATTTTAGGTGCCCGCTTGATGACGCCCATGTAAGCCTTATTGACGAGTTTCTCAAGAATAGGATAGGTATACTCAAAGCCATTAATGCTCATAATCTCGGCATCAGGCAAAACACTTCTTAAAGTTTTCTGGATAGCGACTGTGGCCTGGCGATGACCGGAAACTTTTGTAATATACATCAAAAGAATCCGTCGGGGTTGTTTATCAATGGTGGTTGTCAGCATATTATTCAATATACGCGAGGGTGGATCCGATTAACGCTTCCTTGCCTTCGGGGACTAAAATTTCTTTGATCATGCCGTTTTGGTCGGCGGCCACATTAAAAACCGCTTTATCCGTTACCAACTCAACAAGGTCATCGCCTTTTTGAATGCGTTGACCTTGCTTTGCGTGCCAACAGGCAACAGTGGCTTTGGTAATGCCTTCGCCTAATTCGGGGATGATAATAGAATTCATAATCAAAATCCGTCGGGAAGGGTTTTAAATCCTCCCCACATTATCAAAATATCTTTAATTTAAATTGAGCAATAATCTTTTCTTTAACCACATTCATGTCGATTGATTTGCCTTTAAGTTTCTGCACGGACGTCATCTGCACATTCAAACCGCATGGCCGTATCATGTGAAACAGCTTTAGGTCGGTATTAACATTTAGAGCCAGCCCGTGATATGAAACCCATTTGCGCACACCTATTCCGATGGACGCGATCTTATCTTGACCAACCCAAACACCTCTCTGGCCGTTAATGCTACCAGCCAATATATCAAATTCCCTCAATAAATCAATGACTACCTGCTCTAGTTCTTCGAGAAAAACCTTAAGATCTCGTCCGCGGTCGGCAAGATTAATAATCGGATAGACAACCAACTGCCCCGGGGCATGCAAAGTGACATCTCCTCCGCGGTCGACGGAGATAACATCAACTCCTTGGGCCTTGATACTTTCAGCGGTCCAAAGAAGATTCTCAGGCTTGGTCATCCTCCCCATCGTTAGAACCGCAGGATGCTCGCACACAATCAAACGCGGACTCTCACCGGCGATGACGCGCTTGACCAAATCCTTCTGACGGTCATACGCCTGCAAATAACCAATCAAACCCCAATCTTGAATAACGCAAGATGATTGTTTCGTACTCATAGTTTGAATAGACAAAAGACTAAAGACCAAAAATTAAGAATTACCAAAGAAAAATCATCACAGCTTAACATCACCGATCTTTTTCTTTAGTCTTCTGTCTTTGGTCTTTAGTCTTTTTATAAACTCTTGCAAATAGCCTCAGCCATCTCTTGTGTCCCGACGGCTGTTGGATCGTTCCGATCCTCTTTAAGATCGTAGGTCACCGTCTTGCCTTCCTTGAGGACTTTACGAACTGCGTTTTCCAGACGGTCGGCTGCATCTTCCTCGCCAATATGACGAAGCATCAAGACCGCAGAAAGAATGCTGGCCGTAGGATTGACTTTATTCTTTCCGGCATATTTAGGGGCCGACCCATGAACAGGCTCGAACAAAGAAATCGTGTCACCAATATTTGCGCCCGGGGCGATACCAAGCCCGCCGACTAATCCCGCGCAAAGATCAGAGACAATGTCTCCATAAAGATTCGGCAGAACTAAAACATCATATAACTCCGGCTTTTGCACCAACTGCATGCACATATTATCAACGATCACATCTTCAAATTCCACCTTGCCCTTGTAGTCTTCGGCTACCTCACGGGCGCATTGCAGAAAAAGCCCGTCGGAAAATTTCATGATATTGGCTTTATGAACGGCGGTCACTTTACGGCGGCCATGAAGGACGGCATAATCGAAGGCATATTTAACGATGCGCTTGGAGGCATATACAGAAATGGGTTTGATCGATATGGCCGAGTCTTCACGGATCTGCTTAGGCTGCAGTGAATTGATTTGGGCAATCACTTTCTTAACAGCATCGCTGTCTTTCTCAAATTCAATTCCCGCGTAAAGATCTTCAGTGTTCTCACGGAAAATCACAAGATTTGTTTTCTTGGCAACCGCCTTGGTTCCTTCGTAATACTTGCACGGGCGTACACACGCATAAAGGTCTAAAGCCTGACGCAGCTGGACATTGACCGAACGAAAACCTTTTCCGACGGGCGTGGCAATCGGGCCTTTAATAGCAATTTTATTTTTACGCACGGATTCCAGAACATGCTCAGGCAATGGGGTGCCGTATTTCTTAATGGCAGACTCACCGACCTCCTGAACGTCCCAGTCTATCTTAACACCGGTCGCGTCCACGCATGTTCTCATCGCCAAAGAAACTTCCGGGCCTATACCGTCGCCGGGAAGCAAACTCACTCGATGTGCCATAATTAACCCCTTCTAAATTTCTTATTTCTTTCCCATCATGGATTTGAATTCCTCAAGATTTCTAACATGACTGAGAGCTGTCTCATAAGTGATCAATCCCTTATCACAAAGATCTTTAAGAGATTTGTCCATCGTCTTCATCCCGAAGGCCGCGCCAGTCTGGATCGCCGTGCGAATCTGTTCAGTCTGGCGTTCACGAACCATGTTACGCACACCCGGAGTTGCGATCATGACTTCTGCGCAAAGGATGCGCCCCTTACCTGTGGCACGCGGAATCAATTGCTGGGAGATAACTCCCTGAAGCGCGGCCGCCAATTGCAAACGCACCTGCTGTTGTTGATAAGGCGGAAACACGTCGATGATGCGTTCAATCGTCTGAGGCGCATCCGGCGTGTGCAGTGTAGCCAAAACCAAATGGCCTGTTTCGGCCGCGGTTAAAGCGGTCGATATTGTTTCCAAATCGCGCATTTCTCCGACGACAATAACGTCCGGATCCTGGCGCAGGCAACGCTTAAGAGCCTCGGCAAAGGAATTGGTATCGCGATAAACTTCACGCTGTTTGATAATCGAGCGCCTATTAGAATGTAAGTACTCAATAGGATCTTCAATGCAGGTGATGACGACCGCTCTCTCGGCGTTAATCAAATTGATCATAGAGGCAAGCGTCGTTGTTTTCCCCGTCCCCGTAGGCCCGGTCAAAAGAACAAGCCCGTTGGGTTTGCGGGCCATTTCTGCAATGACCGGCGGCAAATTCAATTCTTCCATCGTCGGAATATAAACCGAAATCCGGCGCATCGCCGCTTCAATGGAACCGCGCTGGATGTGCACATTCACGCGAAAACGATCCATCCCGGTTAACGCCAACGAGAAATCCAATTCTTTCTCGTCTTCGAATTTCTTAATCTGGCCATCGGTTAAAACCGAATAAATCATTTTCTTAAGGTCATCACGGGTCAAAGGCGGCTTATCGATAAACACAAGCGCTCCATCGATGCGCAAGACAGGCGGGGAATTCTCAGTCAAATGAAGGTCAGAAGCTTTTTCTTTGACGGTTAACAAAAGAAGTTCTTTTAAGTCCATAGAGCCCCCAGGTTAAGGATGAAAGAAAATAGAAATGGTAATAAAATATTTAAGATTTGCTGGCGTTGTTCTGCATCCACTCTTTGATACGCGTGATGCCTTGGACGATACGCTCTTTGGATGTCGCGAAACTCAAACGTATGTAGCCTTCTGCGCCGAAACCGTCGCCGGGAATGACTGCGACATTAGCCTCATCCAGGATCCGCTTGGCAACCCCGGAGATAGGACCGTATTGGGAAAGTTCACAAAATATATAAAACGCGCCCTGCGGCCGGACATAGGAAATTTTCGGGGATGCGTCTAAAAGTGACATCATATAATCCCGACGAGATTTAAATTCCAGACGCATAGCCTCAATGCTTTCCTCTGAAGCTTTAAGCGCAGCGACCGCCGCGGCCTGGCTGATAGACGCAGGATTAGATGTCGAATGATCCTGAAATTTTTTAATATAATCCATAACTTCTTGCGGACCGGCGCAATATCCGATTCTCCATCCCGTCATCGAATACGCCTTAGAAACACCATTAACAGTGAACGTCAAATCAAAGATTTCTTTTCCCAAAGATGCAATCGATACAAAAGCGTCATTATCATATATCAACTTTTCATAAATTTCATCACTCACCACAAAAATCTTATGCTTCACGCACACATCGGCAATGTCTTTAAGCTCACTCTTGGTATACATCACCCCGGTAGGATTTGATGGGGAATTAATGATTGCAACTTTAGTTTTAGGCGTGATATGCTTTTCTAAATCTGCTGCCGTAAATTTAAAACCGTTCGCGGCCGTCGTCGGAATAACAACAGATTTTCCTCCCGCCGCCTTCACCATTTCCGGATAGCTCACCCAATAGGGCGATTGAAAGATGACCTCATCCCCATCGTCCACAACAACGGAGATAATATCGTAGAGCGCATGTTTCGCGCCGCACGCGACCACAATCTGATTGGGCGAATATTTTAATGAATTGTCTTTTAGAAATTTTGCGGCGATGGCTTCGCGTAATTCAACGGTGCCTGTAGAGGGAGTATATTTAGTGAAGCCTTTGCCAATGGCGTCGATGGCAGCTTTTTTGATGAAATCCGGCGTGTCGAAATCTGGTTCACCGGCACCAAAACTAACTACATCACGCCCCTGAGCTTGTAATTCTTTGGCGCGGGCTGTGATGGCAAGGGTTGTGGACCCGACGATATCTCTGATCCTGCGGTTTACCTTGAACATGATAGTGGAGTCTCACGAGGTATAACCCTGAACCAACATTTATGATCAGGATTAATCTGCCTTTATGCTCCCTGTTCTTCAACAGAAAACATAAAGGCAGGTCATATCTTAACCTTCAGATTTTTTCTTGAGAAAACTTTTGATACCGCCGGCCTTTTTCGCCGGAGCATCTTTCTTAGCAGGTTCTTGCGCGCTTGCTTTTTTATCTGTCTTTGAATTTGATTTGGATTTTGCCGTCGGAGTTTCAACGACTTCAGCATCCGAAACAGTTGCCACATCCGAAGCAGTTGTTGATACAACCGGAGCATGGCTTGAGGTGCCAATGAGGTGTCTTTTGCTGACAATCACTTTACTTTTTTCTGTCAATTCAAGATAGACCATCTCGGCGTTATCGCCGCGGCGATTGCCAAATGGGATAATACGCGTGTAACCACCCATACGATTTTTAAATCGCGGAGCGGTCTTGTCAAAAAGATCACTGACCATTTGATGGTCACACAAAATAGCGAACGCCCGGCGCTTTTCCGCAAGGGTTCCCTTCTTGCCCATGGTGATCAATTTTTCAATAAACTTACGACCCTCTTTGGCCTTGGCCTTAGTCGTAAAAATACGTTCCTCGATCAAGATTGCTCTAGCCATATCACGCATCGTGGCCTTGCGCAAAGATTGATTTCTACTTAATTTATTTCCTGATATGCCGTGTCTCATGGTGTTAGCTCTTTATTTTTAATTTTTTGACATCGATTTTCATGCCCAATCCCAGGCCCATCGCCTTAAGGATGTCATTGATCTCCGTCAAGGATTTCTTACCGAAATTGCGGAAATTCAGCAACTCTGATTCCGGACGCCTGACAAGATCAGCGATCGTTTTGATATTGGCATCCTTCAAACAATTAGCACTTCTAACCGAGAGTTCCAACTCGGAAATCGGAAGCCTCAACTTTGAATAAAGAGATTCCTCTTCAGCGGAAATTTCTTCCACTTCTTCCTCTTCTTCCGGAAGCTGTCCGTAGCTCACAAAAACATCCAAATGGCGCTGAAGAATATTAGCTCCGTACAAAAGAGCTTCTTTAGGATTAATAGCACCGTTTGTTGTAATGTCCATAATCAAGCGGTCATAATCCGTGCGCTGACCAACACGCGTGTTTTCAACATGAAAACTCACATTTGTAATCGGCGTAAAAATAGAATCAACGGCAATCGTTCCGACTGGCGCGCCCTCTTTTTTATTTTGATCTGCCGGCACATAGCCGCGGCCGCGCGACACTTCAAGCTCCATATCAAATGGGATATCCTGAGTCAAAGTCATAACGTGATGATCGCCGTTTAAAACCTCAACCATCTCGTCGGAAATAATATCCTTGGCCCTGATCTCGCCTTTTTTATCAGTTTTGATATAAATAGTCTTCGGTGTTTTAGAATGAGAACGGATGATCAATCCTTTAACATTAAGAATAATTTCCGTCACAGCTTCAAGGACACCCGGGATCGTTGAAAATTCATGCTGAACCCCGTTAATCTTAATGGATGTTACCGCGCTTCCTTCGATGGATGAAAGCAAAATCCGTCGCAAGGAATTACCTAGGGTTACACCATAGCCCCGTTCAAACGGTTCGGCCACAAACTTGCCGTAAACTTGCGTGTAACTATTCTCTTCGCAATCTAACCGTTTTGGCATCTGGAAATCTCGCCACTTAACACCCATACGATCCTCCTTGAATTGGATACTTCTTTGGCTATCTCGAATAAAGTTCTACAATTAACTGCTCATTAACAGGAGCTTTGATATCGTCACGCTCGGGAACACGCACTACTTTACCCGTTAAATTTTCAGCATCAGCAACAAGCCAAAGCGGCGCCGACCAGCCTTCGTTCATCTCTACGTTATTTTTAACAAATTTTCTGGCTTTTTCTTTGTCTTCAATGTTAATAACATCGCCGGGTTTAACTTGAAATGACGGAATATTAACCCTTCGCGCATTAACAACCACCAATCCGTGTCCTACGATTTGCCGAGCCTGCGCCCTTGTAATCGCAAAACCCAACTGATAAATCACATTGTCTAAACGGCTTTCCAAATATTGCAAAAGAACAACGCCGGTGATCCCTTTTCGACGGGATGCTTTTAAATAATACCCGCGGAACTGTCTTTCAAGAATCCCATAAAAACGTTTAGCTTTTTGCTTTTCACGCAATTGCAAACCATAGTTAGAAAGTTTCGTGCGCTTGGCCCCATGCTGCCCGGGAGGTGCTTCACGGCGTTCCAAAGACCACTTCTTCTTTAAATCTAAATTAACGCCTTCACGCCTTGATAAGCGGCATCGCGGACCTGTGTATCTTGCCATATAATCATTATCCTTTCTTAAACTCTTCGCTTCTTGCGCGGACGGCAACCATTATGAGGAATCGGTGTGCAATCACGGATGGAAGTCACTTGTAAACCAGCTGCTTGTAATGCACGAATCGCAGATTCACGTCCTGAACCAGGCCCTTTCACAAGAACATCAACCGATAACAACCCAAGATCTTTAGCGCGTTTAGCCGCATCAGATGCGGCAACCTGGGCGGCAAATGGTGTTGATTTCTTGGAACCACTAAAACCAACCAAACCCGGAGAAGACCAGACGATCGTATTTCCTTGTTTATCCGAGATTGTAATCATGGTGTTATTAAAGGAAGCCAAAATCGTGACAAGACCGCTGGTAACACCTTTGAGCGATTTTTTCTTTGCTTTTGTTTTCTTATTGACCACCGCTTGGTCAACTTTAACCGGCTGTTGATTCTTTGTTGACATAATTATCCTTGTCTTATTCGGCTTTCTTGATAGTAGCGCCGGCGTTAACCTTACGGCCCTTGCGTGTTCGGGCGTTGGTTTTAGTTCTCTGCCCGCGAACGGGTAAACCTTTACGGTGACGCAGTCCACGGCACGTCCCAATATCCATGTGCCTACGGATATTTTGCTGTACCTCACGTCGCAAATCACCTTCAATCAAATAATCTTTCTGAATAATACTGGTGATGCGAGAAAGCTCTTCTTCAGTCAAATCCTTGGCCCGTTTACCCGGATCCACCTTAGCTTCTCCCAATATAATCAGCGATCGTGTCCAGCCGATGCCATAAAGATACGGAAGCGCCGCTTCAATGCGTTTTTCCCTGGGAATATCAACACCTAAAATACGTGGCATATAATCCTATCCTTGTCTTTGTTTATGCTTGGGGTTCGAGCAAATGATCCGCACGACCCGGTTACGACGGACAACTTTACAATTACTGCAAATTCTTTTGACCGATGATTTGACTTTCATATTATTTTGACCTGTACGTTATACGTCCTCTGGTTAAATCGTAGGGTGAAAGTTCAACTTTCACCCGGTCGCCCGGAAGGATACGAATAAAATGCATCCGGATTTTCCCCGACACATGGGCCAGCACTTTATGACCGTTATCCAATGTCACTCGAAACATTGCATTCGGCAATGCCTCTTCAATAACTCCCTCTACTTCTATAAGATCTTCCTTCGCCATATACTGGTTGATTGTGGATTGTTAATTGTAGATGGTAACCATCGACTATCAACTATCTCCTATCAACTCCCCTATATATTATAACGTCAGAATTTCCGGTCCCTTATTTGTAATCGCCACCGTATGTTCAAAGTGGGCGGATGGTTTTCCATCCTCTGTAACAACCGTCCACCCGTCGGATAAAATTTTTGTCTGATGCCCGCCTAAATTCACCATGGGTTCAATTGCGAATACCATGCCTTCTTTTAATACTGGGCCCCGGTTTGGTTCGCCAAAGTTTGGAATCTCCGGATCTTCATGAAGCTGCCGACCGATTCCATGACCGACAAAATTACGGACAACAGAAAATTTATTTTTCTCAACATGCTGCTGGATCGCTGATGAGATATCGGAAAGCCGATTATTAACACAAGCCTTTTCAATACCTTTATAGAGCGATTCCCGCGTCACTTCCAAAAGCTTCAGGCATTGTTCGTTCACTTTACCGATCGCAACCGTCACAGCCGTATCAGAATAATAATCATCGTGAATAATGCCAACATCAATACTAACGACGTCCCCATCCTTAACGACCTTAGCTCCAGGAATTCCGTGAACCACCTCTTCATTCACAGAAACACACGCAGATCCCGGAAAACCTCGATAACCTTTGAATGCGGGAAGGACATTAGCCCGGCGGATAAGGCTTTCCGCCTTCGCGTCAATATCTTTGGTCGTCATCCCAGATTTTAAAGAACTTTCCAACTCCCGGATAATGGAAGCCAGAATCTTGCCAGCTTTTCTTAAAATGTCAATTTCTTGAGACGTCTTGATTCTTATAGAATCTTTTGTTTTCATTGATAAACTTTACAAATTCAGCAAAGAGAATATCTGTCTCTTTGTCACCATTAAAAGTAACTAGTTTATCCTGCTGACGATAATATTCTAAAATTGGTGATGTGCTTATATTATAAACACTCATCCTATTTTTAATGGTTTCCTCATTATCATCGGAACGTTGAAAAAGAGGACCAGAACAAACATCACACACACCCGCTGATTTAGGCGGCTTGTTAGTCAAATGATAAACTGCGCCGCATTTCTTACAAATTCTTCGGCCGGAAATTCGATTGAGAATAAGCGGCAAAGTCGCTTCCAAGTTAAGAACAAAATCCAAAGACGAATCAATTCTTTTAAGGATTGCATCCAGTTCTTTGGCCTGAGAATCGTTTCGCGGATAGCCATCCAACATAAATCCCTGTGTTGCATTGAGATCTTTGGTCAGCTTCTGATCAACCATTTTGGTAATTACTTCATCAGGAACCAAAGCCCCACGCTCTATAAAACTCTTAATCTCCTTGGACAACGGGCTTTCCTTACGAATTTCTTCGCGTAAAATATCACCGGTCGAAATATGTAAAAGATCGTATCTATCTTTAATCAGTGCTGCAACAGAACCTTTACCGGCGCCTGGAGGGCCCAAAAGGACGATTCTCATCGTCTTCCTCGGATATGTCCTGTTTTCATGAATCCCTCATAATGGTGCATCTGTAAATGGGATTCAATCTGCTTCATAAAATCCAACATAACGCCAACACAAATAAGAACTCCAGTGCCGCCAAAGAACGAAGCAACAAGATACGGCACACGGAAAGAAGACATGATCATGTCTGGCATAACGGCAATTGAACATATAAAAACAGCACCAGCCAACGTAATACGTGTCATCACAAAATCCAAATAATCCGCTGTGTTCTGCCCTGGACGGACACCTGGAACAAAACCGCCATGCTTCTTCATGTTTTCAGAAATATCAACAGGATTAAAAACAATAGCCGTATAAAAATAACAGAAAAATATGATCAAAAAGGCATACAAAACATAATACCAACCAACCCCGCGGTGCAATACATGAGCAATATTCTGGAAGGCCGGCGATGGTATAAAACTTGCCAATGTTGCTGGAAAAAGAATCAAAGATTGAGCGAAGATAATCGCAATAACGCCGGATGTATCAACCTTCAAAGGTATAAAAGTATTTTGTCCCTGACTCATCTGGTTTCCGACCACACGGCGGGCATACTGCACAGGAATCCTGCGCTGACCTTGGGTAATCATGGTAATTCCTAAAATCACAATAATTAAAAATGAAATCATCATGATCAACGTCAGCGGCTGTATCTGGGCTGCGCCTGAGGTCGTGGGATTAAGCATCATATACAACGTACTCATCGCTGTAGGAGCGCTGGAAAGGATACCTGCGGTGATAATAAGAGACATTCCATTGCCAATACCTTGAGCCTGAATTTGTTCGCCTAACCACATCAAAAGAATCGATCCACACGTCAATGTGATCATAGTCGTAATACAAAAACCCAAACCAGGGTTGCTGACGACTTGTAATCCTTCAAATGCATGCGGGCTTTGAAGCCAAAGAGCAATAAAATAAGATTGTACTAGTGATAGAGCAAGCGTTCCGTATCGGGTGTACTGATTAATTTTTTGATAACCGGCTTGCCCTTCTTTGGACAATTTCTCCAGCGCCGGAATGACAGCTGTTAAAAGCTGCATAATAATCGAGCTGGAAATATACGGCATAACACCGAGTGAAAAGAGCGTCAATTTTTCAAGAGCGCCGCCGGAAAACATATTCATGACACTAAAAACACTACCGCCACTAGTCTCAGCAATTCTTCGAAAATATTCACTTATAGCGGCCCCGTTGATCCCTGGGGTTGGAACATAACATCCAATACGATAAACAGCAATAATCGCAATCGTAAAAAGAAGCTTTTTGCGTAATTCAGGTATCTTAAAACAGTTGGATATTCCCTTAAGAAATAATGAAAGCATAAATAACCGGCTTACGATTTAACGGGTATTAGGACAACAACTTCGGCTTTTCCACCAGCCTTAGTAATCTTCTCTTGAGCTGCTTTGGAAAACCCTTGCGCTTGAACCGTCAATCGTTTCGAAATAACTCCATTGTTCAATATCTTAATTGGACGACGAATACTCTTAATTAATCCCTTGGCCTTTAAAGACTGCGCGTTGACAACATCACCGTCTTTAAATTCATTTAATTCACTTAACGGGACAATCTGATAGACCATCGGCCTTCGGCTGTTAAACCCGATTTTAGGCAGACGGCGGATAAGGTGCATTTGTCCGCCTTCCAAACTAAAGAGAATACCGCGACCGGCGCGAGAACGCTGGCCTGTCTGACCGCGGCCCGATGTTTTACCGTGACCGGAACCTCTACCGCGTCCGACGGTTCTTCTGCGCTTGTTTGCACCTTTAGCTGGCTTTAATTCATGGACAAACATAATTAGTTCCTATTCAATTGTGATTCCCATACAAATGGAAAATTTCTACCCCAAAAAACATTCGAAGATCATGCCCCTAAACAGCAACCTCAGCTATCGTGACCTTGATTTCTTCCATTGACTTTAAACGACTCAACCCTTCAAATGTAGCTTTCACAACATTGATAGGATTATTCGAACGATGACATTTAGTCAAAATATTAGTAATGCCAGCCCCGTCACAGATGGCACGAATGGGGCCTGCGGCAATAACACCAGTACCTTCCGATGCTGGCTTTAAAAGAACTTCTGCGCTTCCGCACTTACCAATAATTTCATGCGTGATGGTTGTTCCGCGCATGTTAATTTTTACCATACAGCGTTTGGCACTGCCTAAAGCTTTCTTAATAGCGTTGGCCACTTCACCAGCTTTGGCCAGTGAATAACCGACTTTACCTTTACCATCCCCGACAACAACAAGTGCGCTGAATGATAATCGTGTACCACCCTTGGTTGATTTAGCAACACGATTAATGGAAACAACTTTCTCAATCAAACCGCTCTCTGATTCCATTGGTTTGCGAGGACGAAAACTAGTTTTACGATGACCACGATCTCCGCGATCTCCACGAGCCCCGCCTGCTGATTTTGAACTATCTGCAGCCGCGGCATCATCCACCACAACCTCAGCAGATTCATCTCCTGCCGGTCCACCCGACTTCAGATCTTTACCTGCGCCACCTTTAATCGGAGATTTAACATCATCTTTTTTTATAAAATCTTTTCCCATAATTTTAATCAATCCTTAAAATTCTAAACCGCCTTTTCGCGCGGCTTCGGCAAAAGCTTTCACCCGACCATGATATAAATAACCACCACGATCGAAAGAAACTTTTTTGATTCCTTTTTTTAAAGCTTCTACAGCCAATGCTTCCCCCAAAACGGAAGCGCCATCGACATTGCCGGCATATTTAATCTTGGTGCGGATGTCCTTGGCCAACGTAGACTTTCCCAATATGACTTTTCCCGTCGAGTCATCAATAATCTGGGCCTGCATGTTCTTGATACTGCGATGGACGCACAAACGGGGCCGTTGGGTGCTCCCGGAAATCACCTTACGGATGCGCTCATGACGATTGATTCTTTTATGTTCGTTAATGCTTAACATATCTTTTATTTGGTTACAGATTTACCTTGCTTACGTTTGACCACTTCGCCGACGTAACGAATTCCTTTACCCTTGTAAGGTTCCGGCGGTTTCTTGGAACGAATCTGGGCAGCCACTTGACCTACCACCTGGCGGTCAACTCCTTCAATAGAAATTTCCGTTGGTTTGGCTGCCGTTACTTTAACAGTTTTTGGAATAACATACTCAACCTGATGGCTGAACCCTAAATTCATAATTAATTTCTCGCCCTGAATAGCCACGCGAAAACCAACGCCCTGAACTTCAAGGTCTTTACGATGCCCTTCGGAAACACCCTGCATCATATTACGCAACAAGGCCCGAGTTGTGCCATGATTAGCAGAGTTTTGTTTGCTGTCATTTTTTCGAGTAACAATGACCTTGCTGTCTTTCTCTTCGACAACAATTCCCCTGGGCAATTGATAGGCCAATTTGCCTTTGGGCCCTTCAACCTGAATGTCTTGGCCGTTTACAGCAATCTTGACACCTTTGGGAACATCTAATGGAATTTTACCAATTCTCGACATAACAATTATCCTTTACCACACATAGCAGAGCACTTCACCGCCGACTTTAAGCTTACGAGCTTCACGGTCGGTAATAACGCCCTTAGATGTTGAAATAACAGCCGTTCCTAAACCGTTTAAAACTTTGGGAACCTTATCACCCGGAGCATAAACCCGAAGACCAGGTTTAGAAATCCTCTTAATCCCCATGATCGCAGACTTCTTACCTGAATTGTATTTCAAATAAACCTTTAAAGTTCCTTGCTTGCTGTCCTTGAGCATACGGACATCGGCGATGTATCCGTCGGATTTAAGGATTCCGAGCATTTTCTCTAACAATTTTGACGCTGGAATGTCCACTGTTTCTTTATTGGTATGAACAGCATTGCGGACAATCGTCAACATATTTGAAATTGGATCTGAAACTGACATAATCAAAAACCCTTCTTAATTAAACCCTTCGACGCATTTCTCACTTCGTTCGTCACTTGCTCAGGGTGGTGAGCAAGCCCAGCAAAATGCTGGGCGCGTCGAACCATTACCAGCTTGCTTTCTTAACACCGGGAATCTCGCCACGCGAGGCCAATTCTCTAAAACAAATGCGGCATACCCCAAAACGACGAAGATAACCTTTCGGTCTTCCGCAGATCGTGCAACGGTTATGTTGTTGTGCGGAAAATTTCGGTTTCTTTTTCGCTTTATTGACTAATGCTTTTCTTGCCATAAATTTTACTATTCCTTGTTTATATTCGTATCAAAGTAATGTGAAATTGTCTATACAGCTTAACGAAGCTGGTTTAAATTTACTTACTAAACGGCATTCCTAATAGACGCAATACCTCAAACGTCTGCTCTTTATTGCCGCCTTTAAATACGAAAGAGATATCCATACCCTGCGTACGATAATCGCGGACGGTGACGTCAATCTCGGGAAAAATACTTTGATCGGAAATTCCCAAGCTATAATTGCCGGCGCGGTCAAAACCCTTCTTGGAAACGCCGTTAAAGTCACGAATACGCGGCAACGTTACATTAAGCAATCGATCCAAAAATTCATACATGCGGTAACGTCGCAACGTAACCTTACAGCCAATCGGAAGATTTTCACGAAGCTTAAAGTTTGAAATGGCTTTTTTAGAACGTGTTATTGTCGGTTTTTGACCGGTAATAATAGCTAAGTCCTGAGCGGACTTTTCTAAAAGTTTAATATCCCCAATGGCCTCGCCAACTCCCATGTTAACGACGATCTTATCAAGGCGCGGCACAGCCATAACGTTATTAACCGCAAACTTTTTCTGAACTTCAACAGCTACTTCTTTTCGATATTTTTCTAATAAACGGGGAACCACGATATTTACCTCAAATTTTAATTTTAAATGACTTCGCCTGTTTCTTTACTGATACGAACTTTACTGCCGTCCTTTAAAAACTTAGTGGCAATACGAGACGGTTTATTGGTTTTGCTATCAACTAACATCAACTTTGAAATATGAATAGGTTTCTCAAGCTCAATATAACCACCTTGAGGATATGTATCACTTTTACGGACAGCTTTTTTTATAATATTAATCGACTCGACAATGACTTGCTGTTCCTTAGGAAGAACTTTAACAACCTTTCCCGTTTTTCCTTTTTCCTTGCCGGAAATAACCAAAACTTTATCATCACGTTTAATGCGTAGCATATTAGACAACCTCTGGGGCTAAAGAAATGATTTTCATATATTCCATATTGCGTAATTCACGGGCAACAGGACCGAACACACGGGTACCTCTGGGATTTCCACCATCGTCAATGATGACAATCGCATTTGTATCAAAGCGGACATATGTTCCGTCCTGACGGCGTATCGGAAATTTAGTGCGCACGATAACACCTTTGGCCATATCACCCTTTTTAATGGCAGAATCCGGGGACGCCTCTTTAACATGGACTTTTATAACATCGCCCACTTGCGCCCAACTCTTACCCTTGGCATTCAAAACGCCAATCATAGCAGCCTTTCGGGCGCCTGTATTATCAGCAACGTCTAAAACCGATTTTAGGTAAATCATTTTGCCTGTTCCTTCACCTGTTAACAATTGTGTACTGACTTTAAAAGATTCAACGGTTGGACATTTATTAATTAACCGAACGATCAACAATGACCCAACGTTTCTCCTTTGAAATCGGACGAGTTTCCATGATCGTCACCGAATCGCCGATCTTGCTGCCATTCTTTTCATCATGCGCTTTGTACTTCACCATGTGTTGAACCGGCTTGTCATACTTGGCATGCTTGGCGACCCAGACGACCTTAACAACTCGCGTCTTCTGCATCTTGTCCGAGACCACAGTACCATTTAAAGTTTTTCTGCGATTAACTCTTTTTTCCATTATCTTTTCTTTCTCTCTCATTAAGGATGGTCAAAACGCGCGCAATGCTTCGTTTCAAAGAACGAAACATCGCAGGTTTTTCAACACGTCCCATTTGGCGCTGAAAGCCCATTTCAAAAAGTTGTTCTTTAAAATGTCTCTCCTTTTGGAGCAATTCTTCACTTGATAAACTTTTCAATTCTTTGATCTTCATAATTCAACCTTTAGCTAGTACCTTAACTATTAATGAGCAACACGGGTCACAAATTTTGTTCTAACTGGTAATTTGAAAGCAACCAAACGCAACACTTGCTTTGCGAAATCTTCAGGAATACCGCCGATCTCAAAAAGGATCATGCCGCGCTTTGCGATGCAAGTCCAATGATCTAGATCACCCTTCCCTTTTCCCATGCGGGTTTCCGCCGGCTTCTTGGTAATAGGCTTGTGTGGAAAAATATTGATCCACATTTTCCCGGCACCGCGAAGTTTGCGTGCCACGACGACGCGTGACGCCTCAATATGCTTCGACTTAACAAATCCATTCTCAAGAGCTTTTAAGCCAAATTCACCATAGCTTAATTTACTTCCGCGCGTTCCGAGACCACGGGTTTTTCCTTTTTGTGACTTTCTAAATTTAACTCTTTTTGGCAGTAACATAACCGGTCAATCTCCCTAAATTAAGACTTGGCAGCCTGTGCTTGCGGGGCAAGAACGGGGGCTGAAACTTCCTCTTCCTGTCGGTCGAAAATAACATCCCCTTTATAGACCCAAGCCTTGATTCCAATAATTCCGTACGTCGTTCTTGCTTCAGAAAAACCATAATCGATATCAGCACGCATGGTCTGCAATGGAATTTTTCCTTCGCGATAGCCTTCAGTGCGAGCCATTTCAGCTCCACCTAATCGGCCGGAACATCTTATCTTAATACCTTTGGCCCCGGCAGATCTAGCCTGTTCAATTGCACGTTTCATTGCCCGACGGAAAGCCACGCGTTTTTCTAATTGGAAACCCACATTCTGCGCAACCAATTGTGCATCAATAGCAGGATTTTTAATCTCTTGTATATCAATAGTAATCTCTTTAGGTGTAATCTTTCCCAGATCCCCTTTTAAACGATCGATATCCGCACCGCGACGGCCGATGATGACACCAGGACGCGCAGAAAAAATCTTTACTTTAATCTGCTCAGCCAAACGCTCAATCACAACTAACGAAACAGCCGCCTGAACAAATTTTTCTTTAATATACTCACGAATCCTGTAATCTTCGACGATATTCTTAGCAAAATCTTTTTTGTCTGCATACCAAAGACTTCGCCAGTTCTTGGTGTATCCGATACGTAACGCGATTGGGTTTACTTTTTGACCCACAGATTGATCCCCCTATGATTTTGTCTTTAAATCCAGTTCAATGGTGATATGTGTCGTCCGTCTTAAAATTGGTGTAGCACGACCGAAAGATGCCGCGCGAAATCGTTTCCACATGGGACCGCTGGTCGCTGTGATACGAGATACGATAAGCTGATCTTCCGTCAAGCCTTTTTGTTTGGCATTACTGACCGCCGAATTTAAAACTTTCAAGATTTTTTCTTTAGACCCTTTGTTCACATGCGTTAAAAGCGTTTGTGAAGTCACAACATCCTTGCCGCGGATCAAATCCACGACTAGCCTGGCCTTTTGTGGCGATACACGTAAATATTTTGCTTTAGCTTGGGCGATCATGATACAAATTCCTTTAATTAAATTACTTCTTAGCCATGGCCTTCTTGGCTTTGATGCCGCCGTGACTTTTAAACGTTCTCGTCGGGACAAACTCGCCCAACTTCAAACCAACCATGTTCTCGGTAATAAATATCGGGATGTGTTTGCGACCATCGTGAATCGCAAAAGTATAGCCGACAAATTCAGGCAGAATCGTTGAACGGCGAGACCATGTCTTAACAGGTTGTCTCTGCGCGGAGGCGATCGTTTTATTAAACCGACGCATCAAAGACTCTTCCACATAAGGACCCTTTTTGACTGAACGCGACATATTACTTTGTCCTTCTCTTTACGATGAAAATATTAGAGTATTTTCGCTTTTTGCGAGTTTTATATCCTTTAGTCGGTTTACCCCAGGGAGTGACCGGATGAGGATTACCTTGCGGCGCCTTACCTTCACCACCACCGTGCGGGTGATCGACGGGATTCATAACAACACCGCGTGACTGAGGACGACGTCCCCACCATCGGCTGCGACCGGCCTTACCAATTGAAATCGATTCGTTTTCCACATTGCTGAGCTGACCAATCGTTGCGCGGCAGCCAATATGAACCTTACGAACCTCGCTCGACGGTAAACGAATATGAGCCACATTGCCTTCTTTAGCGATCAACTGGGCCGATGTCCCTGCAGAACGAACAATCTTTCCACCACGTCCGGGTTTTAACTCAACGTTATGAATCGCTGTTCCCAGAGGAATACGAAGCAACGGCATGCAGTTACCAACGGCAATATCAAGGTCTTGATCATTGGTACTTCCAACCTGATCGCCGACTTTCAAATCTACCGGGGCTAATATATATGACTTAGTCTTATCGTTTGTATATTCAATCAAAGCAATACGCGCGGTACGATTAGGATCATATTCAATAGCCAAAACCGTTGCTAACTCATCAATTCGATCACGCTTAAAATCGACCAGGCGATACATCCTTTTATGCCCGCCGCCACGGTGACGGCTGGTAATACGGCCATAAGAGTTTCGCCCACCGGTTTTCTTGAGAGGAACCAATAATGATTTCTCAGGATAGCCCTTGGTGATTTCCTTAAAATCAGGAAGTATTGCGTGCCTTAATCCGTTTGTGGTTGGTTTAAATCTTCTTATACCCATAAGTCCCTCAACAATTTAACTTATCCCTAATTAGGAATTTAAGTCGTTTCGATTTTTGAACCTTCTTTTAATGTAACAATAGCCTTCTTCCAATCAGAAGTATACCCCAGTTGATGGCGCACCCTTTTAGGTTTACCGCCAACAATCAGTGTATGCACGGCATCCACTTTAACTTTATAAATTTCTTCAACGGCTTTTTTAATAGTAATCTTAGTCGCGTCTTTCGTAACATAAAACGTATACTTACGCTGCGACTCCAAGCTCGTTCCTTTTTCGGTGCGCATTAAACTTTTAATAATATCGTAGCAGGTAATCATTATTCTATTCTCTTTAATAAGTTCTCAATCGCACTTTTTGTGACGAGAACGGTTTTATTTTTCATAACATCATAAGCGTTAATATCACCGGCACACGAAAGACTCAATAATGGAATATTGCGTGAAGCCAAAATGACATCGCTTTTTGTACCATCGAAAAGCGCCAAGATCTTACCATGAAGTTTAAACACTTTTAAAATCGAAGCCACTTCTTTTGTTTTAGCCTTAGTCAATTGAATGTCTTCAACACAAAGAAGCTGCTTGGCCTGAAACTTTGCGTTCAATGAAGCACGCAAAGCGGCTATACGTGTTTTCTTCGACAGAGCGTAACCATATTCCCGTGGATGAGGTCCAAACACGACGCCACCCTTACTCCAAAGCGGAGAACGAGATGAACCAGCGCGAGCCCGGCCAGTTCCTTTTTGTTTCCATGGTTTTCTTCCACCACCGGAAACTTCACCGCGCGTTTTCGTGCTAGCGTTTCCTTGTCGTTGATTAGCAAGATACATCACAACAGCCTGATGGATAACAGCCTCGTTGACCTTTACGTCAAAAATCTCATCGGGGAGCTGAACGCTTCCGGTTTCTTTTCCTTTAATATCATGTACTGTAAGTTTAGTCATAACTAATATCTCGCTTGTTTATTGTTGATGGTGGATAGCTGATGGTAATCATCCACTATCTGCTATTACCTATCAACCGTTACTTATTACTTTTTTCCAGCGGGTTTCGATGTACCGCTCTTAGCTGCGGCCTTGCTTTGCTTCATCGGGTTTTTCTTTGATTCAACAACTTCACGCTTTTCATCTAATGAACGAAAAGCCTTCTTCAAAGCCTTGTTGACTTTCAAATACCCATTTTTATGTCCAGGAACCGCGCCTTTTACTAAAATTAAATTATTTTCAAGATCAACGAACATGACGCGCAAATTTTGTGTTGTGACATTATCCATCCCCATATGTCCGGGCATATGTTGACCGCGGTAAACGCGTGACGGATCCGAGCTTGCACCGATAGAACCAACACGACGGTGATGCATAGAACCGTGAGCAGCTGGACCACCACTCCAATTCCAACGCTTCATACCACCCTGAAAACCTTTGCCGATCGAGACGCCAGAGACATCAACGAAATCACCCGCTTTAAAAAAATCAGCCTTAATTTCTTGTCCAACGGCATAATCTTTATTATCCGTTGACGAAAATTCTTGAACTCTACGTAAATGGGCAACGCCAAGCTTCTTGAAATATCCTGCCCGCGGTTTATTCAATGCAGATTCTTTAACCAGCTCAAAACCTAAAATAATCTTCATCGGCTTTTCCTTGAAACCCAATACATAGCATGGGCCAACCTCAATGGCAGTGACCGGAATAACATTTCCTTCACTATCAAAAGTTTGAGTCATACCGACTTTTTTTCCTAATAAACCACGAATCATAAAAAAACTCCTGTAAGGACGGCCATCAATTGCCCGTACTTATTGCTTTATTTCAACATCAACGCCAGCGGGAAGATTTAACTTACGCAGAGCTTCTACTGTTTTAGATGTTGGGTTAATCAAATCAATCAATCGTTTATGGGTCGCTAACTGAAACTGCTCGCGAGATTTCTTATCAATAACCGGAGAACGTAATACAGTATACAATTCTTTTCTCGTCGGCAACGGAACCGGTCCGGAAACCTGTGCGCCGGTACGAATAGCCGTATCCACGATCTCTTGGGTTGATTGATCGATCAAACGATGATCATAGGCCTTAAGTTTAATACGAATTTTTTGCATAATTTTCCTAAAATTTTAGGGGAGGGTTTTAAAAACCCTCCCCTGCACTAAATGATTATTTCAAGACCTCTGAAACAACGCCTGCGCCAACCGTCTTGCCACCCTCGCGAATAGCGAAACGTAATTCTTTTTCCAATGCAACCGGGATAATCAGATCAACAACCAACTCAACGTTATCACCAGGCATACACATTTCCTGACCAGCAGGAAGCTCTGCGGTACCGGTTACGTCAGTCGTTCTGAAATAAAACTGAGGACGGTAACCTTTAAAAAACGGTGTATGGCGTCCGCCTTCTTCCTTAGTTAAAATATAAGCCGTGGCTTTGAATTTCGTATGAGGAGTGATTGAACCGTTAGCTGCCAATACCATGCCGCGCTCTAACGAGTCTTTATCAGCGCCGCGTAAAAGTAAACCTACGTTATCGCCGGCCTGCCCTTCGTCTAATTCCTTGCGGAACATTTCAACGCCGGTAATAACAGTTTTGCTGGCCTTCTCACGAAGTCCGACGAGTTCAACTTCTTCACCGACTTTGCATTTACCACGTTCAATACGACCAGTCGCTACAGTACCGCGGCCAGAAATTGAAAAAACGTCTTCAACAGCCATCAAAAACGGTTTATCCAACTCACGGACAGGTGTCAGAATATAATCATCAACAGCCGCCATCAAATCTAAAATCGGCTTGGTCTTAACAGGATCGCTAATATTATTCAATGCTTCAAGAGCGCTGCCGCGGATAATCGGAGTCTTCTCGCCATCAAACTTGTATTTTGCCAAGAGATCTCTAATTTCCATCTCGACGAGATCAAGCAATTCTTTATCATCGACTTGATCGCACTTGTTCATAAACACAACGATTCTAGGAACGTTGACCTGACGAGCCAATAGGATGTGCTCACGGGTCTGCGGCATCGGGCCGTCAGCGGCCGACACGACGAGGATAGCGCCGTCCATCTGGGCAGCACCGGTAATCATGTTCTTGATATAGTCTGCGTGGCCGGGGCAATCAATGTGCGCATAGTGACGATTAACCGTTTGATATTCGATGTGTGAAATATTGATCGTAACACCACGCTCTTTTTCTTCGGGAGCGTTATCAATGGAATCATAGCTGCGGAATTCAGCCAAACCTTGCTTGGAAAGCACGTTGGTGATCGCCGAGCTTAGTGTTGTTTTACCATGGTCAACGTGACCGATAGTTCCAATATTCAAGTGCGGTTTATTACGATTAAATTTCTCTTTTGCCATGGATCGTTCCTCCCCTTTGTTTATTCAATAATCTTAAAATAACGTGTTAACTGACTTTCTTAACAAATTCTTGACGTGAACCGATAATTTTCTCGGCGATATTATTAGGAACCTGCGCATAAAATGAAGGCTCCATCGAAAACGTCCCTCGCCCCTGAGATAAAGAACGTATGGCGTTCGCGTAGTTAAACATTTCAGACAACGGAACATCAATGAGCGCTGTTTTAAGTTTGCCTCTATTCCCGGATTCATTAATTTTCGCGCGACGGGTCAAAAGATCGCCGATCACAGCACCCCAATAATCTTCAGGAACAACAATTTCTAATTTCATAATCGGTTCTTGGAAGATCGGACCTGCGGCTTTGAATGCATCGTGGATAGCATATTTAGCAGCCAATTGAAACGACATTTCATCTGAGTCAACATCATGGTATTTACCATCGACCAAGCTAACTTGAAAATCAGTAACAGGATAGCCCGCTAACACACCGTTAAGTGCTCCCATTTCAATACCTTCAAAACATGGCTTAATAAATTCCCGAGGAATAGCGCCGCTGCGGATTTTATCCAAGTAAATAATACCTTTACCAACTTCACCAGGCTCCACATCAATAACAACGTATCCATACTTACCACGGCCACCGCTTTGAGAAATATATTTCCCGACGATTCCTGTTACCTTTTTAGTGATGGCTTCTTTATACGCAACTTCCGGACGGCCGACGTTGCATGCGAGATTATATTCGCGTTTCATGCGATCGACGATGATTTCCAAATGCAACTCACCCATACCAGAAATGATCGTTTGCGATGTTTCCTTATCGTACTTCACGCGCAAGGACGGATCTTCATCTAAAAATTTACGCAAAACTTCGCCCATCTTATCCTGGTCAGCTTTGGTCAAAGGTTCAATAGCCAAAGAAATAACCGCTTCTGGTGCTTTTAGTCCTTCTAAAAGCATGGGTTTATCTTCCGCACATATCGTGTCACCGGATTTAGATTCTTTCAACCCAACTAACGCAACGATCTCACCCGGACCGGCGGAACTGACAATCTCTTGCTTGTTGGCATGCATCAAAAGCATCTTGGCAATTTTTTCACGCTTGCCATTTGAGGAGTTCAAATATTGCTGCCCCTGTGAAAATCTACCAGAATAAATACGGGTATAAAAAATCTTACCAACATACTTGTCTGTTGAGATTTTAAATACCAGACCGACGGGAGATTCATTTTCATCAGGTTTGCGTGCAATTAATTCTTCTTTATTATCTGGATTGTGGCCTCTCATCGGAGGAATATCAAGAGGCGAAGGAAGGTAGTCTACGATCGCATCGAGAATCATTTGAACGCCACGATTTCTCAATGCAGTCCCAACAAGAACCGGAACAAATTTACAAGCAATAACCGTGCGGCGAATAGCCTGCATGATCTGCTCTTTAGTCGGCTCTTTGCTGTTTAAGAACATATCCGCCATCTCATCGTCCACTTCAGCCAAACGCTCAATTAAAACATGACGATATTGCTTGGTCTTTTCTGCAAATTCTGCAGGAAGCGGAAGGCGTTCATATTCCATCCCGTCTTTATCCGTGTAATTAATATATTGTTCATTAATGATATCAATGATGCCTTTAAAATTATCTTCTGTTCCGTCTGGGAATTCAATGCCGGCAGCATTCGCACCAAGGCGCTCATGCATTTCACCGAGAACACGATCAAAATCAGCGCCTAAACGATCAATCTTATTAATAAAAGCGATGCGTGGAACATTATATTTGTCTGCCTGACGGTATACGGTTTCTGTTTGTGGCTGAACGCCTGAGCATCCGCACAAAACAATAACGCAGCCATCGAGAACCTTCAGGGAACGTTCAACCTCAATAGTAAAATCAACGTGGCCGGGAGTATCAATAATGTTAAAACGGTGATCTTTCCAGAACGCGGTCGTAGCGGCAGACATGATGGTGATACCGCGTTCCTGCTCTTGCGGCATGAAATCCATCGTGGTATTACCGTCGTCAATATTCCCCATCTTATGAATGGTCCCTGTATAATAAAGAACACGTTCAGTCGTAGTTGTTTTCCCGGCGTCGATATGCGCTATAATTCCAAAGTTTCGGAACTTATTGAGGGGTATCGTGTTTGATGCCATAAATTTGATCTAATTTAAAAAAAATTAATAAAAATTTTACCAACGTAAATGGCTGAACGCTCGGTTGGCTTCAGCCATCTTGTGAGTCTCATCTCGCTTCTTAATGGCCGGGCCTTCATTCTTGTAAGCAGCAATCAGTTCATCGGCCAATTTAACCATCATTGGCTTTCCTTTTTTCTTGCGTGCGTAATCACGAATCCACCGCATGGCAAGTGAAGAACCTCGTATAGGAGAAACATCAACCGGAACTTGATATGTTGCACCGCCAACCCGGCGGCCTTTGACTTCAAGACGAGGACGCACATTATCAATCGCCTTGTTAAATGCTTTTAGAGGAGAATCCTCAGGTGTTTTATCTTTAATAATGTTCAGCGCGCCATAAACAATACCTTCGGCAATTGTCTTTTTACCTTTGCTCATAACAATACTGACAAAACGAGCTACCATGTCGCTGTTATATTTTGGATCTGGAATAGTTTCTCTTTTTTCTGCTCTACGTCTTCTCATTGCTTTGCTCTCTTAGTTCCGTATTTTGAACGTGATTTCTTACGGTTATTGACACCGGCCGTATCCAATGTCCCACGAACAATGTGATAACGCACACCCGGCAAATCTTTAACACGCCCGCCTCTGACAAGAACAATCGAGTGTTCCTGCAGGTTATGTCCCTCGCCCGGAATATAGGATGTTACTTCAATGCGGTTGGACAAACGAACTCTGGCAATTTTACGCAATGCCGAGTTAGGTTTTTTCGGCGTCATCGTTTTAACTTGTAAGCAAACCCCTCTACGCTGCGGACATTCAGTCAACGCCGGAGATTTACTCTTCTTGATTTTTGTCCGTCTCTGTTTTCTGATCAACTGTGATATCGTTGGCATATTTAACCATTTCTACATGTTCGTAATTTTTTAAACCCGTCCCTGCCGGTATTAAATGACCGACAATAACGTTCTCTTTTAAACCGGATAAGAGGTCAACTTTACCAGATGCTGCAGCTTCTGTCAAGACCCTTGTTGTTTCTTGAAAACTTGCCGCAGAAATAAAACTCTCCGTCGTCAAAGAGACCTTTGTGATCCCCAACAAAAGTGGCGTTGCAGAGGCCGGCTTACCTTTTTTCTTGATGATTGTTTCGTTTGCTTTTTTGAAAATATTTTTATCGATTTGCTCGCCGACAAGAAACTCACTGTCGCCGGAATCATCGATACGAACTTTCTTAAGCATCTGTGAAATGATAAGTTCAATATGTTTATCATTAATACGCACACCCTGTAATCGATAAACTTCTTGCACTTCATTAAGAAGATATTCTTGTAAAACTTTATCACCGCATACGCGTAAAATATCCTGCGGAACGACGGGCCCGTCGGTCAATTGCTGTCCAGCAAAAACCTTATCACCTTTGTAAACATTGGGATGTTTGCCGTGCGGAATTGTATACTCCTTAGCCATCCCCGTCTGACTTTTAACCACGATGGTCCGCAAACCCTTCTTGTCCTGTCCAAATTCCACAAAGCCATCAATCTCGCTGATGACGGCAGGATCCTTAGGACGACGAGCTTCGAAAAGCTCGGCGACGCGTGGAAGACCGCCGGTGATGTCGCGAGTTTTACCGATACTACGGGGAATCTTAGCGACAAGTTCACCGCCGGCAATAGTATCCTGGTCATTGACAAGAATGTGCGCACCCACAGGGATGGAATAGATACCGACGACTTCTTTTTTGTCGTCGATGATGATAATCTGCGGATGATACTCCTGCTTGTGTTCCACAACGACACGCTCAGTAACACCCGTCACAGGATTTTGTTCTTTACTCATCGTAACATCTTCTTTAAGGTCTTCGAATTTAACAATACCTTTGACTTCAGTGATGATCGGAATAGTATACGGATCCCACGTGGCCAGAGTTTCGCCTTTATCAATAGTAACCCCGTCGGCAAACACAAGCGCGGTACCTTGCGGCAAAGCATGCCGTTCAAATTCACGCCCATATTCATTATTGACGCTGACGGCACCATTTCGATTCAAAACAATAAATTCCTTGCCCTTTTGTACGACGCGCAATTGATGATACTTAACAATACCTTTATTTTTTACTTTGATAAATGATTGCTCAATCGTACGGGACGCGGTTCCACCAATGTGAAACGTACGCATAGTTAACTGCGTACCGGGTTCGCCGATGCTCTGAGCGGCAATGGTCCCGACGGCCTCACCGAGTTCCACCATGCGGTGTGTGGCAAGGTTACGCCCGTAACATTTAATACATACGCCTCGCGCCGCTTCACACGTCAAGGCGCTGCGGATACGAACTTTCTCAATTCCTAATTGTTCAATCATGTCGGCTTTTTCTTCCGAGATCTCGCCACCAGCCATAACAACCTGCTGATCGGTAACGATGTCGACAATGTTATCGAGGGCTACGCGCCCAACAATACGTTCTTTCAAAGCCACGACAAGTTCATCCCCCTCAACGATCGCGGCAACAGTGATACCATTTAACGTTCCACAGTCCTCTTCGTTGACAACTAATTCTTGCGCAACATCGACGAGACGACGCGTCAAATAACCTGCGTCGGCTGTTTTTAGAGCAGTGTCCGCCAAACCTTTGCGCGCACCGTGAGTTGAAATGAAATACTCCAATACAGTCAATCCCTCTCGGAAACTGGCCGTGATTGGGTTCTCAATAATCTCACCGGAAGGCTTAGCCATGAGGCCGCGCATACCGGAAAGCTGACGAATCTGAAGTTTAGAACCGCGGGCGCCGGAATCCGCCATGATATAAACAGGATTAAATTGATCCATTTTCTTAAACACCATGTCGGAAAGAATTTCCGTCGTATGAGTCCAAACGTCGATGATTTTGTTGTAGCGCTCACGGCCGGTAATAACACCTTTGCGATACTGATCTTCAATCTTTGCTACGTCCTGTTTGGAATTAGCAATAACCTTGGCCTTTTCTTCCGGCACTGTCAAATCAGACATGCTGATGGAAATTCCAGCCTCAGTTGCCTTGATAAATCCTAATTCTTTAAGATCATCCAGGAGCTTGATTGTCAAATGCTGGCCAAACCGTTTAAAACAATCAGAGATCACATTACCAATCTTCTTCTTGTCTAAGAGATCATTAACAAAACCAAAATCCGTAGGCAGGACTTCGTTAAGCATAATGCGGCCGGTCGTCGTTTCGATAATCATTGTTTTACCGGTCCGCGGCGCAGCTTGTTCCTTAATTTTTCCTTTGTGGTCCACGGCTGAGATGATCATCGATGGCTTTTCTTCACCCCACACCGAACCACTAATACGCAATTTAATCCGAGCGTGGACATCAACAAGGCCATCATGATAAGCAATTATCGCCTCTCTCGCGTTTGAAAATAAATGCCCCTCGCCCTTAGCGCCTAATTTTTCCTTGGTCATATAATAAAGGCCAAGAACGATGTCCTGAGTCGGCGACATAACCGGACGTCCGTCGGCAGGAGAGAAAAGATTATTAACCGACAGAAGTTCCAGACGACATTCAATCTGCGCTTCCAGAGACAGCGGAATATGAACAGCCATCTGATCACCGTCGAAGTCAGCGTTAAATGCTGTACAAACAAGCGGATGCAAACGGATAGCCTTACCTTCAATTAAAATAGGCTGAAATGCCTGGATACTCAGACGATGCAAAGTTGGCGCACGGTTAAGCATGACGGGATGGTCTTTAATGACATCATCGAGAATATCCCACACCTCGATCTTCGCGCGTTCGACCATGCGCTTAGCGCCTTTGATTGTGTGAACAAATCCTTTTTCGCGCAATTTGCGGATGATAAACGGCTCGAACAATTCCAGCGCCATTTTTTTCGGCAAACCGCACTGATGCAGTTTTAATTCTGGCCCGACGACGATAACAGAACGCCCAGAATAATCCACGCGTTTACCTAAAAGGTTCATACGAAAACGGCCTTGCTTACCCTTTAACATATCGGAAAGGGACTTCAAAGGACGGTTTCCGGAACCTAAAACGGGCCGGCCATGTCGGCCATTGTCCAAGAGAGCGTCGACCGCTTCTTGAAGCATGCGCTTTTCATTACGAACAATGATTTCCGGCGCGTTAAGATCGATTAATTTTTTGAGACGGTTATTTCTGTTGATGACCCGTCGATAAAGATCATTCAAATCCGATGTGGCGAAACGTCCGCCTTCCAAAGGAACGAGCGGGCGTAAATCCGGAGGGATGACTGGAAGAATATCTAAAATCATCCAATCCGCCTGATTACCTGAAACCTTAAAATCTTCAACGATCTTAAGATTTTTAGCGATCTTCTTAAAATTTGTTCCGGTCGGATTTGAAGTTTCAAGATCCTTGCGTAATTTCTTACAAAGCGCGTTAAGATCAGTCTCACGCAAAAGATCGCGGATCGCTTCAGCGCCGATCTTGGCCCTAAATGCCCCGCCGTGTTTAACAAGCGCATCTTGATATTGGTCTTCAGAAAGAAGTTCTTTCTTCTTTAAAGAAGTTTCACCAGGATCAAGAACGACATATTCTTCATAATAGATAATTTTTTCCAAATCGCGAAGGCCAATCTGCAGCATGGCCGACAGGCGCGATGGGACAGCTTTATAAAACCAAATATGGGTAACAGGACAAGCCAAATCAATATGCCCCATACGTTCACGACGGACAGATGAACGCGTCACCAGAACGCCGCAACGGTCGCATGTAATACCCTTAAATTTAATTCCTTTATATTTACCGCAGTTGCATTCCCAATCACGGATAGGACCAAAGATACGTTCACAGAAAAGACCATCCTTCTCTGGTTTCAAAGTTCGGTAGTTGAGCGTTTCCGCTTTCTTAACTGGCCCTTTAGACCAAGAAGAAATTATTTCCGGAGATGCTATCTTAATCGTGATACGGTCTTGATTTTTATAATCGATTTTGCTCATAGACAATTATTTATCCCGTCATTTTTCCACATTTCCATTAAGTAAGGAAATGACGAGGCTCGTCAGTTAAAAACTAACTGCCGGCCTTTTTGTCTTCAGATTCTTCTGCATCAGCTTGTTGAGCTAGAGTGCCCTCAGCCCTTTCTAACCGTATATCCAAACAAAGCCCTTGCAACTCCTTGACAAGAACGTTAAATGATTCCGGAGTACCCGGGGCCAAGGCTTGCTCACCTTTAACAATGGCCTCGTAAATACGACTTCGGCCGATAACGTCATCAGACTTAACTGTAAGCATCTCCTGCAACGTGTACGCCGCACCATAGGCTTCCAGCGCCCAGACTTCCATTTCACCAAATCGCTGGCCACCGAAATGCGCCTTACCACCCAACGGCTGCTGTGTAACTAGAGAATACGGCCCGATGGATCTGGCATGAATTTTTTCGTCAACCAAGTGATTTAATTTGAGCATGTAGATGGCGCCGACAGTCACCCTTTGAGAAAATGACTCGCCGGAGAATCCGTCATAGAGCGCGGTCTTTCCATCTTCCGAAAGGCCCGCTTCTTTAAGATGTTGGCGGATTTCTTCTTCAGTTGCGCCATTAAACACCGGTGTCTCAGCATAAAAACCGAGCGCGTGCGCGGCCCAACCCAAATGAGTTTCGAGCAATTGCCCGACGTTCATACGTGACGGAACGCCTAGCGGATTGAGAATAATGTCGACGGAACGACCATCAGCCAAAAAGGGCATATCCTCTTGAGGGACAATGCGCGAAACAATACCCTTATTTCCATGGCGGCCTGCCATCTTATCCCCGACCTGCAATTTACGTTTGGTGGCGACATAAACAACAACGCGCTTGAGAACACCGGCCGGAAGTTCATCCCCTCGACGGACTCGGTCGATCTCACGAGTTTCTTCTTCCACTAACTCGGCGACCTTATCGTTATAAAACTCTAATAATTGACGAGGCTCACTATCTTCTTCAAGATCTTCCACAGTTAAACGGTTGACCTTTTTCTTGTCGATACCCAAAGCCTTGCTTAATTTGACATCCTTTTCATCGATAATGAATTGGACTTCTTGAACGAAATATTCTTTAATCTTTACAACAGCGGCTGATTCCTTGGACTTATCTTCCTTGGATTTACGGCCGCGCTCGTTACGCTGAAAAGATTCAATATTAACAATCACGCCTTCAATACCTGGAGGCAGTGTCAAGGATGTATCGCGGACATCGGCAGCTTTTTCACCAAAGATGGCGCGCAACAGGCGTTCTTCCGGAGAAAGTTCTTTCTCGCTTTTCGGAGTAACTTTACCGACGAGAATATCACCGGCCTTAACTTCAGCACCGACGCGCACAACGCCGTCTTCCATAAGATCCTTAAGGGCCTCTTCCCCGACATTCGGGATGTCACGGGTAACTTCCTCATTGCCCAAACGGGTCTCGCGGCATTCACATTCAAAACGTTCAACGTGAATGGATGTAAACTTATCTTCAGCCACAATCCGTTCGTTAATCAGAATAGCGTCTTCAAAGTTATATCCACGCCACGGCATGAAGGCGACGATCGCATTGCGACCCAATGCTAAACGTCCGTCTTTAGTACCAATTCCATCGGCGATAATCTGTCCTGCTTCTACCTTCTGGCCTAATTTAACCAAAGGCGTTTGATGAACACACGTGTTCGCATTCGAACGCATGAAATTCTTCAAACTATAAGAAGTTTTACCAACAATAATTTCCCGGCCATCGACCTTGGTGACAGTTCCGGATTCCTTGGCAACCACAACAACACCGGAATCTCGAGCCACTTTTTCCTCCATACCAGTACCGACATAAGGAACCTCGGTCACCATCAAAGGAACGGCTTGACGCTGCATGTTAGAACCCATAAGAGCTCGGTTAGCGTCGTCATGTTCCAAAAATGGAATCAAAGACGCGGCGACCGAAACAAGTTGTTTCGGTGAAACGTCCATGAGTTCTACTTTGCTGGGATTGACTCTCGGAAAATCGGCTTTGTAACGGCAGGACACATCTTTATCGGTAATTGTTCCATCTTTATCGAAACGGGTGTTGGCCTGAGCAACATATTTATTCTGGTCAACGTCCGCAGTTAGATATTCATACTTCTTGGTAATCTTTCCGTCAACAACCTTACGGTACGGCGTTTCAATAAAGCCAAGCTCATTGATACGCGCGCAGGTCGTTAAGGACGCGATAAGACCGATGTTCGGTCCTTCCGGAGTTTCAATAGGACACACACGGCCGTAATGAGTCGGGTGAACGTCGCGCACTTCAAAACCGGCGCGTTCACGGGAAAGACCGCCAGGCCCCAACGCTGACATGCGTCGTTTGTGGGTCATTTCCGAAAGAGGATTAACCTGATCCATGAATTGCGACAATTGGCTTCTGGCAAAAAAATCCTGGATCTGATTTGAAAATAATCTGGAATTGATCAAATGATGGATCGTCAAATTTTCAAAACTGCTCATGACAACCAAACGTTCCTTGATCGAACGTTCCAAGCGCGCCAAACCGATACGAACCTGGTTCTGAATCAATTCACCGACGGACTTGATGCGTCGATTTCCCAAGTGATCAATGTCATCCGTTTCACCGCGGCCTTCACGAAGACCAACCAAATAACGAATGACTTCAACAACGGTTCTAATATCTAAAACACGGCTGTCCAAAGGAGCATCCGTATTTAATTTGCGGTTTACAATATGGCGGCCGACCTTGCTTAAATCATAACGCTTAGGGTCAGAGAATAGACGGAAAAATAAAGTCTCAGCTACTTCAGCAGTCGCCGGCTCCGTCGGGCGCATCTTACGATAAAAATCAAGCAGAGCCTCTTCTTTGGATGTTGTATGATCCTTCTCTAAAGTCGGCTTTAATTTATCATAATGATCACCCAACATTTTTTTCATGGACTCTGCGTCGGCTAAACCCATAATGCGCAAAATCTGTGAAGCAGGAAAATTACGGCGGCGATCAACGTAAGCGATCAATATATCGTTAAGATCATATTTGATTTCAAACCAAGCCCCGCGTGAAGGGATAATACGTCCATAATAAATGCTTTTACCTGTCGGGTGGGTCTCTTCTTCAAATGAAACTCCCGGCGGACGCTGAATCTGGGAAACAACAACACGCTCATCACCATTAATGATAAACGTTCCAGTGTCAGTCATCAGCGGAAAATCACCAAAATAAACTTCCTGCTCTTTAATATCAACGGGGGTAACAAGGCGAAGCTTAACTTTTAGCGGCGCTGCATAAGTCATTCCGCGTCTTTGGCATTCATAACGCGAATACTTTTCCTTGCCTAATGTATAACCGATATATTCCAAACGGATCTGCCCGTCGTAACTTTCAAGCGGGAAGACTTCACGAAAAACCTCTTCCAAACCAGTATCCTTGCGCTGATCATAATTTAAATCACGCTGTAGAAACTCAGCATACGATACGGTCTGAATATCCAATAGCTGCGGGACTTCAAAATTGTCTACGAATTTGCTGAAATTCTTGATCTTCAATTTTGCCATATTCTCTTTCGATGAATTGATCGACGATCAATGTGTGAAGGATTAAAAAGAATCTGAACGCTTTGGCCAACCCCTATTGATCTTTTTCTATTTAATTTATTGTCAAACCTCCAAATCCATTGATACCGGATTTGGAGATTTGACTTTAAAAGAAAAAAATCAACAACTAATTATTGGAGTTCAACTTTAGCGCCGGCAGCTTCGAGTTTCTTCTTGAGTTCTTCCGCTTCGGCTTTCGGGACAGCTTCTTTGACAACCTTAGGAGCAGCTTCAACAAGATCCTTGGCTTCTTTGAGGCCTAAGTTTGTAACAGCGCGAACTTCCTTGATAACGCCAATCTTGTTAGCACCCGCTTCTTTTAAGAGAACATCAAATGAGGTTTTCTCCTCGGCAGGAGCAGCGGCAGCAGCACCAGCTGCAGCACCGCCAGCCATCATCATTGGGGCAGCAGCTGAAATACCTAATTCTTCTTCTAACATCTTGACCAGATCGGCAGCCTCGAGAACCGTAAGGCTTTTGATCGTAGTTGCGATATCCGCTAATTTAGTACTTGACATCTTAGGATCCTCCCTTTTTTTCACTATACTGTTTCAAAATTGATAACAGATCACGACTTTTTGCGTTTAATATGTAAGCCAGCTTAGTTGCCGGTGATTGCATGAGAGAAAGTAATTTTGCGAGGATAACTTCACGAGAAGGCAAGTCGGAAAGACGGGTAACATCTTCTTTAGGCAAGAAAGCCCCTTGCAAAAGACCTCCCTGAACCGCAAAACCTTTACACTCTTTGGAAAACTTGACGAGAATCTTTGAAATTTCAGCGGCATCTGAATCCGTATGAACAAAAGCCACTTGGTCTTTTATATTAGAAGAAGCCAGTTCCAGCTTCTGATCTTTAAGGGCAATGCGAGCAATTTTGCTTTTCGTGACCTTCATCTTGGCGGACTTTCTACTAAGATCCTTGCGCAAGATATTCATCTGCGAAGCGGAAATTCCGCTGTAGCTGATTAAAAACGTATTTTGATTTTTATCAACACCATCTTTGATGGCGCCGACTAACTGCTTTCTAAAAATTTCTCCGACTTTCATAACGTCACCTTTATTCCTGGACCCATTGTCGTTGAAAGAGCTAATGTCTTAATAAGGTTCCCCTTAACGCTGACTGGCTTGGCATGGTTAACAGCATCGATGACAATGGTTGCATTTTCAACCAATTGGGTTTCATTAAATGACCTTTTGCCGATCCCCACATGAATGCCGCCCTGCTTGTCGGATTTAAATTCGATACGTCCAGCCTTGACCTCATTGATGGTGCGTACAACATCTGTGGTAACAGTTCCAGCCTTGGGACTAGGCATAAGACCACGGGGCCCCAGAACTTTACCAAGTTTACTGATCTCACGCATCATATCAGGAGTAGCCACAACACAATCGAAATCCATAAACCCACCAGTAACTTTGATGACCAAATCAGCTCCACCCACATGATCCGCACCGGCGTCCTTGGCCTTTTGCACATTGTCGCCAGTACAAAATACCGCGACACGCACTTTCTTTCCCACTCCATGTGGAAGAGCAACAGTACCACGGACAGCCTGTTCGGGAGATTTAAGATCGATGTTCAAGTGGAAATGCAATTCAACGGTCTCGTCGAATTTTGTCTTTGGAAACTTCGAAACATTTTTTATTGCTTCGCTCAAAGGAAAGGTCGCCATAGGATTAGCGCCTTCTTTGGCTTTTTTCATTCTTTTGCTGAGTGTAGCCATAATATTATCCCTTAATTTCAATTCCCATGCTTCGGCATGTTCCGGAAATGACAGTAATCGCCTGTTTAAGATCGGCGGTATTTAAATCTTCCATTTTCATCTTTGCGATTTCTTCGACCTGTTTGATCGTTAAGCTACCGATAACTTCTTTACCTGCAGTTCCGGAAGCCTTTGCCAATTTTGCGGATTTCTTGATCAAGGCCGTGGAAGGAGGAGTTTTAATAATGAAATCGAAAGATTTGTCTTTATAGACGGAGATAATGACCGGTAACGGAATCGGATCGCGTCCCTTGGTTTTATCATTGAACTGTTTGCAAAAGCCCATGATATTAACCCCATGCTGACCTAGAGCGGGACCAACTGGAGGAGCAGGATTCGCCTGTCCAGCCGGGACGTATAATTTAATTACTGCAACAACTTCTTTGGCCATAACCAACTCACTTGTATAGAAGTTACTTGTTAATTCGACTCATAAAAATTTAATCGTCCATCAACCCATAAAATCATGTTTTATTCGGCCGATAACAATTAACTTTTTCTATCTGATCATCCCAACAGCAGAGGCAGCTGCTGAAATATTCATTCGGACTTAAATCTTTTCGACTTGCCAGTATTCCAATTCAACGAGCGTGGCCCGACCAAAAATGGAAACACTTACTTTAAGTTTTCCACGATCGGGATACACTTCCATGACAGAACCATTGAAATTTGCAAACGGCCCTTGAGCAATACGTACAGCTTCGCCAATATCAAAAACAATTTTTGGAGATGGCTTGGATTCCGTCTCCACAGTACGCTTTAATATGTTATTAACTTCTATCTCGGTTAAAGCCTGCGGACGCCTCCCCGGCCCAATAAAACCAGTGATCCCTGGCGTGGTCTTGACGAGATACCAGCTTTCCTTGTTCATGTCCATCTTAAGAATAATGTAACCCGGGAAAAACTTTCGGGTGGAAATGCGCTTCTTCCCACCTCGGACTTCCGAAACCTGTTCCGTCGGGACTACAATTTCTTCAATGAACTGCTTCAAAGCAGTTGTGGCCATGCGGCTTACTAAGCCTGCCTTGGCCCTCTCTTCTGCACCCGTTTGAGTATGAATGACATACCATTTCATAAGCTTTTTACCGACTGATTAAGAGTGATAGAAATTTCGAAAGAGCAAAATCTGTGCCCCCAATAAAAATGGCCAAGGCGATCGAGCTTAACAAAACAATCCATGTTGAATCCACAAGCTCTTTTCTCGTCGGCCACGATACTTTTTTCAACTCCACTAATACTTCTGTAACAAAAGTTCTAATCTTTTCCCGATAAATAAAAACGGTAATAAGAATAGCGACAACAACAATGATCGTTAAAATTTTCTGAACGTCCATATCACACTAAGTTCCGCAGGCCAGGCAGGAGTCGAACCTGCAACCTTCGGTTTTGGAGACCGTCGCTCTACCAATTGGAGCTACTGGCCTATCGCTATCTCCTTCGCTGAGGGACTCGATAAAAATCCTTCAACGATCCCAGACACACACCCTTAATTTACTTTTTGGTTTCCTTATGCGGTGTGCGTTTGCGACAAAACCGACAATATTTATTTAACTCAATACGCTCAGTCTTTTTCTTTTTATCTTTGGTGCTGTTGTAATTGAGCCGACTACAAACCGTACATTGAAAATGAATAATTTCGCGCATTCTAAATCTTCTTTGCAGCTGAAGGTTAAAGCCCCCGACCGGAATCGAACCGGTGGCCTCGTCCTTACCAAGGACGTGCTCTACCGGCTGAGCTACAGGGGCATAAAATATAAAAACAAAGTATATGTACGTCCACTATATTTGTCAAGTTTTATTTTGTAACAAAAAGAAATATAACGATTTAAGCTCCAGACAAACCTCTTAAATAAGCCGTAAAAATCTTCGTTTGCCAACCCTAAGAACGCCTTTTGTGATTTTAGCATGCTCATTATCAATCAAATTACCGTCGAGACTGATCGCTTTTTGCTGGATCAATCGCCTTGCCTCATTTTTGGAAGGCGCTAATTTGGCAGTTACTAAAATTGACAGAACATCCTCATGATTCTGAAGTTTATGCTCTGCTATATCATCAGGTATTTGATGTTGGCTGAAAACTGATTCAAATTGTTCGCGGGCTTTTTGAGCAACATTCGATGAATAAAAATTTGAAACAATCGTTTGCGCTAATTGCAACTTGGCTTCTTTGGGATGCAAAATTTTAACCGCATTGAGATCGAATCCGGTAAGTAGTTCATAATATCTAAACATGAGTTCATCAGAAATCGACATGATCTTGCCAAAGATATCATCCGATTTTTCATTAATGCCGATATAATTCCCAAGCGACTTCGACATCTTCTGAATTCCGTCGGTGCCCTCAAGCAAAGGCGTCATGATAACCACCTGTGGAGGCTGACCATACGCTTCCTGCAATTGACGTCCCATCAGCAAATTAAATTTCTGGTCTGATCCACCGAGTTCAATGTCCGCCTTAAGGTGAACAGAATCGTATCCCTGCAACAATGGATAGATAAATTCCAACAAACTTATTTCTTTGCCGGATTCAAAACGTTTCTTGAAATCAGCACGCGCCAACATTTGGGCAACCGTCAAATGGGCAGTCAATTCCAACATGTCTTGGGGGGAAAGTTTAGCGAGCCAGCGGCTGTTAAAAACAACCTCAGTTTTTCGGACATCCAGGATTTTAAAGACCTGTTTTTTATACGTTTGGGCGTTGGATTTAATTTCAGCAAGGCTCATCTTCCGACGTAGTTGATCCTTGCCTGTAGGGTCCCCAACCTGCGCTGTGAAATCGCCGATGAGAAAAAACACGCGATGGCCTAAATCCTGAAACAATTTAAGCTTGTTGAGTAAAACAGTATGACCAAGATGAATGTCCGGGGCTGTTGGATCAAACCCGGCTTTGATCACAAGCGGTTTTTTATTCTTTTGACTATAGGTGAGCTTTGCTTCTAATCCCTCGGGGCTTATAACCTCAACGGTGCCCCGAGTGATTTTCTCAATAATATCGCTCACGCGCATAGCATTTATAACCGGGCGCTTACACCGATCTTCATTTGCTCGACATCAACCTTGATGACTCGAACACTAAGACGGTCACCGGGCTTTAAGGAAGACGCCTGTTGCTTATCGATTTCCGATGAATAAACAAGAGCCTCAACATTATCTTCAAGTTTAACAAACACACCAAAATTAGAATTCATGACCACTTCGGAATCTACTTCTGTTCCGACGGGATACCTTTCGGCAAGACCCGGCCATGGATTATCCATAAGCTGTTTAAGACCAAGTGTAATCTTGCGATTATCTCCATCAACAGCTAAAACTACGACCTGAACTTCCTGCCCTTTTTGGACAACCTCTTGAGGATGATTAACTTTTTTGGTCCAGGACATATCTGAAACATGAATCATCCCTTCAAGCCCGGCCTCAAGTTCAACAAAAGCGCCATAATCTGTAAAACCACGGACAACGCCTTTGACCTTGGAACCGACCTGAAATTTCTCAGCAGCAGATTTCCATGGGTTATCACCCAACTGCTTCATCGAAAGAGAAATACGCTTATTATCTTTGTCGACATTAATGATCTGAACTTCAAGCTCGTCACCCAACTTAAACATCTCCTGAGGATTGACAAGTTTTTTCTGCCAAGTAATCTCGGAAGAATGCAGAAGCCCTTCGATGCCCTTGTCGATTTCGACAAACACACCATAAGGCATAATGTTGACGACTTTTCCCTTGATCTTACTACCCGTCGGGAATTTGTCATAAACAGCTTCCCACGGATTGGAAACAATTTGCTTTAACCCCAAAGAAACCTTGGAGTTTTCCTTGTCAAAATCAAGAATCATAACCTCAATCTTATCGCCTATCGAAACAATTTCAGAAGGATGATTGATACGCGACCAGCTCATATCCGTGATATGAAGAAGCCCGTCAACACCGCCTAAATCAACGAACGCGCCGAAATCAGTGATGCCCTTAACAGCACCCTTGCGACGTTCGCCTTTAGTCAACTGGCCCCAAAGTTTTTCGCGTACTTCTTCACGCTCTTTCTGAACCATTTCTCGTCGGGAAAGAATAAGATTGCGGCGCTGCTTATTCATTTTAGCAACCAAAAAGCGGTACTTGTGAGACATGATCTCGTGATTGGAAAGCCCTTTAAAAGCTGAAAGGGACATAGGTAAGAATGCCTCAACACCGTATACATCGACGATGTATCCGCCCTTGACAACACGGACGATCTTTCCTTCAACAAGGTCGCCCTCATTGATTTCATCAGAAATTTTCTGCCAGCCTTTTAGCTTTTCGGCTCTTTCAAACGAAAGAACTAAACGGCCGTTGTCATCTTCTATAACCTCGATCAACACTTCGATCTGCTGGCCGATAGAAACATCATCGCGGCCTCTAAATTCTTCAATAGAAACGAAGCCCTCGGATTTAAATCCGATATCAACAACAACTTCCTTGTTTGTCACGGCAACAATGGTGCCTTTCACAATCTCGCCTTCCTTAATATCCTTAAGGGTGCTGGCGTACAACTCATCCATCATTAAACGATTGTCACTCATGTTAAATTTTTCCTCTTTTTCATTGGGATTCTTTGCTTTCATGTCTCCTCCGTCGAAATTTGTTCAAACAAAAATCGGCCCTATAAAAACATCTCGCCGGCTCAAACACCTAAACATACGTCTTTCGATGGTGGAGCAAAAACAAAGTGTTTAATTATCGCAAAATAATTTCGTTTGTCAATAATTTTTTCGATCCGACCATCAAACGAAACCTCCACAACGACAATTAGTTTTGTTTGAAGGCAAAATTTAACGGAGGGCTAAAATGCTATTCATGACCTGGCGGGCAACGTCTTCATAATCAGCATTCTGAGAAAAAATAATTGGTTTGCCATAACGCACAAACACCTTATTTCTTCGAAAGAATTTTGCACCAGGAGGCAAGACCTGATCAGAGCCTTGAATAAAAACTGGAACCACAGGCACATTGGCCTTAAGGGCCAAAAAACCAACCCCAGCCTCAATCTTTCTTTCACCTTGCGATCCGTGACGAGTTCCTTCCGGAAACAAAAGCAATGGCAATCCTCTTTTAAGCCTATCCAAACTCTCACGAATGGCTCGTTTATCCGCTGAATTACGTTTAACGGGAAAAGTCCCTAAAGACTTAAGAATATAACCAAGAACGGGGCGTTTAAAAAGATCGTCCTTAGCCATGTAGCTGAGCCGACGACCGGTTACAATACCCATCACCATCGGATCAAGATAACTGACGTGATTACAAGCCAGAAGAAAGGCCCCCTTGGGAGGAATATTTTCCCTGCCCTGCACGCGCACAGGAAAAAAGAGAAAACTTAAAACTTTGGTGCCAAAATAGATAATCCAATAAATCATAAGAAAATTTATAGAGCAGCTTCCAGAAATTTACGGCCGAACCCAATAAGCTCCTTAGCTTTCTTGAGCGACTTTGCTTCAGAATAAATACGCACCAAAGGTTCAGTACCCGACGGGCGAAACATAAGCCAGCTTTCGTCTTCACAGGTCAGTTTCACACCGTCAAAATCCCTCACGTCGATAACTTTTTTACCTAATAGTTGCGAAATAGTTTTAATCTTATTGAGATCACAGGCACGACGTTCAATCGTCAAATCCAGCCTTTCATAAAAATAAGCGCCGAATTCTTTTTCCATCGCGGCCAACAACTGCGTGATGTTCTTCTTCTGATAAACCATCATTTCAAGAAGCAATAACCCAGACAAAGACCCGTCGCGTTCAGGAATATAATTCGGCAAACCCATGCCGCCGGCCTCTTCACCGCCGGCAACTATTTGTTGAGTCACCATCAAATCAGAAATGTATTTAAATCCCACTGGAGTTTCATAAAGTTTTAAATTCAGCTTCTGCGCAATCTTATCAATCATGGTCGTTCCGCAAAGAGTTTTAACAACTCCGCCTTTAAGACCGCGGTTTCTAACCAAATGCAAAATCAAAAGACCTAAAATCTTCTGCGGGCTGATAAATTTCCCACCCGGCTCAATGGCCGCTACGCGATCGGCATCACCGTCAAGAACAAGCCCTAAATCCCACTTTTCTTTTTTCATGCGACCGATGAGCTCTTGCAGATATTCCGTCACCGGCTCCGGCTTTCCTCCTTCGAACGAAGGGTTAACGTCCGTTCGGATCATTTCCAGACGGATCCTGGTACCCTTAAGAATCTGTCCCATTAAATCACGACCGCTGCCGTGCATGACATCCTGGATGACCTTAAATTTTGAGGCTTTAATTTTCTTGAAATCAATATAGTTGCGGATAAACTTCACATACTCAATTTTAAAATCCTGGATAAAAATCAAACCATCTTTTTTCGATTGATCAAGAGCGTTCTTCTTAACTTCTGTTTTATGTAAGAAAGATTCAACCACATCCGTTATGTCTTTTCCAGCGGCGCCGCCCTGCGCGGTCTTGATTTTGATTCCGTTAAACTTCCCCGGATTGTGGCTAGCCGTAATCATGATGCCTGCGACACTTTTCCTTCGTGTTACGCCAAAACTCAAAGCCGGCGTCGGAAGCGATGTATCAGAAAGATAAACCTTGATATTGTTAGCAGCAAAAACACAGCTTACTATTTCAGCAAATTCCTGAGAAAGAAACCTGTTGTCGTAACCGATACAAGCAGACTTAACCCCGCCAATAGCATTAGTTGAGCTGTTGATCCACTCGGCAATCGCCTGTGAAACAATTGCGACATTTTTAAAAGTAAACACATCTCCTATAACGCCACGCCAGCCATCGGTTCCAAATTTAATTTCATTTGCTGCTGTACTCATGCTTCTCCTCGATGTTTTAGGTTTTGTATAATTTCTTTCGATAAATATATTCGACCACATGTTCGTGGGTCAAATAACGGATTGACCTTCCCATATGCAGAGAATGCCGTATGAAGGATGAAGATATCTCCATACCCGGAATCTCCATAGATTTATATTTGATTGAATGACGAACCAACGGCTTATACCCGGGGCGGTTGACGGCAACGAACGTCACCATCTTTATGAGTTCCTCAATACTTCTCCATGCCGGGAGGCATTCGGCAGCATCTGCTCCGACGATAAAGAAAAACTTCGTCTCCTTGGGATACAGCGTCCGAAAATAGCGGACCGTATCAATACTATAAGATTTTCCGCCTTTTTGGATTTCATAATCAGATACCGAAGAAAATGGATTATTGCAAATGGCTAGTCGTATCATCGCCAATCGATCACGAGCCGGGGCAAGCTCCCGTTCGGTCTTATGCGGCGGGTGAGCACAGGGAACAAAAATCGTTTCATCAAGTTTTAATTCAACGCCAACCGTCTGGGCTGCGATCAAATGGCCGTAATGAATAGGGTTAAACGTGCCCCCAAAAATACCAATGCGTTTCACGATCTCGTCTGCCCCTTGCCAAGAATTTCATATTTATAGGTCGTCAAGCCTTCGAGCGCCATAGGGCCGCGCACGTGCAGCTTGTCTGTGCTGATCCCCACCTCTGCACCAAAACCAAACTCATACCCGTCGGTGAATCGCGTGGACGCATTCACATAGACACAGGCGGAATCAACAGCCTTTAGAAATTCCTGAGCTTCGCCCTTTTCATCGGTAACGATCGCATCCGAATGATGGGAACCGTAATGATTGATATGTTCGATCGCCTGCCCCAAACTATTAACAACGCGCACGGAGAGAATAAGATCCAGATATTCCGTAGACCAATCTTTTTTCGTAGCTTTCTTGACTCCCTGTTTAACAATCTTTTTCGTTATAGGGCAACCGCGGAGCTCAACTCCAGATTTTTTTAACTCATGGGCCACCACAGGAAGAAAACGCGCCGCCACATCCTTATGCACAAGCAGAGTTTCCATGGCATTGCAAACACCCGGACGCTGAACCTTCGCATTAATAGTAATGGCATGAGCCATGTTCAAATCGGCATGTTCACTGACATACACATGGCAGACGCCTTTGTAATGTTTAATAACAGGAATCTTGGAATGCTCAGCCACAAAACGGATCAGCTCTTCGCCTCCACGTGGAACGATCACATCGACATACTCTTCAAGCTCCAACAAATATTTGACCGCCGCGCGGTCGGTGGATTCAATTAAGTTAATCGCATTTTGAGGAATCTTGGTTTTCTTTAACGCTTTTTTCAATACACCAAAAATCGCCTTATTAGAGAAAATAGCTTCCTTGCCGCCTTTAAGAATAGAAACATTACCAGACTTGAGACATAACCCCACGCAATCACTGGTCACATTCGGGCGGGACTCATAAATAATTCCGACGACGCCTAACGGCACGCGCACTTTCTTGATGGTAAGCCCATTGGGCCGCGTAATCGTTTCTAAAAGCTCTCCCACTGGATCTTTTAGTTTCATTGTCTCGAGCAACGACTCTGCCATCGCCGCAATTCTTTTATCATTGAGAACCAAACGGTCGATCAAGGCTTGGGCAAGATGATTGGCCTGAGCGGCCTTAATATCTTTTGTGTTTTCTCTAATAATATAGGCCTGATTTTCCACAAGAGCATCTGCCATAAATTTTAAGGCGCGGTTTTTCTCTTGGGCATCAACCAAGGCGAGCTTGTAGGAAAGTTTTCTGGCATCTTTTGCCATCTTGAGAATTTGAGCTTGTAAATTCATTGTCATCTCACTTACGCCAGAACAAGATTATCACAGTGAACAATTTCCTGTTTGCCTTTTCGTTCCTCAATCTTATTTAAATCACTCGCCGAATAGTTAACGATCCCGCGCGCGAATCCTTGCCCCTTTTGGTCACAAATAGTGACCACATCATCCACTTTAAAATGTCCTTCAAATCGGACCACGCCCGGCAGCAAAAGACTACGGCCTCCTTTAACCAGCGCTTGCTTGGCACCGTCATCAACGATCAGGGCTCCCTTGGGTTTGGCGCCGAATGCGATCCAATGTTTACGCGCCAAAAGCCGGTCTTCTTTCTCGACAAATAATGTACCGACCCGCTCTTTGTCCAAAATCCGCACCAAAATATTTTCTGACTGTCCGTTGGCAATAATGCAAGGGATGTTCGCATGCGTCGCAATCTTGACCGCTTCTAATTTGGCACGCATCCCGCCCCGTGAAATATTTTTATTCTTAGCGCCGCCCGCAATCCCTTCGATTTCTTTCGTGATCTCACGGATTTCTTGAAAAATCTTTCTCTCCTCATCCCGTGGATCATATAAACCCTCCACATCGGAAAGGATCACTAAAAGATCCGCGTGGACCAATCCGGCAACCAGAGAAGATAATCGGTCATTGTCCCCGAATTTTATTTCTTCCGTCGATATAGTATCGTTCTCGTTAATAATCGGAATGGCGCCCTGACTTAAAATGGTATTAATCGTATTGCGTGCATTGACATAACGAATCCGGTCATCAAAATCATCCCATGTCAAAAGAATCTGGGCGCAAATCTTTTTGTGCTTTTTAAAAAGATCCGTAAAAACACGCATCAAGGCGTTCTGGCCGATGGCAGCACGCGCCTGCAGCGCGGCTAATTCTTTTGGCCGCTCGCGCTCGCCTAATTCCCCCATCCCTAAAACGATGGCGCCGGATGAAACAACAATAACGTCTACACCCTTACTTTTAATGGAAGAAATCTGATCGCAAAGAGATTTTAAAATCGACGTGCGGGCCTTCAGAGAATGGTCGGCGATTTGGCTGGAGCCTAACTTAATAACTAATCTTTTGATCGGTCTTGGGAATTTTCTCGACATAGGATTGCCCTTAAATGTCCAATTAGCTCATCCAAACCGGTTTTATCCTTGGCAGAAATAGGAAAAATTTTGTCTTTATACTTTCGTTTAAACCGCTTTAAATTTGCAACGGACTCAGGAAGGTCCATTTTGTTAGCAACGACTACCTTGATTTTTTGCGAAAGGTCCTTGCTGTATTGACTTAGCTCGTCGTTAATTTTCTTAAAATCCTGCAATGGATCCCGGTCTTCACAACCGGACATATCAAGCACATGTGCTAGGATCTTCGTACGCTCAACGTGCTTTAAAAATTTAAGCCCCAAACCTTTTCCGAGATGCGCGCCTTCGATCAAACCCGGAAGGTCAGCAACAATAAAATCCAGCTGGTCGTCTTCACCTCTAACAATCCCAAGAATAGGCTGTTTGGTGGTAAAAGGATAGTTGGCTATTTTTGATCTGACCTTGGATATGCTGGAAATAAGAGTTGATTTCCCCGCATTGGGAAAGCCGAGCAGCCCGACATCCGCAATGAGTTTTAATTCCAAACGGATATTGCGTTCTTCACCGAGCGACGGAGGGGTTGAGACATCACGAAACGTGTTGCCAAGGCCGCCTTGACCGCCTTTGGCCACAACAAGGCTTTGACCGTGCTCTGATAAATCACGGATCAACAAATCCATATCAGCATCCCAAAGAACAGTTCCTACCGGAACCTTAAGAATGGCATCTTGGCCGGTCTTGCCCTTTTTGCCTTTGCTGCCGCCGTGGCCGCCGCGGCCGCCTTGATAGTGCTTATTAAAACGATAATCTAAAAGCGTTTGAAGGCCCTGGTCAGCGATAAAAATCACATCGCCACCGTTGCCGCCGTTGCCGCCATCTGGCCTGGGATAACGCATCCAAAGATCGCGGTAATGGCTATCGCATCCCTTGCCGCCGCCCCCGGCCTTGACATTGATAATTGCCTGGTCTACGAATGCCATTAGTTTAGAAATGAAAAGTTGATTGTAGATGGTTGATCGTGGATGGTTACCATTAACTGCCGACTATCCACTATCAACCATCTCCGATCAACAAGGGTTTGCTCAAATACTTATGCAGAGATCTTAGTAATACTCAAAGCTGTCAAAGTTTGACGATGACCGCGCTGACTGGATGAATCCTTACGCTTACGGTACTTGAACGCCAAAACTTTTCTTGTCTTGTTTTCACCAACAATTTTGACAGCAACCTTTACGTTCTTCACGTACGGCTGACCGACACGGACATCATCTCCGTCGACGAATAAAATAACCTTGTCCAGATCAATAGATTTCCCAACCTCATAATCGAGGCGCTGAACATTAATCACATCCCCTGGGGTTACCTGATATTGGAACCCGCCCACTTGAACGACTGCAAACATAACTATCCTCCGTCATTAAAACTGCCTATGGGCCTGCACAAAACCCACCACATAATATTTTCGACTTTATAAGAGAGACTATTGTATCGAGTAATTAAATAAAGTCAAAGAGAAAGTAAGAACGCCCCTTGCCTTGCCTCACGATGACCACTAATCAATTTTAACCTTGCCACGCCCTTCGCAATACGGGCATTTATGAAACTTTAATGATTCAACAGTATTCCCTGTGCGGGCACGGGTCATTTCCACCAAACCTAACGGTGAAATTCGATTGACCTCGGTCTTCGCGTGGTCCTGTTCCAATGCCTCACGCAATGCATTTAGAACTTTGCGCTTGTGATCCTCCCGGTTCATGTCAATAAAATCAATGACAATGATACCGCCCAAATCGCGCAACCGTAACTGCCGAGCGATTTCCGGAGCCGCTTCAAGGTTGACCTGAAACGCAGCTTCTTCAGGAGTGCCACGGCTTTTAAATCGCCCGCTGTTGACGTCGACCACAATTAAACCTTCCGTCGGTTCAATCACCACATAAGCACCGGATTTCAAATAAACCTTCTGGTCATAAATTTTGTCTAATTCATGAGCCACATTACGGTCTGAAAAAATTGGTGTCGGCGCTTTGTGCAGATGTATCTTGTCGACCATTTCCTTGCCGATCAAGGTGTGCACGAATTTGCGCATTTTCTGAAATTCTTCCTCAGAATCAATAACCAGTCGGGCCACATCCTCTTTAAGAAAATCACGCACCACTTTCCAAATAAGATCATATTCTTTGTATATAAGGGCTGGCGCCTGTTTTTGTTTTGCAAGCCGCCGAACACGTTCCCACATAGTCACCAAGAACTTGGCATCACGCGTGATCTCCCTTTTACCCTGATCCAAAGACGCCGTACGCACGATGAATCCGCCAGTCTTAACAAAATTGCATTCGCGCAGAATTTCACGCAGACGTTGGCGCTCCTCGCCGCTATCAATCTTCTTGGAAATACCACTGTGCTTGTCGACGGGCATATAAACAACAAAACGTCCGGCGAGCGTGATATGGGTTGTCAAACGCGCACCTTTGGCGGCAAACGGATCCTTAACGACCTGGACCAAAATTTCTTGCCCCTGCTTTAAAGACAGCGGTTCAGGTTTTCGCGCTTTTTTCTCTTCTTTTTTGACAGGAGTTCGCCGAAAGATTTTGTCGATAATCTTGCGGGCACCGGAAACTTCTTCTTCGACCTCATCAAGATCATTCAGGAATGGATGGTCGGCATCGGTAAGATATAAAAAACCGTTTCGTTCTTGACCAATATTAACGAATGCGCCGTTGATCGACGGAAGGATTGACTCGACACGGCCTTTATAAATGTTCCCCAATAAAGACTGCTGACGGTCAACTTCAATATAAAAATCATCTAACTTCCCATCCTGAAGGATCGCCACACGGCGCTCGCCTTCAGCGATGTGCATCAAAATTTCTTTTGCCACTCTACCACCTCGATATTAACCGGTTGATACTAACCTTATCCTATTTCTTGGTACCGGCTGAGGCAGTTTTAAGTTCGGGTGTAATGATGTGAGGCGTCAAGAAAATCATTAGTTCCGTTTTTGTTTTGGTCGTCTCATTCTTACGGAATGCTTCACCCAAAAAAGGGATATCACCCAAAATCGGAACTCGCTTCTTCGTTTCTGTCACCTGATCTTTGATTAGCCCGGCAATAACGAGCGTATCACCGTCCTTGATCATAACCTTAGTCGTCGCCTCTTCCGTGCTCAAACGCGGAAGCTGCGTATTTTCGACGGTTACGAAATCAAGGATAGCTGTAATCTTAGGCTGTAGATCAATGGTTACAAACCCCGCATTATTAACGTGCGGAGTCACCTCAAAAATAATCCCGATATCCTTATACTGCCAACCGGAAACCTGCAATTTAGCCTGCTGTTCGTTATATGTATAGGTCGGTATTGGATACTGACTACCGACAACAATCCTTGCCATCTGATTGTCCAGCGTAACAATCTTCGGATTTGACAAAATGTTCGTGTTTGAACGAGACTTAAGCATTTCCAATACAACCGAAAGTGTAGACGTGTTCAAAGTCCCATAAGCAAAATCCGTTGCCGCAGGCGCTGGAAAAGCCCCGCTTAAAAATTCTGAACTCGCCCCGGCCTTGAATGGAAACAGCGTCGGACTTTTTGCACCTTGGGCCGTCCCCTTGATAGTCCAATCGATACCCAAATTCTCAGTATTGGTTAAAGTGGTTTCAACAACTTTGACTTCAATAACCACTTGAGGCGTGACCGCATCCAACGCCTTAACGACATCTTCCATCAAATCCAAATTTCCTTGAATGTCCGTCACGATTAAAGTATTTGTACGCTGGTCAAAATTAATAGAACCCCTCGGGGTTTTCATTTTTTCAATAGAACCGATGATCTCGGAGGCCTTACCGAAATTCAATGTGAACGTCTCCGTCACCAGCGATTCCTGTTCTGCCAAAACAAGGGAATCTTCCCGACGTTTCTTCAAATTTTCAACCGTCGTCACGCTGATGATATCTCCCTTACGTTCATACGCATACCCATACGTCGACAAAACCACATCCAGCGCTCTTTGCCACGGAACATCTTTCAATTGAATCGTCACCAAACCGGTCACTTCAGGACCGGCCACGATGTTGACACCACTGTTATAACCCAAAACTTTTAACACATTCTTAATGTCCGCGTCACGAAAATCAATCGATACCATGCCATTCTTCTTTGCGACCTCTTGATTTTCTGTGCCTTGCCCCGACGGTGTCTGCCCATTAGCTGCGGTGTCGTTTTGCGCATAAACCGCTTGGGACAAACATATGAAAGTCAAGCCAATCCCCATTACTCCAATGGCTACTTTCCGGTTCATTACTCACCTCCCTTTTTCAAATCCAACTCAAAGATCTCATTTTCCTTAGACAAAATAACCTTCTTCGATTCAATACTTTCAATCTTGTATTGCCCGACAGAATCACCAACCTCCACGACAGAACCATTAATAATAGCCGTATAAACACCTTCACCGCTCGAAACGATACCCTCAAAAATCATGTCGGAAACAGAAACATCCTGTCCATAACTGATAATCGTACCGCTCGAAGAAACAAGCGGCCAGAATGGATCACGGACACCTCGATCATCATACGCATGCGCGCTCGACAGGCAACACACTATGAAAACACCCGAAAATAATAAAGAGCGATTCATTTCTTCCCCTTCGCATCATCTTTAGCAAGTTCTTTAGTCGGTTCGAAAATCGCCGCCTTAATCGTTACCTGGACCTGATGACGCATTGTATCTTTAGGGTTCGCCGTAATACTCAAGCTTCCAATACCATAAAAAATCTTTTCCTCCTCGAGCTGGGCAAGCCATCGACCCAAATCATGAAACGGACTTCTTGCCTGCACAAGGATAGGCAACGCATAATACTCCACATCCTTTTGTTTAGCAAGTAGCACTTTTTGATCTTTTAACGGCATCAGTTGATCTATTTTCAAACCCTGCGCACTGGCAATGCGCGAAATATCTTCAAGAATTAAAGGCACTTCCTGGGCAGAACGGATTTTCACTTTCACCTGGTTAACCTGGCCGCGAATCTTCTCAAGCTGATCCCGATTCTGTCCGACACGCGCCATGTCGGTTTTCGCATCCTGAAGATTAGACCTAAGTTCTGATATCTGCGTATTAACTTTGTTCAAAGATCCTAAAAGAGGCCTAAACAAAAGAAAGTAATTTAACAGAAAAACAAACAGCAAAGCCCCGCCGAGTATAACGTAATGATACTTCGGGTCTAATTTCTTTAAACGCTCTATGATCGGATCAAATTTTATGTTCATTTAAGTTTTGCCAATATCGTAAAGTCCGAAACCTGCAAACCTTCTGTTTTGCGGCTCTGAATGTAATCCACTTCAATACTTTCAAAATCGTTCATAAACCGTGAATCTTTTTTCATATTACTGACAAAACTGCCGACGTTGATGATCTCGCTTTGTCCTTGTGAAACGGTCGACCCTTCAATAAATAATTGTTTGTCATTAAGGGTGATCTTGCGTAACCAAACGCCTTTAGGCAAGCTATCACTAAGGGTATTAAGTTTCTGCGACCATGATGAACTCTGACCCTCCATGATATCTTTTATGGATTTGACTTCTTTCTGAACTTCCTGAAGATTTTGTTTGATAGCATCCGTCGCGGCTTTCTCCGGAAGAATTGCTTGCCATCTGGATTTCATGTGCTGGTACTCAAAAAATTTGGCGACCTTGGCAACAAAAACAAGACCATCGACAAAAAGCATTAAAGCCAGAATCCCTCCTCCAATGCCAACTAAAACTTCACGGGGAATGTTAAAAACACCTCCGGAGAAAAAATCATTCTTGCGGCGCTTACGTAGCTGATCTGGAATAAGGTTGATATCAATCATATTGACTTACTGCCAAGCCTATAGCAACCCCCAAACGAGGCGCCTGCTTGACGATTTCCTTTGTATCTATATTCGATGCAAAATTGACGTTGGCTAAAAGATCCCACTTGCGGACTTTCAAATCCAGATTTTTCTCAAACATCATCTCGATACCTGAAAGCATAGAACCACCACCCGTCAATAAAAGCTCATCAACCTGAATATTCTTTTCCGTAATAAAATAATCCAATGAAAGGCGAATCTCAGAAACCCAATTGGAAATCGTTGACTCGCAAATATCATAAATATTTTCTAATTGATCGCCAGGTTCACCCTTTAGGCGCTCAGCATCTTCAATACTTATCCCAATGGCGTTTGATATACGTTTTGTAATTTCCTGACTGCCGATAAAAATATCGCGGGTAAACCGAGGAACAGCGTCTTTAAGGATCATTAACGTACTGACGGAATCCCCAATATCGAGAATAGCCTTCGCGCAATTTGTGTTTTTATCAGAGCTATCGGAATCCTGCCAGTTACCAAGTCTCTTATATGCGTTGGCAACGGCAATGGCATTAATCGTGACCTGCTGAGGTTCGAGCCCTGCAGCAACCAGAACCTTAAGGCGCTCGTCAATCATCTCTTTCTTAACGGCCGCAATCAAAACAGCCATTTTCTTGTCTTTGTTTTTGGGATCCAAAATAGAACAATCTGTATAAATAGAATTTTGATCAAAAGGGAAGTATTTATCCACCTCGAGAGAAAAAGATTTTTTAAGTTCATTGAGGGACATGCGGGGCATATCGATGTAACGAATGAGTGTTCCTTTTCCGGACACGGAAGTAACGGGGGACTTGAGCGCTAAGGTATGTTTGTTTAAAGCGGATTTTAAACCATCGGCCGCATTTCCAGCACCAAAGGACTCAATACCCCACCCTTGAATCTCATATTTGTCACCTATTTGCGCCAATTCCACGAACTTACAGGAATTACCAGTCAGGTCGAGTCCAACCTTGGTAACACCCTTTTCGCTGGGAAGAAACCTTTTGACAAAACGAAAATATTCTTCCAACAAATGATTTAAATGCGCTAATTGCTTCATAAGTATTTATATTTTAACAAAACAAATTCAAAAATGTAAAAAGATTGATTTTTTTATACGGCAGGAAAAGAAAAATAAAGGTGAACACAAAAAAGAAGAGAGGCCGTTAAGCCTCTCTTCTTTTTAAAACCACAACTCAACTTATTATGGGGTCAAAACACCACCGGTTGTGATAGTGAATGTCGTAGTACCCGAAGTACCAACTGTACCCGGTGTAGCTGTGAACGTGTATGTGCTAGGGCCCCAGGTACATGTAAACACATAACCTGAAGTCGTGTTGCCGCAGTAGCTTTGATTAAGATATGGCGGTGTAGCACCAGTCAACGACGTTTCGTTGCCCGGATAGTTACCCGAGTTCGACGTCGCAAACGACTCAGATGAAGTCGACAATGACCTCAACGTGGCCTTAGCCAACGCGTCGTTAGCAGACATCTTAGCTCTTAACAGGTTCGGGATCGCGATCGCGGCCAACAAAGCGATAATGGCAACAACGATCATGATTTCAACAAGCGTAAAACCTTTTTGATTTCTTAGACGTTTCATTTTTTTCTCCTTGTGGTTAATAGCACAGAATCAAACCATCAGGAGATCGTATGAAGGAAAAATGATGACAATCACTACAGATTCTCTGACGTACTATGATCCCGGCTATGATATTAAAAGATTTACCTTAACCTCCTCCTTTCAATATCAAATAAAAAACCCTATCGAATAAGGAATAGGGTTCAAAGACTCTAAAAAGCAACTGGCTGCCCTGGTACAGCTTAAGTAGGGTCCTATAGCTTTGTGCCCCATCCTTACGAATGGTTTACCGCAGTATATCTACACTTTTAAAAGAGCGAACATCACTGAAACTATAACATGCCCATACTGCACTGTCAAACGCATCAATCTATTTATTTAAGCCAAGAATATCCTCTAACCTAGACTTTTTCTTGTCCAAGCCGACCATTTCCAGCCTTAAATCCGCTGTCTGCTTCTGCAATATCTTATTATCCTTCTTAAGTTTCTTTAGATTTGCTTCTAACTTTTGCTCATCTGCTTGAGATTGAGAGGATATTGAATTTCCAACATATTTATTTTCAATGGCTTTCAATGCTTCTAAATAGCTTGCCCTCTGTTTGGCCAAACCCTTAATTTCTCCCTCAAGCCGTTGTATTTGATTTTGATCCCGCGACCATCGTTCAGAAATACCTGTTTTGTTAAGATCAGCCAAATGCATTTTCAATTGATCCCGGGTTGCTTTTAACTTAGGCAGACTTATCGAAATATCTCCATACCAAAAAGACAATTCCTTCCACTCGCCTTCCAAATCTCGGAGTCGATTTTGCCCATCAGTAACTTGCTTAGCCAATTTTGCTTGAGTGTCCTTTACCGTTTCTATATCCTGAACAATACTTCCCCCGTTATTTGCGATTGTCAGCAACTCAAAGATATATTTTTGTTGCTTTTGGCGCTGGGCAAATGCAATCTTTTTCATAGCCATTTGTTGCCCGATATTGACCATCTGATCTTTCGCGGCTTGTACATCAACCTGATTTTGCTTAACGATCTCATGCTTATCTTTATTTCTTTCTTCGTACCCGGCTAAATCTTTTTCAAGCTGGGCATTATTCTCTCCTAGCGTACGCGATGTCCTCTCTAAGAAATCAACTTTCTTCTTTAAGTTTTGATTACGCACAATTAAAGCATCATTATTTTGCACCAATTGATTCGAACTGTCGACAAGACTTTGAAGCCCCTGAGACAACTCGTCAATAGAATGCTCCGTCGGATCCAAAGAAGCAGCAAAGATACTGCTTCCCGTCCAAAAAACGAAGCATGCCCCAAAACAAAGAATGATGCTAAATCTCATCATCATAAAAAACCTTAATCACTCTAACCATTAATGATCTGCGTAATATTTATAATAGGCATAAACAAGGCGATAACAATAAAACCGACAACAACGCCTAAAACACCGATAATAATCGGCTCAATCAAACTGGTAAGACCAGAAACGGCAGCGTCAACCTGGTCGTCATAAAATTCAGCAATCTTTAAAAGCATTTTTTCCATCTGCCCGGATTTCTCACCGATCGCAATCATGCGCGTGACCATAGGAGGGAATACTTCACTCTTGGACAACGGCCCGGAAATTCCCTCACCTTCTCTAACGCTGGCTTGAACTCCTTCGACAACTTTCTCCAATAATTTATTGCCGCAGGTCTTGCCGACAATCTCCAGAGATTCCAAAATAGGAACACCGCTTTGCATCAATGTGGCCAACGTTCTGGAAAAACGACTGATCGCCACCTTTGTGATCAAATCGCCAAAAATAGGAATCCTTAAAATCTGCCGATCAATCATAAGACCGCCTTTTTCAGTTTTATGAAGACGAATCACCATAAAAACTGAAATGACAATAAACGCGATATAAAAAGGCAAAGCCCTCGAGAACGAAGAACTAAAATCAATAAGGATTTTCGTCATGAATGGAAGCTCTTTACCAAAAGACCCATAAATCGAGGCAAAAGTAGGAACGACCTTGACAATCAAAACTGTGGTAATAACAAGAGCCATCGATACAATCACCGCCGGGTAAATGAGCGCAGATTTGACCTTGCGCAACAAGGCCGCGGTCTTCTCAAGATAGGTGGAAATACGTTCAAGGATCGCGGTCAGAACACCGCCGGTCTCACCGACGCGAATCATATTGATATAGAGAACGTCAAAAACCTGGGTGTGTTTGGCGAAAGATGCTGAAAGACTCGTACCCAACTGAATGTCATCGCGGATCTGCACGACAACAGATTTAAAACTCGGATTGACTGTTTGTTCTTGCAACGCGTCGATAGCCTGGATGATAGGAATCCCAGCATCAATCATAGTTGCCAGCTGACGTGTAAAAATAACCAAATCTTCAGCTTTTACCCGACGGGCTCGCTGCGTTGTCTTTTTTACCCCCGCCGTCTTCTTATCCTCTTCAACCGAAATAATCGTCAGCTTTCGCTTACGCAGCTCCTCGATGACCACACTTTGATCGTCGGCGGCCATTTTTCCAGTGACATTACGGGCATCCTGGTCTTTGGCCACATATTTAAAAGTCGCCATGGGAATTATCCTTTCTGATGAAGCCCCACGGGCAAGCCCGTGGTTCTTTTCTAATTGACCCCTCGCATCATCGCTTGAAGATTTCTTCGAAATCTTCTGCGCATGCTTCGAGGTTATCCGCACTTGCCTCTTTAGCGGCGGAATCCGCCGGAGTGCCACGGCTTTTAGTCCACGTTCAATCAAGTCTAAAAGCCGTGGTGTTCCTACGAAGGCGGATAAGAACGCGCGATGGCTTCATCAATTTCCCCTTTTGTGGAAATAAATGTCGCCACGCGGCAAGAAGTTAACGACTCTAATTTTTCCCTCAACTCGTCCGTCAAAGGATTGGTCATGACCACACTTAAAACATCTCCAATACGGTCTAAGGGAATCACATGGTGTTCCTTAGCTACATCGACGGGAATAATCCGGATGATCTCAGGATCTATCCTGTATTTATTCACCGAAATGTACGGCAAGCCGCACTGAATGATGAGCGCAACCACGATGTCTCGATCATCCAGATATCCTAGTTTTACCAAAATTTCTCCCAGAAAGCTATGGCCATCTTGTTGAATTTTAAGCGCCTGCTCGAGTTGAGTGGGAGTAATTTTTTTACGCTCAAGAAGAATTTCACCAATCAATAGACGTTTAGGATCTTCAATAGACATACCCGGCTCCTGTTTTATTAATGTTCGTCGGAGGTCACACGGAAAACCTCAGCAACTGTCGTCTGGCCTTCGCAAAGCCTTTCGACAATATCATCATAAAGGACTTTCATTCCTTTATGTTTAATAGCGTAATTTTTAATCTCGTCAGATGATTCACCTTTCAAAAGCATTTCCCGTATAGAGTCATCCATCTCCAGAATTTCCGTAATCCCGAGACGGCCGAGAAAACCGGTAAACCGGCATGACTCACACCCTTTGCCTTCATAAAACACCGTTCCGGAAGGAATCTTATCGGCAATCCTTTCAAGAACAACATCAGAAATCTTGACGATTTTTTTACAATACGGACATATCTTCCGGCACAAACGCTGGGCGCAAACCATGACCAGACTGGAAGCGACAAGAAACGGTTCAATACCCATATCAACCAACCGAGTCAAAGCCCCGGATGCATCATTAGTATGCAACGTCGAGAAAACCATTTGTCCGGTCAAAGAGGCTTTGATAGCAATATCAGCGGTCTCGGCGTCGCGAATTTCCCCCACCATGACAATATCAGGGCTCTGACGAAGAATCGCCCTAAGACCAGAGGCAAAGGTCAAACCGATATCGGGCTTAACATCAATTTGTGTCAAACCGTCAATCAGATACTCAACCGGATCTTCGACGGTGATAATATTTTTGTCAACCGTATTGAGCTGGTTGATAATAGAATAAAGCGTTGTGGATTTTCCGCTTCCCGTCGGGCCGGTAACAAGAACCATGCCAAACGGCTTAATAATGTTCGCCTGTAAGATTTCAATCGCGCGCTGGGAAAACCCGAGCTTGACAAAACCGAGTGAAAGATTAGCTTTATCAAGGATACGCATAACAATTTTCGAACCATGCGTCGTCGGCAATACGCTCACACGAAAATCCACCTCCTGGGAGGCAATGCGCATTTTAAACCGGCCGTCCTGAGGCGCCTGGGTTGCCGTGATATCGAGGCGCGCCATGATCTTCAA
>ERZ1292633.66-Hain-H41-02um-R1-66-length-148193-cov-9_pt1 | contig 148193 bp, 132 predicted proteins | sample MGYA00564406_ERZ1292633 | MGnify/ENA primary metagenome ERZ1292633 (study PRJEB36523, sample SAMEA6512639) | groundwater metagenome | collected 2019-01-08 | study: AquaDiva: Metagenomics assemblies of 32 groundwater samples
TCAGCGGTGCGAAGCATTGAAGGCTCGCCACCAGCACAACAACCAGGAATTTCGGCCAAGTATTTAACATGGAACGCATGCTACGAAACCTGAGCGCACATTGCAAGAGGAGGCTTTAGAAATAAAAGCCCTCGCGCCGAAGTAGCGATTTTCCGGGTGTTTAATGAGAAGCTTTAGCCCGGCGCTCCGCCTCCAGCGCGGCTTTGCGCCCCCATAGCACGACATACTGCGCCATGCTGACGAGCGTGGTGACGAGCACCGCGAGGAAGCTGGCCGTGAGCCAACCCGATGCGTCAATCAGCCGCGCGGCATGGGTCAGCACCACGATGAACAAGGCAAAGGCGGCGAAAGTATGGAGCTTGCCCAACCAAGTGGGATGGATATCCACTTCGCCGAATAAGTGATGATAAGAAAAGGCGCCGGCGACAATCACGGTATCGCGCACCACGATGGCCAAGGTCAGCCACAGCGGCACCCAGCCTTGGAAGGTGAGAATCACCAGACAGGTGAGGGTGATGAGCTTATCCGCCAGCGGGTCCAACGCGGCGCCGAATTCGGTATAGAGATCGAAATGGCGCGCGATGAAACCGTCGAGGGCATCGGTGATGGCGGCAAAGACAAAAGTATAGAGCGCGTATTCGTAATAAGCGCGCATGAGAAAATACGCCAGCAGGGGCGCGGCGAGTACGCGCAGCAGGGTGAGAACATTCGGGGCATTCCACACCACTTTCACGTTTCACCTCCTGGCTATAACCAATCCTTACCGATCAGGAAATCGGTGTAGAGCTTGGCCTCGGGGGAGTCCGGCTCGGGGTGCCAGTCGTAGCGCCATTTCACGATCGGCGGCAGCGACATCAGAATGGATTCGGTGCGCCCGCCGCTTTGCAGGCCGAAGATCGTGCCCCGGTCATACACGAGATTGAACTCTACATAGCGCCCACGGCGATAAGCTTGGAAGTCGCGTTCGTGTTCACCATACGGTATATCCAACCGTCTTTCTAAAATGGGAACATACGCCGGCAGGAAATGATCGCCCACACTCTCGGTCAGATTGAACGCCGCCTCGAAGCCGCCCTCGGAAAAATCATCGAAGAAAATCCCGCCCACGCCGCGCGGTTCAGCCCGGTGCTTGAGATAAAAGTATTCGTCGCACCATTTTTTAAAACGCGGATGATATTGCTCGCCAAAGGGATTCAATGCGTTTTGGCACATTTGATGGAAATGCACGGCATCGTCAACAAAACCGTAATACGGTGTGAGGTCCATGCCGCCGCCAAACCACCATACGGGCTCGGCCCCATTTTTCTTTGCCACGAAACAGCGCACATTCATATGCACCGTCGGCGCATAGGGATTGCGCGGATGCAGCACCAGCGATACCCCCATCGCTTCGAAGCTTCGCCCCGCCAGCTCCGGCCGATTGGCCGAGGCCGAGGGCGGCAGCTTGTCGCCGAATACGTGCGAGAAATTCACACCGCCGCGTTCAAACACATTGCCTTCTTCCATCACGCACGATAAACCGCCGCCGCCCTCGGGGCGCTGCCAGGCATCGCGCTTGAAGGCCTTGCCGTCCACTTGTTCCAAGCGTTCGACGATCAGTTCTTGCAGTTCAGTGAGAAAGGTTTTGACGCGAGCTGTATCCATGATTAACCACGCAGTTTCTTGCCGGATTGAAGATCGATTATAACGGACGGCAGCTTGCGCTTACCGATTCGCCCCGGCAGCACCCACACATCTTGTCCGAATGCGCGCTGCGCCTCGGCATAGGTTTTAATCGGCTTAGCGCCAGAGACATTGGCGCTGGTGGAGACCAGCGGCCCCAACGCCCGTGTGAGCCGGGCGACCTCGGGATGCGCGGAGATGCGCACGGCGAGGCTGCGGTGTTTCCCGATCAGCAATTTGGGCGCGCGGTTAGAAGCAGGCAATAAGAAGGTGTACGGCCCCGGCCAATATTGATCGAGTATCGCCCTCTCAGTGGCACTGATAGGCAGAATAAATCGCGCGATTTGTTGCAGATTGGCCGCGGCTAGAATCAGACCCTTGGTCCAAGGCCGGTGTTTCAAACGCAGGATTTTTTGCACCGCCGCGCGATTGCGCGGATCACAACCCAAGCCATAGCAAGACTCGGTGGGGTAGGCGATCACACCGCCGCGCTTGAGGTGCGCGCGCAAGGCCGCATGGTTTATGAGGTGCATAGTGCCAAGGGATACGGCAAGTGCCGTTTGAAGGTCGTCCAGTTGACCGCAGCTTAGGCTGCGCGCTCTTGCGAAACTTCCCAGCCGGGAAACACGAGTACGGCGGGATGACAGTTAAGTGCGCGAGCGAGCACCTTCGCGCGCTCGACACCCAAATTCACTCGGCCGTTCTCGATGGCCGAGATGGTCGCTTGAGGAATCTCCGTCAGCTTGGAGAGTTGGCTTTGGCTGAGCTCCTGGAGTTCGCGCAGGATGCGGACAGACTCTCCCACTGAGACCTCAACGCGTTTTTTTGCCGGGCGGAATTCTTTCATTTCATGGCCTCCTGTAATCATGGGCGGTGACTTGAACCACTTGGATCAGCAATACATTGGCAGCGACCCGGTAAATCAACCGCCACTGTAGCCCGAGCCGGGAAGAACGATGGCCCTTCCATTCGCCAGACAGCGCTTCGTCGTGAAACCCCTTGATGGCGCGCAAACCAGGCGGTCCCGAGAGCCTGGCAATGTCTTTCCACTTCTCATAGCGCTTCAAAACTTCGATTGGAACAGCACCCGAAAGTTGTTTATCCACGCGACGATGTTCTTCGATCTGCCACATACCACATTATGTATATACTAATAATGGTATGTCAAGCGGTCGAGAGGAGTGTTGCGCTAGCCCTTCAGCTTCGCCTGCAACGCCGCATCTTTCTGCATGATCTGCGCAGCATTCGCGGCACGTTCGTCGATCAGACGCTTGTGCAACGCGCCATCTGCGCAAGCGAGAATCTGCGCTGCGAGATAGGCCGCATTTTTCGCGCCCGCTTTACCCACAGCCACACTCGCGACGGGAATGCCGCCCGGCATCATCACAGTAGAGAGCAGCGAATCCCAGCCCGACAGCGGGCCACCTTCCATCGGCACGCCGATCACGGGGCGCAGGGTGTGCGCCGCCACATTCCCGGCGAGATGTGCGGCCAGCCCTGCGGCGCAAATGAATACCTGGCAGCCGCGCTGATCGGCATCGAGCACATAAGCGCGTGTGGCATCCGGCGTACGGTGCGCGGAAGAAATTTTTACTTCCCATGTCACCCCTAAGCTGCTGAGCGTATCCAAGGTGGATTGCATGGTGGGCAGATCGGAATCGGAGCCCATCAATACTGCGACAAAAGGTTTGGTCATTGTTTACTCCTAAGGGTTTACTTTGATCGCGGCCCGATGGCGCGATAGCCGATATCACGGCGCAGTTGCGCGCCCGCAAATTTAATTTGATCGGCGATTTCATACGCGCGGCGCTGCGCCATTTTTACTGTATCGCCCAGTGCCGTGACGCATAAGACGCGCCCGCCTGCCGTGAGGATTTTTTTGTCCACTAATTGCGTGCCCGCATGAAACACCATGTAGTCGTCCCCCTTGGGCGGCAAGCCACTGATCTCATCGCCTTTGCGCGGGGTGTCGGGATAGTTGGCGGCGGCCATCACCACGCCCAGTGCGGTGCGCCGGTCCCATTCGGCTTCGACTTTATCCAGCGTGCCGGCCACTGCGTGCTCGAGCAGGGTCACCAAATCGCTTTTCAAGCGCAGCATGATCGGCTGCGTTTCCGGGTCGCCCATGCGGCAATTGAACTCCAACACTTTCGGCACGCCTTGGCCGTCGATCATCACGCCTGCGTATAAAAAACCGGTGTAGGGAATGCCATCTTTCGCCATGCCTTGCACGGTGGGGTGAATCACTTCGCGCATGATGCGCGCGTGCAGTTCGGGTGTAACCACCGGCGCCGGGGAATACGCGCCCATGCCGCCGGTGTTGGGGCCTTGATCATTATCCAGCAAACGTTTGTGATCTTGGCTGGTGGCCAGGGCCAGCACGTGTTCGCCATCGACCAGCACAATGAAGCTCGCTTCTTCGCCCAGCAGGCATTCTTCGATCACCACGCGCGCGCCGGCTTCGCCTAGTTTTTGGTCGCCGAGCATCATATCGACGGCGGCGTGCGCTTCGTCTTTATTTTGCGCGACTACCACGCCTTTGCCTGCGGCTAAGCCATCGGCTTTAACCACGATCGGTGCGCCGTGAGTTTCGATATAAGCATGCGCCACATCCGCATCAGTAAACGTGCCATACGCCGCCGTGGGAATGCCGTGGCGCAGCATAAAATCTTTGGCGAAATCTTTGGAGGATTCCAACTGCGCCGCCGCCTGGGTTGGGCCGAAAATCTTGAGTCCCGCCGCGCGGAAGGCATCGACCACGCCTGCCGCTAAAGGGGCTTCGGGTCCAACCACGGTGAGGTAAATATTTTCCTGCTGCGCGAAAGCGAGCAACTCTGGAATGCTGGTCAGCGGTACATTGGCCAAATCCGGGTCGAGCGCGGTGCCACCGTTGCCGGGCGCAACGTAGATGCACTGGATGCGCTTTGATTGCGCCAGCTTCCACGCCAGCGCATGTTCGCGGCCGCCGTTACCGATGACGAGTAGTTTCATAATTTTTCAAATTATTTACCACGGGGTACACGGAGAAAACACTTTTTGCCTTCCCCGTGATCCCCGTGTCCCCCGTGGTTACCAGTTTTAGTGCCTAAAATGCCGCATGCCGGTGAACACCATCGCCATGCCATGCTCGTCTGCCGCCGCGATCACATCTTCGTCGCGCATGCTGCCGCCGGGTTGAATCACGGCTTTGACACCCGCGGCGGCGGCTTGGTCGATGCCGTCGCGGAACGGGAAGAAGGCGTCCGAGGCCATGACCGAGCCGACGACGGTTAAACCCGCGTGCTCGGCCTTGATACCGGCAATGCGCGCGGAATTGATGCGGCTCATTTGGCCGGCGCCGACACCGATGGTCATTTTGTCCTTGGCGTAGATGATGGCGTTCGATTTCACGAATTTAGCCACGCGCCAGGCGAACAGCAGATCCGACATTTCCGCATCGGTGGGCGCGCGCTTCGTCACCACCTTCAGCTCATCGTACAGCGCCAGGTCGGCTTCCTGCACCAGCAAACCGCCGTTGACCTTTTTGAAATCCAGGCGCGGCGCTGGCTCACTGGGCCAGGCGCCACATTCCAACAAGCGCACATTCTTTTTCGCTGCCGCCACTTCTACCGCCGCAGCGCTGACTTTCGGCGCGATGATCACTTCCACGAACTGCTTCTCGACAATAGCTTTCGCGGTGTCGGCGTCCAATTCGCGATTAAAGGCGATGATGCCGCCAAAAGCGGATTCGGGATCGGTCTGGTAGGCGCGGTTATACGCCTCCAGCAAGGTCTCGCCATACGCCACGCCGCAGGGATTGGCGTGCTTGACGATGACGCAGGTGGGACGCTCGTTGAATTGTTTGATGCATTCCAAGGCGGCATCGGCGTCGGCGATGTTGTTGTAAGAGAGCTCTTTGCCTTGCAGCTGACGCGCGGTGGCGATGGACGCTTCGCGCTCCGCCGAGGTAGTGTAAAAAACCGCGCTTTGATGCGGGTTCTCGCCGTAGCGCAATTCCTGCGCTTGAATGAAATTCAGATTGAGCTGTTTCGGAAAGCCCTCGCGCCGGCCGCGCGAATCGATCGACGTCAGATAATTGCTGATGGTGGAATCGTATTCGGCAGTATGCGAGAACGCCTTCTGCGCCAGACTGAAACAGGTATCGCCGCCGATCAGGCCGCCGGTCATATCCATTTCTGACAGCAGCGGTTTGTAATCTGCGGGGTCGGTGACCACGGCGACATGCGCGTAGTTTTTTGCGGCGGCGCGCACCATGGTCGGGCCGCCAATGTCGATATTTTCAATCGCATCGTTGAGCGTGAAATTGGGGCGGGCGATGGTCGCCGCGAACGGATACAGATTTACCACCACCATATCAATCGGCGGCATATTCGCTTCTTGCATGGCTTGCACATGGCTCGGGTCATCGCGCCGGCCGAGAATGCCGCCATGTATTTTCGGGTGCAGCGTTTTCACGCGGCCGTCGAGCATTTCGGGAAAGCCGGTGTAATCGCCAACCTCGGTTACCGCGATGCCGTTTTCACTCAGCAGTTTGGCCGTGCCGCCGGTGGAGAGAATCTCCACATTGTATTTTTTCAATCCCCTGGCGAAGTCGAGGATGCCTTGCTTGTCGGAAACACTGAGGAGCGCGCGCTTAATGATGGCCATGATAATTTCGATAAGTTATTTGATTTTGTATTGCTGCATTTTCTTGCGCAGCGTGTTGCGGTTGATGCCGAGCAATTCCGAGGCGCGGGTTTGATTGCCCTCGGTGTGGTAGAGCACGGTTTCAATCAGCGGCCGCTCCACGCACGTCAGCACCATGTCGTACACGGTGCCGGGCTTTTCCCCATCGAGGTGCTTAAAATAATCGTGCACGGCTTTGCGTACGCAAGCCGAGAGCTCATTGTCTTTCTGTGCCATCCTGCCGTCCCTGTTCCGCTGTAGTGATGCGCCGTACCCGCTCTGTGGCGGGCTTGTTTTTATGCGGCGAGTTCGGTTGCCTGTAATTCGTAAGTCAAACGCGGCGCGTGATCCAATAGTTGCGCAAAAAATACATTCACCGCGTCAAGTTGCTGCTGCGTCGATTCCAATTGATTCATGCGGTGGCGAAAGCTGGCCGAGCCGATGAGCCCCTTGGTGTACCAAGAGATGTGTTTGCGCGCCATGCGCACGCCGGTGTATTCGCCGTAAAAGCCATATAGATCGGCTAGGTGATCCACCAGCACGCGGTGGATTTCGGCGACCTCCGGCTCCGGCAATTTCTCGCCCGTGGTCAGATAATGCGCGATCTCGCGGAAAATCCACGGCCGGCCTTGCGCCGCGCGGCCGATCATCACCGCATCGGCTCGGGTGTGTTCCAACACAAACTTCGCTTTTTCCGGCGTGGTGATATCGCCGTTGGCGATAATCGGAATGTGTGCGGCCGCTTTAATCGCCGCGATGGTGTCGTATTCCGCTTCGCCTGAATAGCCGCACGCACGGGTGCGGCCATGGATCGCCAGCATTTGAATACCCGCATCCTGCGCCAACTTAAGAATGTTTAAAGCGTTCTTGTGATCGCGGTCCCAGCCGGTGCGAATCTTCAGCGTCACCGGCACCTTCACCGCATTCACTACGCTGGCCAGAATTTGCGCGACCAAGGATTCGTTTTGTAACAGCGCGGAACCGGCCATCACATTGCAAATCTTCTTCGCCGGGCAACCCATATTGATATCAATAATCTGCGCGCCATTATCTGCGTTGTATTTAGCAGCCTCGGCCATCATCTGCGGATCGGCACCGGCGATCTGTACTGAAATCGGATCGACTTCGCCTTCGTGATTGGCGCGGCGCTGCGTCTTGGCCGAACCCCACAGCAAAGAATTGCTCGCCACCATCTCCGACACCGCCATGCCCGCGCCCAATTGCTTACACAATTGGCGGAAAGGCCGATCGGTCACGCCCGCCATGGGGGCGACGATCAGATTATTCTTCAGGGTGTAGGGGCCGATTTGCACTGGGTAATGGATGCCGGAGAAAAGGCTGCCTATTTTATACGCAATCAGCCGCGCGGCAAAATCGTTTTAACGGCCGCTGAAGAAAGCCGTCATTCCCTTTCAGTGGTAGGCTTACATTTCCCGACCGCCCTCGTTTATCTACACCCAAACCGAACATGCCCCCCTCCCCCTTCGTATTAGAAGCCAGCCGCGAAAATTTCAACCAGCTGGTTTTGGGCAACTCCAACAAAGGTCCCGTCATGGTGCACTTCTGGACGCCCAAGGCCGGCCCCTGCATGCTGCTCAATCCGCGCCTGATTAAGCTTGTCACAGAATACAGTGGCAAATGCCTGCTGGTGCTGGCCAATACCGACGAGCTGGGCCAGATCGCGCACCAGTACGGCGTGGCCAGCGTGCCCACGGTGAAATTTTTTCGCCATGGCAAAGTGGTGCACACCATCCACGGCGCCGAACCGGATGCCGTATTCCACAAAGTGTTGGAACGGTTTATCGCACGCGATGTGGATGTGGTACATGTGCGCGCACTGGAAGCGCAGCGGCGCGGTGATTTTCAGACAGCACGCATGCAGCTCGTGGATGCGGCGCTAGCCGACCCCACCAACCCGCGCATCCCTGCCGATCTCGCCAAGCTGTTGATGGGCCAAAACGAATATCGCCCCGCCCACGATCTGCTTACATCTCTCACCACCGCCCTGCGCGAAGATGCCGAAATCAGCCGCCTGCTTACGCATCTCGATTTCATCCTCGCCGCAGAAGATGCCCCACCCCTAGCAACGCTCACGCAGCGTATCGAAACTAACCCGGACGATTTGGAAGCGCGTTACCAACTTGCCGCCGTGCAACTGGTGTCGGATGATTTAGAAAGCGCCATGGCACAACTGCTGGAAATCGCTCAGCGCGGACGCGGCTTCCGCGATGACATCGGACGGCGCGGGCTGGTGGCTTTATTCGATATGCTGGGCACGGAACATCCGCTCACCGCGCGCTTTCGTCCGCTGCTGGTTAGTGCACTGAATTCGGGTGGCATTTAACGGATACCGTGCGCTAACAAGGTCCGTCCGGTATGTCTAAATTAATGTGTCCGCCGCCAACGTTTCCAGGTACAGCGCTGGCACGCAAATTCGAACCCCGCTAGATGCCTACTATAAAGATAGGTCACAGGAGGTCGATAAAGAAAAACCGATTCACGAGGAAATCATGGAACACAACGTAAACACGGTTAATGAGCATTGCCTGAATAACATCATCAAGCTGTCTCAGGTAAAGCAGGTTACCGCAGCCGAAGATATATTTGACGAACGCGGCACCAAGCTATGGGCTCGAGACGCCGAAATTACACCGGCACTCCAGGAACGACTGCTAAAGCGCAAGTTGCGCAAACCCCTGGAAAAGACGCTCGCCGTTGCAGGTGGCATTAATTCCGACGCTATCCTGCAGGAGGCCTTAAATCTATATGACACTATTCCTGCACTGTCCTGCTTCATGGGTGCGGAAAAAGCGGCGGTGCTGGAAACCCTAACCGTCGCCCGGCTGGATCCAGTTGCGCTGTTGCTGCTCACCACCGCGCACGAGAACGGTAGCGGCGGATTCCGTCACGCCGTGCTGGTGTCCTTAATCGCCACCTCCATCGGCATTCATCGCGCCAGCTGGGGGGTCGCGCCAACCGTGCTTGCCCTGGGTGGCCTATTGCATGACATTGGTGAGCTCTACATTAATCCGGATTATTTGTACTCAAAGCGCAAACTGTTACCGGACGAATGGAAGCATGTTGCGGTACATCCGCGCATTGGCCAGATGGTTCTGGAAGACCTGGCGCAATATCCCCAGGAGGTGTCCCGCGCGGTGGGTGAACACCACGAGCGTTTTGATGGTACAGGCTATCCACGACAAAGTGCTGGCGCCAAGATCAGCGCTGCAGGACAAATCCTGGCCATTGCCGAAATGTTGAGCGGCATTATTTCTCGCAAGGACAACGTGCTGGCGCGCTCCTGCCTGGCCATGAAGCTGGTGCCCGGCGAACATCCGCACGAATTGATCTCGCTCGTTTCGACCCTGCGACGACAGCACAATGGCTCGCTACTCGAGCCGGGTATGGATTTTAAAGGTCAGAATGTTGTACTGAAAACACAGCAAGTGGCGGGGACGCTATCCGCTACCTTGGCCGAATGCGACCGTCTCGAACAAGAAGCCGGGGTGACTGCGGCGCAAACAGAGTTTGTTCAACGCGTCCGCTACCGCATAACTGTGCTGAGTAAGGCGCTTAAGGCAACCGGTATTGAGGATTGCCTGTCGGGCGCCGATCTCGCGGCTATGAGCGATGAGGAAGGCGAAATATGCCTTGAACTCGATGTGATCGGGCGCGAAATTGAGTGGCGTCTGCGCGATATCGCGCGCGAAGTCAGTTTGCGTCTGGACGACACAGATCAAAAGTGGCGCGGCGCATTGTCCGGCCTAATCGCCAAATTAGATGGTGGCGTCTAAACGGATTACCCGCCGTAGCTAGTGCGCCTGTTCCCAATTTGACCCCACCCCCACGCTCACCTCCAGCGGTACTTCCAGCTGCGCCACGCCGGCCATGAGGCGCGGCAATTCAGCTTTGATGGTATCAAGCTCAGCTTCGGGCACTTCCAGCACCAGCTCGTCGTGCACTTGCATGATGATGAAGCTCGCCAACTTTTCATCGCGCAAATAATCGTGCACCGCGATCATCGCGAGCTTGATCAGATCGGCGGCGGTGCCTTGCATGGGGGCATTGATGGCGGCGCGTTCACTGCCTTGGCGGCGCATGCCGTTACTGGAATTAATTTCGGGTAACCAGAGTCTTCTGCCGAACACGGTTTCGACATAGCCTTGCTCGTGCGCCGCGTTGCGGGTGCGGGTCATGTAGTCGGCGACCCCGGGATAGCGCGCGAAGTAGCGATCGATATAGGCTGAAGCGGCGCTGCGTTCGATACCCAATTGACTCGCCAGGCCGAAGGCGGACATGCCGTAGATGAGGCCGAAGTTGATCACCTTGGCGTAACGGCGCTGCTCGTTGCTGACTTCGTCCACGCCCACGCCGAACACTTCTGCCGCGGTGGCGCGATGCACGTCTTGGCCAGCAGCGAAGGCTTTAAGCAGCCCCTCGTCGTGCGACAGATGCGCCATGATGCGCAACTCGATTTGCGAATAGTCGGCCGACACCAGCACACTGCCCGGCGGTGCGATAAAGGCTTCGCGGATGCGCCGGCCTTCCGCGGTGCGCACCGGGATGTTTTGCAGATTGGGGTCGCTGCTTGCGAGGCGCCCGGTGACCGCGACCGCCTGGTTGTAACTGGTATGCACGCGCCCGGTTTGCGCATCAACCATGCGCGGCAGTTTGTCGGTGTAGGTGGATTTGAGTTTGGCCAGCCCGCGATATTCGAGCAACAGCTTCGGCAAGGGATAATCGAGCGCCAATTCTGCCAGCACTTCTTCATCGGTGGAGGGCGCGCCGCTCGGGGTTTTTTTCTTCACCGGCAGTTGCAGTTGGTTGAATAAAATTTCTTGGATCTGTTTGGGCGAATTGAGATTGAAGGGCTGCCCGGCGAGTGCGTGGGCTTGGCTTTCCAAATCGACCAATTTTTTGCCGATCTCGTGGCTCTGTGCATTCAACAGATTGACGTCGATCAACACCCCGACACGCTCCATCTCCCACAACACGGCCATGGCCGGCAACTCGATATTTTTGTACACCGCATCCAGCTGCGGCTCGCGCGCAATTTGCGGATACAGCGCTTGATGTAAACGCAGGGTGATGTCGGCATCCTCCGCCGCATAACGAGTGGCGGTTTCCACATCGACTTGGTCGAAGCCGATTTGCTTAGCACCCTTGCCCGCGACCTCTTCGTAGGTGATGGTCTTGTAGCCGAGGTGACGCAGGGCGAGCGAATCCATGTCGTGCGGTTTGTGCGCTTCCAGCACATAGGATTGCAGCAGGGTGTCATGCGCGATGCCGGCCAAGGTGATGCCGTGATTTGCGAAAATATGTTTGTCGTATTTCAAATGTTGGCCCAGCTTGGGCTTGCTCGCATCTTCCAGCCACGGCTTAAGCTCTTTTAGCGCATGCTGCAAATCGAGTTGCTGTGGCGCACCAGGGCCGACGTGCGCCAGCGGCAGATAAGCGCCTTCCAACGCCGAGACCGAGAGCGAGATGCCGACCAAGCGCGCCAGCATGGGGTCGAGGCTGGTGGTCTCGGTATCGACGGCAGTAAGTGCCGCTACGTTGATCTTTTCGAGCCAAGCATCCAACTGGGCTTCGGTCAAAATCATTTCGTATTGCCCGGCCTGCGCCAACGCGGGATCGAGCGCTTCATGCGCTGGCTCAATATGCCGCGCCGCCGGCGCCACCGCACTTCCTGATTCCTGAAGCTCCCTCAACCAAGTTTTGAATTCAAATCGTCCAAACAGCTCGCGCAGCTTGTCCATATCCGGCGCGCTGGGAGTGAGATTGGAGACATGCACCGGCAAGGGGACATCGCATTTGATAGTGAGTAATGCGCGCGCTTGGGGCAGCCAGTCCAGCGCTTTTCTTAAATTCTCGCCCACCACGCCGCCGATCTCGCTCGCATGGGCGACGATATTATCCAGCGAGCCGTATTGGGTGAGCCATTTCACCGCGGTTTTCGGCCCGACTTTTTCTACCCCCGGTACGTTGTCCACCGCGTCGCCGATCAGAGTGAGGTAGTCGATGATGCGCGCGGCGGGCACGCCGAACTTGGCTTCTACGCCCGCTTCGTCCAGCTTTTCGTTGCTCATGGTGTTGACGAGCTGCACCTGCGGATTCACCAATTGCGTGATGTCTTTATCCCCGGTGGAGATCACCGTGCGCAGGCCGTGCTTTTCGGCCTCGACCGCCAGCGTACCGATCACGTCATCGGCCTCGACGCCATCGATCATCAATAAGGGCCAGCCCATGGCGACTACCGCTTCGTGTAGCGGTGCAATTTGCCTGGCCAGATCATCCGGCATGGACGGGCGGTGCGCTTTATATTCGGGGTAGAGATCGTCGCGGAAGGTCTTGCCTTTTGCGTCGAACACGCAAGCGATATAATCGGCGGGCACGTCTTTGCGCAAGCGCTTCAGCATATTCAGCACCCCATAGATCGCGCCCGTAGGTTCGTTCTGGGCGTTGCGCAAATCAGGCAGCGCATGAAACGCGCGATACAGGTAGGATGATCCATCGACTAACAGCAAGGTTTTCATTGGGAGCGGGCTCTTGAAAGACAAACTACCTAAGATGATTGGCGCCGAAGCGGCGTCGCAAGCCTTCTCGGCGCGCGAATCGTGGCGCGTGTTCGAGATTATGGCAGAATTCGTGGAGGCCACCGAGCGCTTGGCGCCGATCAGCCCCGCGGTATCGATTTTCGGCAGCGCGCGCACCGCCCCCGACGATAAATACTATTTGCTCACCGAACAAATCGCGCGCCAACTCTCCGATGCAGGCTTCTCGGTCATCTCCGGCGGCGGACCGGGCATTATGGAAGCGGCGAACAAAGGCGCGTATTTCGGCACTTCGCCCAGCGTCGGCCTCAACATCCAACTGCCGCACGAACAGAACAACAATCCCTTCCAAGACATCTCGCAGACCTTCAGTCACTTCTTTGCGCGCAAGGTGATGTTCGTCAAATTCGCCTCGGCCTATGTGGTGATGCCCGGCGGCTTCGGCACCATGGACGAGCTGATGGAGGCGCTCACCCTAGTGCAGACCGGCAAAACGCGCAGAATCCCCATCATCCTGGTGCATGAGCCCTTCTGGCGCGGGCTAGTAGATTGGTTTAAGAGCACCCTGGTGAGTGAGGGCATGGTTAATCCCGACGACATGGATTTGATCCAAGTGATCAACGAACCCAAAGACGTGGTGAATGCGATCTTCAAACACTACGAGACGCGCGGCTTCGAGCCGACTGCGGCGGAGCGCGAGATTCAGCTGAATTTGTAATCTTTGTTGCAAACAGCAAATACAGGCCGCTGTATAATTGCTCTACCTTTTATTAAGGATTCGCCATGCGCCGTGCTTTTTACCTGTTTTTGCTACTCGCTCTCCCCCTGCTGACGCAGCCTGTTTTGGCGCAGGAAAAATCTAAGCTACCGTCTGACTTGCAACCGGTGCCCGAACCACCGCCCCCGCCGCCCGGCTTTGATCTGAACCCGGCGCTGGAGCCGCAGGTGACCATCACCACGCGCGGCGAGGATAAGGCAGAAGAATTTCGCGTCGGCGGCAGGCTCTACATGATCAAGGTCACCCCCAAGCATGGTGTGCCTTACTACTTGGTAGACGATAAGGGCAACGGTGGCTTCACGCGCATGGACAATCCCGATATCGGCTTGCGCGTGCCGCAGTGGGTGCTGTTTCAATTTTGAGGTTTCCCTCTCTCCTAACTCTGGTGTTGTTTTATTTTTTGAGCCCTCTCTCCTAGCTCTCTCCCCGTTGGGGAGAGAGGGACTTAGGCTCGCTACGCGAGTTACATAGATCGAATGTCCGTTTACACTACCGTCACCGAAGCGGAACTTAAGCAGTGGCTCAAGCGCTACTCTTTAGGCGCCCTGATCGAACTCAAGGGCATCGCCTCCGGCATCGAGAACACCAACTACTTCGTCACCACTAGCCACGGCCGATATGTGCTGACCTTGTTTGAGAAGCTCCGGGCCGAGGACCTACCCTATTACATCAACCTTATGGCGCACTTGGCGCGGCACGGCATCCCCTGCCCAAGCCCGATCGCCAACCTGGAAAACGGCTACCTCAATCAGCTCAACGACAAGCCAGCGTGCATAGTGAGTTGCCTTAAAGGCGCATCGCTCACCGCACCGACTGCCGATCATTGCGCGCAAGTCGGCGAGATGCTCGCCAATATGCATTTAGCCGGTAAGAGTTATTCGGTGCAAATGCCCAATCCGCGCGGCCCCAGTTGGTGGCGCGCCACCGCACCGGAAGTCATGCCGAAGCTTTCAGCCGATGACGCCGCGTTGCTGAAGGAAGAGTTGCGCTTTCAAGGTCTGTATCGCCATCAGGATTTGCCGCGCGGCGTGATACACGCCGATTTGTTCCGCGACAATGTGCTGTTCGATGGCGACACCCTGTCCGGTGCGATCGATTTTTACTACGCCTGCAACGACGCTTGGCTGTACGACCTGGCGATTACCGTCAATGATTGGTGCGTGACCGAGCAAGGCGAAATCGATGTCGCGCGCATGCAAGCCATGATCAAGGCCTATCACGCAGTGCGGCCACTCAGCGCGCTAGAGCGCGGTGCTTGGCCGGTGATGCTGCGTGCGGGCGCGCTGCGCTTTTGGCTCTCGCGCTTATATGATTTTCACTACCCGCGTCCGGGCGAGCTCACGCACGCCAAAGACCCGGATCACTTCAAGCGTATTCTGCAACACCACATCGCACAGCCCAGCCCGTGGCTGGAAAACTGAGCGCTTAACCCCCGGCGAGCCTATGGCTGCGCCATCCGCCCGTGTATGATGATCGAGTAGCTCAATAATCTACTCATAAAAAAACAAGGGGGATAACGTGCAACAGAACAACATCACATCACCATCCGGCGGCCAGCCGCTATCGTTTCAATTCACCGGCTCGGGTTTCGAATACTTCAAGATTTGGATCGTCAATCTGTGCCTGACCGTTATCACACTCGGCATTTATTCCGCGTGGGCCAAGGTACGGCGCAACCGCTATTTCTACGGCAACACACAGTTGGCGGGCGATGCTTTCGAATACCTGGCCAACCCGATATCCATCCTGAAGGGGCGATTGATCGCGGTGGCATTTTTTGTCGCGCTGTCGATGTCGCAGCATTTCTCCGTGATGTTGTACGGCATTTTGATACTGGTTTTCCTGGTGCTATTTCCGTGGATATTGGTGCGCGCCCTGGTCTTCCGCGCACGTAATACTGCCTTTCGCAATATTCGCTTCACCTTTCGCGGCACCTACGGCCAAGCATTCTTGAATTTCTTGCTGTTGCCGGCGCTACCGGCCATATTCATTTTCGCCCCGATGTTCCTTTTTCAGCCAAACGCCCAAACGGACTTCACCCCCATGCTGGTATCCGCGGGCGTGGGTTTGCTCCTTGTCCTGGCATTCGCGCCCTATTTCTTATATCGCCAGAAGCGCTGGTTCATCGATAACAGTGGTTTCGGAACCGACCGGTTTGATTTTGACGCGCGGGTGATCGACTACTACAAGGTGTTTGGCGTGATGCTGCTGATGATTCTGGCGTTAGGGGGCGTGTTTGCGCTCTTTGGAGGCATCGCGATGGCGAGCTTAGGCGGGAAAGCGGGCGGAGATATTCAGGCCACGGTTGCCGGCTACTGGTTCCTCGGCATGGCGGCGTTCTATCTCGTCGTGCTCGTGATCTATGGATTCATATTCGCCTACGCCAATGCGCGTTTCAGCAACATCATGTTCTGCGGCACGCGCATCGATGGCCATCAGTTTGAGGCGGATCTGTCGGCATGGGGCCTGTTCAAGGTGTATCTCATTAATCTGCTCGGCATCATTTTCACCTTGGGTCTCTTTATCCCCTGGGCCAAGGTGAATATCGCGCGTTATATGGCGGATCATGTTTACCTGATCCCGAATGGCGATCTCGATCGCTTCGTGGCCGACCAGCAAAGCGCGGTCGCGGCAGTGGGCGAGGAAATGGGCGAGATGTTCGATATTGATATTGGCCTATGATTGAAATCCCCGGCCAATGCTTTGATGGCGAAAGCTCGGCCGCTACCCCCGCTGTACTGCGGGTGGACGAGGCCGGCCTGGTCACGCTCAGCATCTACCCGGCGCATCTGCCGCTTGCCTTGAGCGATCTTGAAATCAGCGAGCGCGTCGGCAATATCCCACGCTTGATTCGCTTTCCGGACGGCGCGCAGTTTCGCACCGCGCAAAACGATCAGGTCGATCAAGTGCTGGCCCGATTTGGTCATGCGCGCGGCAGCCGCTGGGTACACCGCCTGGAGTCGCACTTGCGCTATGTGGCTATTGCCGTGGTGGTGATGGTCATTGCCTCATTTGGCCTGGTGAAATACGGCATCCCCTACTTCGCTAAACTTGCTGCACAGACGGTTTCAGCCCAGACGGCGGCCTCCATCGATGACGGTGCGATGCAAGTGTTGGACAAGGCGTTCTTCGCGCCCAGCAAGCTTGATCCGGCCATCCAGGCACGGTTGCGTAAGCGCTTCGATCGCATGACAACGGTCGCCGAACCGGGGTTTAAATACGAATTATTGTTTCGTGCCGGCGGGCCCATCGGCGCCAATGCCCTGGCGCTCGCATCCGGCACGGTTGTGATGACCGATGAAATGGTTCAGGCCGCAAAAAACGATGAGGAACTGGTGTCGGTGCTGGCGCACGAAATTGGCCATGTGGTGCATCGCCACAGCTTGCGGCGCGCATTCCAAAGCTCGGTGGTAGCGTTACTGGGCGTCATGCTTACCGGTGATGTCTCCAGCGTGGCGCAAATTGTCGCCGCCTTACCCGTCATCTTGGTCGAAGCGCAGTACTCGCAGAATCTGGAGAGCGAAGCGGACGCTTATTCGCTCGCCTATATGCAGCAGCAGGGCATTGATCCGATTCATTTCAAGAACCTCATGCTGCGCCTGGAGAAAAAGCATGAAGAACACGGCAAGATACCCAGCTTCTTCGCCACGCACCCCGAAACCAAAGAACGCGTGAAATTATTCGAGCGGCTCGGACAACAAAATGGCGCTAGCTCCAAATAGGGCGTTGAACCACGGGGAGCACGGGGGACACGGGGAAGGCAAAGGACCTCAAGCCACAACCCGCTGCGCGTTTCGGGCGAGATGGCTTGCAACATAGCTTTTCTTGCTTTCCCCGTGTCCCCCGTGCTCCCCGTGGTTATTATTTTGAGATAATGGCCGTCCCCACTGAACCCCGTTCATCCCCCACTATGAATTTCCGAAAATGTAATCCTCTCTACGGCTATCGCTGGTTCAGCGAGGGCATCAAGCTTTTCATCCGCCAGCCGTGGCCCTGGCTCGCGCTGGTGGGGATGACCACCCTGCTGCTGTTGGTGCTGAGCCTGTTGCCGGTGCTGGGGCTGATCGCGGTGTTTCTGATTTTCCCCGGCATCGCCGCCGGTTTCATGCTGGCCAGCCGCGATGAGCTGGCGGAGCAGCCGATTTCGTTCAATCACTTGTCGGCGGGTTTTAAAATTGCGCCAAAGCCGCTGCTGGTCGTGGGCGGCTTGGCGTTCGCCGGGGTGTTCCTCGGCATGCTGGTGTTTACCTTGGGCTGGCGTGAAGAATTTATGCAGCTCATGGAGCTCGCGCGCAGCCAGACATCAGATCAAGCGGCCTTGCTGCTCGCGATGCGCGAGCTGCTTATCCCCTCGCTGCTCACGCTTTCGGTTTTGCTGTTGATGGCGATGGCCACCTGGTTTGCCCCCGCGCTGGTGGTACTCAAGCAAGCCACGCCGCGCGCTGCGCTGCGGCTATCGTTCAAAGCCTTCTTGAAAAACTTCTGGCCGTTCCTGGTGTATGGCGTGTTGATGCTGCTGCTGGATGCGGTCTCGTCCTTCGCCTTGCGCATGGCCGTCACCGCGCTGCAATCCATCGCTGGCGAACAGGTCGCGGGCGCGGTCGCCATGCTGATCAGCTTCCCGCTGCTGTGCGCTTTTCTCTCTATCACCTTCGCGTCGGCGTATGTGAGTTATGTGGATGTGTTTGAGGTGGAGTTAAAAGCTTGAACCACGGAGTACACAGAGTACACGGAGGAAAAACTGAATAGATGCTAAAGGGGTTCCTCCGTGTACTCTGTGTACTCCGTGGTGAAAAGGTTTTCCTAAGCCGGCGTCAACTTCGCATATTGCAACGCCAAGCGCTTTGTTCCGCTCTGTCTGAAATTCACTTCCACTTCCGCATCCGGACCGCGCCCGCGGCATTGGATGATCACGCCCGGGCCGAATTTGGGGTGGGTGACGTTTTGGCCGATGCGCCAAGCTTGGCCTGATTCGGATTCGACGCGCTGGGTGCGTGGCGCTTCCCATTCGGCGGGCGCTTCCACCGGCATCAGCGGTGCATTGATCGGCTTCAACAATGTCTCTGGAATCTCATTCAAGAAGCGTGAGGGCACGCCGTAGCGCACTTGCCCGTGCAGCATGCGGCTCTGCGCGTAGGAGAAATACAAACGTTTACGGGCGCGGGTGATGGCCACGTACATTAGCCGCCGCTCTTCTTCCAGACCGTCTTGCTCGAACATGCTTTGCTCGTGCGGGCACAAGCCTTCTTCCATACCGCTGATGAACACGCTGTGGAATTCCAGGCCCTTGGCCGAATGCACGGTCATCAACTGCACCGCCTCCATGCCTTCACCCGCCTGGCGTTCGCCCGCTTCGAGCGCGGCATGGGTGAGGAAGGCGGTGAGCGTGTCCGGCATTTCTTCGGTGCGCTCGCCATCGTATTCTTTCAAGAACGTGCGCGCGGCACTCACCAGCTCTTCCAGGTTTTCTACCCGGTCGGCTTCGGTCTTGGAGGCTTGATAGTGCGCCACCAAGCCGCTGGCGTAGAGCAAGTGCTCGACCTGCTCGGCTAAATCCAGACCCACGGTATCGCGCCGCAGCGATTCAATGAGTAACACGAAAGCCGGCACCCCTTTGCCACTGCTGACGTTGCCGCCTTTTTGACACGCGGCTTGCCACAGCGTGATGCCTTGCTCGCGCGCGGTTTCTTGCACTTGCTCGATGGTGCGCGCGCCGATGCCGCGCGTGGGGAAGTTGATCACGCGCAGCAGCGCATTGTCGTCGGCCGGGTTGGCGATCAGGCGCAGATAGGCGAGCGCATGTTTCACCTCCTGCCGCTCGAAAAAGCGCAGGCCGCCATAAACCCGATACGGAATCGCGGCGCTGAACAGCGCATGCTCCAATACCCGCGACTGCGCATTGGAGCGGTACAGCAGCGCGATCTGCGATTGCGCCACACCCTCATTGGCCAGCGCGCGGATTTCATCCACGATGAAGCGCGCCTCATCATGATCGGAGCTGGCGCAATACACCCGGATCGGCTCGCCCGTGCCTTCCGCCGTCCACAGATTTTTGCCCAGGCGCTCGCGGTTATGGCTGATCAGCACATTGGCCGCATCCAGGATATTGCTCTGCGAGCGGTAATTCTGTTCCAGCTTGATCACCTTGGACACGGCGAATTCGGCGAGAAAGGTCTGCATATTGCCGGCATGCGCGCCGCGAAAGGCGTAGATCGATTGATCGTCGTCGCCCACCGCGAACACGGCGTTGTCTTTGCCCGCGATGCATTTCAACCAGGCGTATTGAAAGCGGCTGGTGTCTTGAAACTCGTCCACCAAAATATATTTGAAGCGCGCCTGGTAATGCGCGCGCAGCAGCTCATTGCGCGACAGCAATTCATAGGAGCGCAGCAGCAACTCGGCAAAATCCACCACGCCCTCGCGCTGGCATTGCTGCTCGTAGGCGGCATACAGATCACGGTAGCGCAGCGTGGTTTCGTCCAGCGCCTCGACATCATTGGCGCGCAAGCCCTGCTCTTTGGCGTTGTTGATGAAATACGACACCTGCTTCGGTGGAAAGCGCTCGTCGTCGATATTCAGCGCCTTCATCAGGCGCTTGATCACCGAGAGCTGGTCTTGGCTATCCAGAATCTGAAACAGTTGCGGCAAATTCACTTCGCGGTGATGCGTGCGCAACAGCCGGTTGCACAGGCCATGAAACGTGCCCACCCACATGCCGCGCGGATTGATCGGCAGCATGCTGGTGATGCGCGTGAGCATTTCCTTCGCCGCCTTGTTAGTGAAAGTCACCGCCAACACCCCGGCGGGGCTCACTTGGCCGGTCTGAATCAAATAGGCGATGCGCGTGGTGAGCACACGCGTCTTGCCGCTGCCCGCGCCGGCCAGAATCAGCGCCGATTGGTGCGGCAAGGTCACGGCGGCGAGTTGTTCGGGGTTGAGGTGTTCGAGAAATGCGTTAGGGGTCACAGGAAAGCGGCTTGGCGATGGGACGCTGAATTATACGGGATAAGCCGCGCGCGGGCCGCCGCGAACAGGCGGCGCTCAGTTACCCGCTTTTGAATAAGCCGGTTGTGCTGGCAATATTGCGCTGGGGGCATCCAGCATTTCCAGCGGCTGGGGATGTTGTATGGCGTAGCCCTGGGCATGATCCACGCCCAGCTCCTTGAGGATGTCCAAAATATTCTGGCTTTCCGCGCATTCCGCCACGGTCTGGATCGCCATGACATGCGCGACGCGGTTGACCGCTTCCGCGATGGCGCGATGAATGCGATCTTCGGCGATGCGTTTGATGAGGCCGCCATCGATTTTGAGGAAATCCACCGGCAGTTCTTTGATTTGCTCGAACGAGGAAAGCGCGGCGCCGAAATGATCCAGGGCAAACAAGCAGCCGAGATTTTTGAGCTCGCGGATCATGTTCGCAGCGCGCAGAAGATTGGCATAAGCAGTGGTTTCGGTGATTTCAAAACACAGCATGTGCGCCGGCACGCGGTATTCTTCGAGCCATAGCCGAATCGCGTCGACCAGCCCGGCATCCTCCAGCGCGGCGGCCGATAGATTGATGGCGTAGAGCGGGGGCGCCTCGCCGTAGGCCGGTCCATGCCGCGCGGCACAGCTGGCGATCACGTGGCGTACCACCCAACGATCGATCGCCGCCAGCATATGGTAGCGCTCGGCCGCCGGCAGGAACGCGCCCGGCAAAATCAACTGGCCATCCGCTTCCCGCATGCGTAATAAAATTTCGTAGTGCAGGCGCCCGGCAGGGTTGGCGGCAAGCGGGGTAATGGGCTGGTAGCAGAGATGAAACTGGTCTTCATTCAACGCTTGGTTGATGCGCGCCACCCATTGCAATTGCGCATGGCGTTCGACCGACTCGGCTTCGGTGGGCTCGTACACATGCACGCGGTTGCGGCCCTTTTCCTTGGCCATGTAACACGCCGCATCCGCCGCGCTGAGCGCCGCCGCCGCGCTCTCGGTGGCTTCCGTCAGCAGCGCCACGCCAATGCTGACGCCAATTGAAAAGCTCTTGTCGCGCCAATGAAAATGGAAATCCCGCACGGCTTCCAGCAACTCGCTGGCGATGCGCCAGGCTTGATCCAAGGGGCAATGCTCCAGCAGCGCGCCGAATTCGTCGCCGCCCAATCGCGCCAGCGTATCCCGGTGCCGCAGCTTTTTTTGCAATACGCCGCTGAGCTGTCGCAGCAGTTCATCGCCGGCGGCATGGCCACAGCTGTCGTTCACCACCTTGAACTGATCTAAGTCCAGGTAGCACAGCGCATGCTCGGCATGATCCGCGCGCGCGCTTTCCAATACGCGCCCCAAGCGCCATTCGAATTCCTTGCGATTGACCAGACTCGTCAGCGCATCGTGCGTCGCTTGATAAAATAACTGCTGCTTCATCGCCTGGGCTTCGGTGACGTCATGGAACACAACCACCGCGCCCACGATCCGGCCGCGCTCCCGGATCGGCTGGGTAGAAAATTCCGCCGGGAAGGCCTCGCGATTCTTGCGCAACACCAGCTCGACCACACCGCGGCTCGCCTCACCGCTCCTGACCACGGCGCACAACGGGCATTCTTCCGCCGGCAACGGCGCTCCCTCCGGGCCGCACGGATGCAGCAAGTCGTGCGCGGGCAGGCCGAGCACTTCCTCCCGCTCGTAGCCCAACATCGTCAGCGCCGCGTCGTTGATGAAGGTGCAGCACCCTTTGGCGTCGATGCCGTAGATGCCCTCGCCGGCAGATTCCAGCAGCAGGCGGAAGCGCGCCTCGCTGTCGCGCAGTGCCAACTCCGCGCGCTTGCGCTCACCCAATTCGTTGACCAGCTTGGTATTGGCGTCTTCGAGCAGCGCGGTGCGTTTATCCAGCAAGGCGGTGCGCTGGGCCACCAGATGCTCGAGCCGGCGCCGGTGCTGCTCCAACTCCGCCTGTAGGTGCTTATCCTCGGTGATGTCGACCAGGACGCCCTGCAAAAAGAGCCGGTTGCCCGACTCGCCGCAAACGATTTGCGCCTCATCCAGAAACCAGCGTGGCTCACCCGTGCGGGTGAGGATCCGGTATTCGCAGCGTAGCGGCTCGTCCGACTCATAGCTGCGCGCAAACGCGCCGATCACCAACTCACGGTCGTCGGAATGGATCTGGTTGAGCACGCCGTCCGGGCTCGCCAGCCATTCTTCGGGCGAGAAGCCGAGCTGCCGGATTTGCGGGCTGATGTAGAGCAGGTTGCCCGGCACGTCGAGCGCGGCAGTGTAGATGATGGCCGGAATCTGTTCCACCAGCGCGCGGTACTTGGCCTCGACCACATGCTTATCGGCCAGCGCCTGGCGCTCGCGCAGCACACGCTGGATTACCGTGGGCAGGAGCTTGAGATAGTCGCGCTCGACATCCTTGACCAGATAATCGCGCGCGCCGCGGCGCATGGCGTCGACCGCGACCGCGATGTCCTGCGCGCCGGTCAACATCACCACCGGCACCGTGACTTCGCCCGTGTCGGCGGCGAGTTCGGCGAGGAGCTCAATGCCGTCCATGTCCGGCAGGTGGTAATCGAGCAGGATCAAGTCCGGTTCATCGGCATGGATTTGGACGAGCGCGCTGCGCGCGGTGTCGGCCTCGGCGATCTCGAACACATAGTCCGTGTATGCGGCGAGCGCGCGCCGGCACGCCATGCAGTCGACGGCGTCATCCTCGACGATCAGGACACGGACTTGCGCCTTGGTCATTGCGGTAATTCGCTGATGGTCCAATAAGCGTCGATGGCGCGGATCATTTCCACGAAATTTGGGTAATCCACCGGCTTGCGCATATAGCCGGCGACACCAAGCTGGAAGCTCTCGACCTTGTCCTCCTGCTCTTCCGAGGTGGTGAGCACCACCACGGGAATGCCCTTCAGCGCCTCATCCTTCTTCGCGATCTGCAAAAATTCGAGGCCGCCCATGATCGGCATATTGAGGTCGAGCAGAATCAAGCATGGCTGCGGGTTGGCGGGGTTGCGCAGAAAATTCAGCGCTTCTTCGCCGTTTTCCACATGCTGCAAGGGGTTCGTGACGTGCAGCTCCTTGAGCGCGCGCCGTACCGTCATGGTATCCACCTGATCGTCCTCTACCAGCATGATCGATTTGCAAGTCACCTTCATTGCGATTCTCCTTTTGTGGTTGCTGCGCCCTTGGGCAAGGTAAAGAAAAAGGTGCTGCCTTCTCCCAGTTTAGACTCCAGCCAGATCCTGCCGCCATACATCTCGACGATTTTTTTCACCAGCGACAGCCCGACGCCAGTGCTCTCTACCTTGTCGCGCGGCGCGAGGGTCTGGAACAGTTGGAATATCCGTTTGTGGTGCCGCACGTCGATGCCCGGGCCGTTGTCGTGCACGCTGAATTCCCACTCCTCGCCGGCGGGAACGCACTCGACGCGGATTTCCCCTTTAGGCTTATCCAAGTATTTTATGGCATTGCTGAGCAAATTCTGGAACACCTGCTGGATGCGGGTTTTTTCCGTCTTGATCGTCGGCAACGCGCTCGCCACAGTGATGGCGATATTTTCCGGCGGTGCGAGAGAATCGATCGCCTCCCGCAGCAATTGATTCAGATCGACCGCGACCAGCGTTTCCCGGATGCGCCCGACGCGCGAATATTGCAGGATGCCGTCGATCAGCCCATCCAAGCGCCGCACACGTTGCGTAATCAGGTGCAGGTATTCGCGGCCTTCGTCATCCAGCTTCGCGGCCTGGTCCGCGACCAGCCAATCGGCCAGCGAGCCGATACCGCGCAGCGGCGCTTTCAAATCGTGCGAAACGACATAGGCGAAGTTTTTCAATTCTTCGTTGGCGCCCTCTAACTCGCGGATCAGTTTTTCCTGGCGCGCCTCGGCCTGCTTGCGCTGGGTGATGTCATGCACCAAGCCGGTGAACAGGCGCCGCCCGCCCACGTGCATCTCGCTCACCGCCAACTCGATCGGGAAGGTCGTGCCGTCCTTACGCTGTGCGACCACTTCGCGCCCGATGCCGATGATGCGCTTTTCGCCGGTGTCGAGATAGCGTTGCAAGTAGCCATCATGCGCGTCGCGATAGGGCGAGGGCATCAGCAGAGAAACATTTTTGCCCAGCACCTCCGCCGGCGCATAACCGAATAGATGTTCGGCGGCCGGGTTGAAGGAATCGATAATCCCGCGCTCGTCGATGGTGATGATGGCATCGACTGCGGTGTCGACGATGGCGTGCAGGCGTGCGCTCTGCTCGGACAAGGCCTCCTCGGCGCGCTTGCGGCGCGTGATGTCGTGCACCGTGGTCAGCACCAGCCCGTTTTCCAGCGGGCTCAGGCTGATATCCGCCGCGAATTCGGCTCCGTCCTTGCGCAGCCCGTAAAGTTCGATCCCGGCACCCATGACGCGGCTGGCGGGGTGCTCGGTATAGTGGGCGCGCTGACTCAGATGGGCCTTGCGGAAACGCGGCGGGATCAGGCTTTCGATGGTGAGGCCGGGCAACTCTTGCGGGGCGTAGCCGAACAGGGTTTCGAAGGCGCGGTTCGCGAACAGAAGGCGGCCGTCGGGACCGGCAATGAACATCGCATCCGCCGCCGACTCCAGCAGCCAGAGCGGGCCTTTTCCCTCCAGCCCTTCTACCACGCTTCAACCCCGTCAACCGAGCAAACCGTCATTCACAGACTCGCAGGATAAATTGTCATGCAATGATAGGCGAGCGCGCAGGGTTTGTATATGACATAGGTCATCCCGCCCGGCGCCGGCGGCGCCACACCGCCGCGTAAACAATCAGGTTCAGCACCAGCACCGCCGCCCCCATCGCGACTTGGATTTCACGCGTCAGCGCGTGCGGATAGAGAGTGGGAAGCAGATAGTGCTCGATGAAGCCGTCGGCATAGCCGGCGTCACCCGCCGCTTGGCGTAAGGCGTTTTCCAGCGGGGTAAGCGGACAAATCCAACCGGCAAACTCTATCGCCGCCCCCCACAACGCGGCGGGGAGGTGCAGCCAAGCCATTTTTGGCCAGCGCAGCACCAGTAGCCCGCCGCCCACGACAAACAAAATGAACAGCAAATGCAGCAACAACACAGCGTTAGCCAGTAAGCGGTATTCCATCTACTCACTATAGCGCCGTACAAAGCAGCATGCGAGATCAGGTACAATGCGCGCCCGGCTTTCGCATTCGATTTTTCACCTCCTATGGCTATTCTTACTTTTCGTGATGTTGTTCTTTCTCTCGGCCAGCCGCCCTTGCTCGATGGCGTGAGCTTTTCCATCGATCGCGGCGAGCGGCTATGCCTGGTCGGGCGCAATGGCGCGGGCAAATCCACGCTGCTGAAGATGATCGCCGGCGAGATCCAGCCGGATGACGGCGAGATCACCCGCACCCAAGGGTTGCGCGTGGCGCAGCTTGCGCAAGAAGTGCCGTTGGGCACGCGCGGCAGCATCTTTCATGTGGTGGCAGAGGGCCTGGGCAAAGCGGGTGAGCTGATTGACCGCTACCACCAGCTGGCACATGACGTGGCCGACGATCACAGCTTGTTGGATGCGTTAGAGGAATGCCAGCACGAGCTCGAAAATATCGATGGCTGGGCGCTGACCCAGCGCGTGGACACCGTGTTAACCAAGTTGGCGCTCGATCCGAACGCCGATGTGGCAAGCCTCTCCGGCGGCATGAAGCGGCGCGTGATGCTGGCGCGCGCGCTGGTGGCCGAGCCCGATTTGCTGCTGCTGGACGAGCCCACCAACCATCTCGACATCGCCGCCATTACTTGGATCGAGGAATTCCTGCTGAACTGGAATGGCGCCTTGCTGTTCATCACCCATGATCGCGCCTTCTTACAAAGGCTCGCCACGCGCATTATCGAACTCGATCGCGGCAAGCTGACCGACTTTCCTGGCGACTACGCGACTTACCTCGCACGCAAGGAAGAAATGCTCGTCAACGAGGATAGGCAAAACGCATTGTTCGACAAACGGCTAGCGCAAGAAGAAGTATGGATACGCCAGGGCATCAAAGCCCGGCGCACCCGCAACGAGGGCCGCGTACGTGCGCTGAAAGCGATGCGCGACGAGCATGCCGCGCGCCGCACCCGTACCGGTTCGGCCAGTATGGGCATACAAACCGCCGACCGCTCGGGCAAGATTGTGGTGGAAGCGGAAGGCGTGGGGTTTGATTACGACGGTCGCACCATCGTGCGCGATTTCACCTCCACCATTTTGCGCGGCGACAAGATCGGCTTCATCGGCCCCAACGGCGCCGGCAAGACCACCCTGTTGCGTTTGCTCTTGGGTGAGATGGAGCCCACGCGCGGCACACTCAAGCGTGGCACGAATTTGCAAATTGCTTACTTCGACCAATACCGCGCAGTATTGGATGAAGAAAAATCAGTGGTGGATAACGTGGGCGAGGGCTCAGACACCGTCATCATCAACGGCCAGCCCAAGCATGTGCTGAGCTATCTGCAAGATTTTTTGTTCGCGCCCCAACGTGCGCGTCAGCCGGTGAAAGCGCTCTCCGGCGGCGAGCGCAACCGCCTGCTGCTGGCCAAGCTTTTCACCAAACCTTCGAATCTACTGGTGCTGGACGAACCCACCAACGACCTCGATGCCGATACGCTGGAGCTGCTGGAAGAGCTGCTGATCGACTACAAGGGCACCGTACTGCTGGTGAGCCACGACCGTGCATTTTTGAATAATGTCGTGACCAGCACCCTGGTATTTGAAGGCGATGGCGTGGTGAACGAATACATTGGTGGCTACGACGATTGGCTGCGCCAGCGTTTCACACCCACGGCTGCCAAGCCTACTAACGCAAGGCCCGTCGAATCCGCATCCGCGCCCGCCGCACCCGCAGAGAAAAAGAAAAAACTTTCTTTCAAAGACCAGCGTGAGTTAGAGGCGATACCGCTAAAAATTCAAACGCTCGAAGCCGAACGCGATCAAATCAACGCACGCATGGGCGACCCCGACTTCTACCAGCAAGAAAAGAACGTGATCAGCACGGCACAGAATCGGCTGGCCGTGCTTGATAAAGAATTGGCTGCTGTCTATGCACGTTGGGAAGCGTTAGAAGCGCAACAAGGTTAACGCTTTGCCGCCATGAAAATCGAACGGCTCCCGTTAGATTTTCATGGTCACCGCCACTAGGCGTGGTCGCAGATGGCCCCAACAAACTCCTCCCCATACGCCGCCAACTTGCGCTCCCCCACACCAGAGATGTGCGCGAATTCACCTAAGCTTTGCGGCCGCAGCGCGACCATCTCCGCCAGCGTCGCATCGTGAAACACCACATAGGGCGGCACGCCTTGCTTTTCCGCCAGCTTGCGGCGCAGGGCGCGCAAAGCTTCCCACAAGCTTATATCGCGTTCATTAGTGAAGGGGCTAGCCGTGCCACGCGCGGTTTTGGTTTTCTTGGCCCGCGTGGGTTTGAGCTCGCGCCGCAGCCATAGGCTTTCCTCTCCGCGCAGCACCGGGCGGCAGGCGTCGGCCAAGCGCAGCGCGCCGTGGCCTTCGATATCCACCGCGAGCAAGCCGCGCGCGATGAGCTGGCGGTAGATACCGCGCCATTCCGGCGTGGTGAGATCGCGACCGATGCCGAAGGTGGTAATCGCGTCATGCCCGAAGCGTTGGATGCGCTCATCGGTTTTGCCCAGCAACACATCGATCAAATAATTTACGCCGAAACGCTGACCGGTGCGGTGCACGCAAGACAGCGCTTTTTGCGCAGGCACGCTGGCATCCCAAGTTTCGGGCGGCGACAAACAGGTGTCGCAATTGCCGCATGGTTCATGCGCGGTTTCGCCGAAGTAGGCGAGCAGCGCTTGGCGGCGGCAGGTGGTGAGCTCGCACAAGCCGAGCATGGCGTCTAATTTATGCCGCTCGACGCGCTTGTGCGCTTCGTCGGAGTCCGAGGTTTCGAGCATTTGGCGCAGGGTAATCACATCTTGCAGGCCGTAAATCATCCACGCATCGGACGGCAAGCCGTCGCGCCCGGCGCGGCCGGTTTCCTGGTAGTAGGCTTCGACGCTCTTCGGTAAATTCATATGCGCGACAAAGCGCACATTGGGCTTGTCGATGCCCATGCCGAAGGCGATGGTGGCGACCATGATCACGCCTTCTTCATTCAAGAAGCGGGTTTGGTTCGCGGCGCGCACCTTGCTGTCTAAGCCGGCGTGATAGGGCAAGGCCGTAAGCCCTTTTTCGGCCAGCCACGCCGCGACTTCGTCCACGCGCTTGCGCGACAGGCAGTACACGATACCGGCATTGCCTGCATGCTCTTCGTGGATGAAGCGCAACAATTGCTCGCGCGCACCGCCGGGATTCTGCGCGATACGATAGCGGATATTGGGCCGGTCAAAACTGCTGATGAAAACCCGCGCATCACCCAGCCCCAAGCGCGTGATAATCTCGCGCCGCGTCGGCTCGTCGGCGGTGGCGGTAAGCGCGATGCGCGGTATCTCGGGAAAGCGCTCGTGCAATACGGATAGCTGGATATATTCCGGACGAAAGTCGTGCCCCCATTGCGACACGCAATGCGCCTCATCGATGGCGAACAAAGCGATTTTTGCGCTCGATAGCAGATCGAGCATACGCGCCATCATCAATCGCTCCGGCGCCACATAGAGCAAATCCAATTCACCTTTTAGGAGCTGCTGCTCGACCTCGCGCGCCTGCGCCATGTCGAGCGTGGAATTGAGAAACGCCGCGCGCACCCCGGCCTGCTTCAACGCGGCCACTTGGTCTTGCATCAGCGCAATCAGCGGCGAAACCACAATGCCCGTGCCAGGCCGCGCGATAGCTGGAATTTGAAAACACAGCGACTTACCGCCGCCGGTGGGCATGAGCACCAACGCATCCTGCCCCGCCATCAAGGTGTCGATGACCTCGGCTTGCGGCGCACGGAAATGCTCGTAGCCGAAGATGCTACGCAGGATATCGTGGGGTTGGTCGTTCATAGGGAGAGACTAATTAAGGTGGTTTAACCAGGCGCAATATGCTGCACCTTACGCACTACATCGGTTGCATTGAGTAAGCTAGGTACGCTCAACCCGCAACTCACCCCCCTCCACCGACAACACTTTGACCCGTGCACCCACTTCCAAATCCGGTCCTTTCACCGTCCACGGCGTGTCGCCGATGGTGAGCTTGCCTTTACCGTTTTTAATCGGTTCGGTTAGGTCGAACACGCGGCCGACGTAGTCCTGTCCGCGTTTGTTGAGTTTGCTGGCCAGGTCAAAGGCGGCTGGTTTGCGGTATTTCAGCACGAGGATCACGCTGAGTATGCCCAGCACGGCAAAGAGGGTCCAAGCGGCTTCGATACTCATGGCGGGGTAGAGCATCACGCTCAAGCCGACCACCCCGGCGGCCACGGCGAGCCAGAGGAAGAATGTGCCGGGCGCGAGCACTTCGACGATCAGCAGCACCGCCGCCAAGACCCACCATTGCCAGTAGGTCATCATGTTTTTTTCTCCGCGCGGTTTTGTGTCGCGTCTTTGGCTAGCTCGGCGATGCCGGCCAGGGCGCCGATGACATTCGAGGCTTCCAGCGGCATGAGGATGACTTTTTGGTTGGGCGCACTCGCTAATTCTTTCAGCGCTTCGATATATTTTTGTGCGACGAAGTAATTGATGGCCTGCACGCTGCCGCCGGCGATAGCTTTGGACACCATGTCGGTGGCGGCGGCTTCGGCTTGTGCCAAACGTTCGCGGCCTTCGGCTGTGCGAAACGCGGCTTCACGCTGGCTTTCGGCATCGAGAATCACAGCTTGTTTCATGCCCTCGGCCTTGAGGATGGCAGCTTGACGCAGGCCTTCCGCTTCGAGGATAAGCGCACGTTTTTCGCGCTCGGCTTTCATCTGACGCGCCATGGAATCGACCAGATCGCGCGGCGGGGCGATGTCTTTAATCTCGATGCGGGTGACCTTTACGCCCCAAGCCGAGGTCACTTCGTCGATCACCGATAACAGCTTGCCGTTGATGGTGTCGCGCTGCGAGAGCAGCGCGTCCAAATCCATCGAGCCCATGACGGTGCGGATATTGGTCATGACGAGATTGAGGATGGCCGCTTGCAGGTGCGTCACTTCATACGCCGCCTTGGCGGCATCGAGCACCTGAAAGAACACGATGCCATCTACCGTGACCATGGCGTTGTCGCGGCTGATGATTTGCTGCGAGGGCACGTCGAGCACGTTTTCCATCATGTTCATCTTTTTGCCGATGCGGTCGATGAAAGGAATGATGAAATTCAGGCCTGGCTCCAACGTGCGCTGATAACGGCCGAAACGCTCGATGGTGTATTCCCAGCCTTGGGAGACGGATTTCACACCGGCGAACAGGACGGCAATCGCGAGGGCAACCAGTACGATGACAAAGCTTTCCATCATGAATCTCCTGTCGGCTCTAGTTCGAAATAGGAAAGCGGCAGTATATCGCAGTCACAAAAAAGGCCGCATAAGCGGCCTTTTTCAGTAAAACACGAAAAGTTTATTTCGCTTTCTTCTTCTTCGCCACCATATCGTGAATCATCGGGGTCAGAATCACTTCCATCGCGAAGCCCATTTTGCCGCCTGGTACCACGATGGTATTGGGGCGGGACATGAAGGAGTCGTGAATCATGTTGAGCAAGTAGGGAAAATCCACGCTTTGCTCAACTTCATGGTTAAAGTGAATCACCACGAAACTCTCATCCGGCGTCGGGATATCGCGCGCGATAAACGGGTTGGAAGTATCCACCGTCGGCACGCGTTGGAAGTTGACATGGGTGCGCGAAAACTGTGGGGTGATGTAGTGCACATAATCCGGCATGCGGCGCAGGATGGTGTCCACGATCACTTCCGGCGCATAGCCGCGCTCGGCTGCATCGCGGTGAATTTTCTGAATCCACTCCAGGTTCACGATCGGCACCACGCCCACCAGCAGATCGGCGTATTTGGTCGCATCGATTTTGCCCGTCGCTACGCCGCCATGCAGGCCTTCGTAGAACAGGATGTCGGTGCCCTTGCCCACTTTTGCCCATGGGGTGAAGGTGCCGGCGTCTTGCTTGTACGGCTTGGCTTCTTCTTCGTTGTGCAGATAGTAGCGGCGCTGGCATTCGCCCTTGGCGCCGTAGTCTTTAAAACTCTTTTCGATCAAGTCGAAATGGTTCGCGTCGGGGCCGAAATGCGAGGGCGCGGCTTTGCCCGCCTTCTCGGCTTTGGCCACGGCTTCTTTGAACGCTTTGCGGTCCAGGCTGTGGAAGCTATCGCCTTCCACCACCAGGGCATTGAGATTCTCGCGGCGGAAAATGTGCTCGAAGGCGCGCTTCACCGTGGTGGTGCCGGCGCCGGAGGAACCCGTGACTGCGATGACGGGGTGCTTTGCGGACATGATGACTCCCTAAGATTTGCGTGCTAAAACCCTAAATTTTACTTGCCGGAGGCGTAGTTTGTCACCTACCGGTTTGCGGCGAGGGGTTAAGGCCTACCATTGCGCCATTAAACGGCCATTTTCCACCTTGGAATCAAAGTGTTTAAGCGGCTGGGTGCCTATCTCGATGCATTGGCCGGTGGTGATATCAAATTTCCAATGATGCTTGGGGCAGGTCAACTCGTTGCCTTGCAGGGCAAGATGCGGAATATTGGTCACTTGGTGCGGGCAGCGGCTGTCATAAACGCGGAACTCCGCGCCACGGCGATACACGAATAGCTCGCGCCCATCGCATGGCACGCGCGCGGTTTCGTTATCTTTGAAATCTTCCGCCGCACCCACGTCGTACCAAGCGGGCTTGCGGTTGATCATGTCGGGATGGAATTCGGGGATATCCATCGCCAGAATAATTTCCGTTGCCCACACGATTTTGGCCAAGCCCAGTATGGGGAAAGCCATGACCAGCGCGTCGATCACTTCCATCGGCGTCGCGCCCTCGCGTAGGGCGCGTGTCAGGTATTGCTTAAGGCCGCCCTCGGTTTGCGAGTGCACCTTGCTGATCACAGAAATCAGATTGCGCGTCTTGGGATCGAGATGCTTGCCCGAATCCTTCAAAAACTTGAAGTAATGGCCGAGGGCGTCGCCGCGCACCGCTACCAGATAATTTAATGCGTCACTCATTGTGTTTTCCTTTGGGTAAATTAAAAACTTTTGAACCACGGGGGGCGCGGGGCACACGGGGAAAGATCAATCTTTGTGTGATTAAAGCACTGCGCTCAGAGAGTGAAGAATTAAAGCGTATTAGCCTTTGGTTTCCCCGTGCCCCCCCGTGGTTAAATTTTATTCCGATTTGCGTGAAAGCTTGATTTCGAGTTGCTTCAGCTTGCGGTAAAGATGGGTGCGTTCCAACCCCACGGCATCCGCCACGCGACTCATATTGCCGGCGGCCTTTTCGATGTGATGCTCAAAGTACTGCTTCTCGAAAATATCGCGCGCCTCGCGCAGCGGCAAATCCAGGGACACGCTGACCCCGCCGGTGGCGGGAGCAAGCGGGTCAAATTGGGACAAGACCCGTTTCACCTCGTCCACCCCGATTTCTTCCTGCAACGCAGTCAGCGCCAGGGTGCGGGTCGCGTTTTGCAATTCGGCCAGATTGCCCGGCCATTCGTGGGTGCGCAGCGCATTCAGCGCAGCCATGCTGAAACCCTTAGGGGTTGCTAGCTTCGCCTCGATCAGTTGCTGCAGCAATTGTTTTGCGATTTCCGGTATGTCCTCGCGATGTTCGCGCAAGGCCGGCAGGCTCACGGTAATGCCGCTGACGGCTTGGAACAAGTCGGCATCGAATTGCCCCTCCACGATCAAGCGCGGCAAGGGCTGGCTCGATGCGCACACCAGACGCGCGTCGAATTTTTCCAGCCGAGCACACAGCAGCGCCAGGCCGCGCTGCTCGAGTTTGGAAAGATGCCCGATCTCGCGCAGAAACAGCGTGCCGCCCTTGGCAGTTTGCAATATATCGAGCGGGTTCTCGGCCAACCAAGCCACTTCCTCCGGCGCCTCCCACGGCGTATCGGGTGCGTGAAGCGCCTGCGCCGCGAGTTCGAACGGGCTGCCGTGCTCGCCGATGAGCAGCAGCGCGCCACGCATTGTGCCCAGCTGCTGTAGGCGCGCTTGCAGCTCGCCGATGACGCGGCTTTTGCCCAAGGCGGACAAGCCGGCGTGCGGTTTACCCGTCGCCTCGGCGCGCTTTAATGCACGGCTTACGGTGTGCAGCAGCTTTTGCAGCGCGATCGGTTTTTCTAAAAAATCATAGGCGCCGATCTTGGTCGCCTCGACCGCGGTATCAATGGTGCCGTGGCCGGACATCATCACCACCGGCATGGTGAGCTGACCGTTGGTCGCCCATTCCTTGAGCAGGGTGATGCCGTCGGTGTCGGGCATCCAAATATCCAACAGCACCAGATCGGGACGTTCATAGCCGCGCGCCGAACGCGCCGCTTCCGCGTTCTCCGCCAAGCGCACTTGATGCCCTTCGTCATTCAGGATATCGCGCAATAATTCGCGGATACCGACTTCATCATCGACTACTAAAATGTTGCTCATATGTTTCTATTATCCTGGAAAAACCTGTTTAAGGTTTAGGCTGAACTCGCTTCGATACATGGCAATTTAATGCACACGCACGCGCCGACAGGTTCAATATTTCGCACTTCGACTTGGCCGCCATGCTCTTCCACTATTTTCTTCACGATCGCCAAGCCCAGCCCCGTGCCTTTGGCTTTGGTGGTGACATAGGGCTCGAACACACGCGCCAAAATTTCCGGCGGGAAGCCAACCCCGTTGTCGATCACGCGCAATACGGCTAGGCCGTTTTCCAATTCGGTACGCACGCGGATAGTTGCCGTCTCGCGCCCTACGAGCGCGTCCTGCGCATTCTGCAATAAATTGTGAATCACTTGCCGCAGCAATTTTGAGTCGCCCTGAACGTGGGGTAGCGCGGGCGCCAATTCGGTTTGCACCGGCACGGGGGAGGTTTCATACAGCGTCAACACTTCGCCCACCAACTCGTTCAGGTCCAGCGTTTGTAAATTCAGCGTGGGCTGGCGCGCATATTGGCTGAATTCGTCCACCATGCTTTTGAGCGCCGCCACTTGATTGACGATGGTTTGCGTGGCGCGCGCCAAAATTTCCGCGTCCGGCAAGTCGAGCTTGGCGGCAAGCTTGTGCGCCAGACGCTCGGCCGAGAGTTGAATCGGCGTAAGCGGGTTTTTGATCTCGTGCGCCAAACGCCGTGCGACCTCGCCCCAGGCTGCGTCGCGCTGCGCTTGAATCAAGCGTGTCACATCGTCGAATACCACCACATAACCATTGTCGATCTCGGCCGGCAAGCGGCTGCCGCGCACCAGCAAGGTTTTTGCGCCGCCGTCCAGCGTCAGCTCGATTTGCGCTTGCCATTCCTTTTGCCCTTCACTTTCAAAGCGCGGGGTCAAGGCTTGCACCAGCGGCGCGAGTTGCGGTGCTTTTTCACTCCACTCAAACACATTCAAGCCACGCAGCAATTGCAGATCCACACCGAGCAACTGCGCGGCGATGGGGTTCGCGCTTTTTACAGAAAACTTTTCGTCAAAGGCGATCACGCCGCTCGACAAGTGCGCCAGGATGCTTTCCAGATAGCCTTTGGACGCTTCCAGTTGTTGCTGCTTGTGTTCCACTACCGCGCTGGTCTCCGCCAGTTGGCGCGTCATGGTGTTGAATGACTGCATCAACTGCCCCAGCTCGTCGCGCGCTTTGACCGGTTGCATCGGACTGAAGTCGCCTTTCGCCACCGCCTTCGTGCCTTCGGCCAGCAGACCCAGGGGCGCGCTCATGCGCTGCGACAGAACGAACGCCAACGCGATTGCTGACAGCAGCGCGAACAGCAGCGTCATGGTCAGCGTCAGCGCGAATAATTTATTTAAACCATGGCGCGAAAAAGCCAGTTCTTTATAGTCGCGATATACATCCTGCACCGCTTCGGCATCCTTGGCGATCTTGGCCGGCACCGGCTCCAGTAATTGCAGGATGCGTACATCCTCGCTCAGTGACAACACGTTCACGGGCACCACCGCGCGCAGATACAGCCCCTTGCCGGTAATGGTCTCGATGCCGCTATACGGGCGCTGCGCGCGTACCGCGCGCAGAATGGCCGGCCCTGGCATTTGCGGCAAGATCGCATCGCGCGCGTCGGTGGCGGTGGCGATGGCGAGCACCGATCCGCGCGCGGAGAACAATGTCGCCTCTTGTACGCCCAACTGATTACGCAGTTGATCGAGCAGGCGCGTATGGCTACTGGGAGACTCTTCCTGCAGCGTAATAGCGATGGCTTGCGCTTTGTGTATGAGGTCGTTTTGCTGCGCCTCTAATACGCTGCGCCCCAGGCTCAGGCCGCCTTCAAGCGCGCTGTCCACGCGCACATCGAACCATGATTCGATCGATCGAGTGAGGAATTGCACCGATACGCCATAGATCAACGTGCCCGGCACCACCGCCATCAAAGCGAACAGAATAATGAGGCGCATGGTCAGCCGCGCGCCGAATACCTTATCGCGAATACGCTTCTTCACTAGCCATATTTGATAGCCGATGAGGCCGATGAGCACCGCTGCGAGCAACACGTTGAGCACCAGCAGCAGTGTGTAATGCTCGGCGAAGGCGGCGGTATTGCTGCTCGCGCGCGACAACATATACAACAGCACGGCGCCGAGGCCGACACTGGCGAGGACGATATATCTAAGCTTGGCCACTAGGGTGTGATAGTGAAGCGATGCCAATCGGACGCGAGATCCCAGTCTTTGGATCCCAGTGCTTCCACTTGCAGCGGCTTGGGTAATTGTTTGACATCCAACTTCATGCGCACTGCTGCGTTGTACGGCGTGCCCTTCTTCAGCAGATTGCGGTCGAGCACTTTCCAATCTGCGACGCGCGTCAGCTCATCTTTGGCTTCGGCGAGGGTGTTAAAGGCTTTATTGCCGCTATTGCCGGAGAAATGGTACTGCCGCGTCAGCGCATGGTAGCTGATGCGTAAATTTTGACGCACGCTGGCAATCGATTCGTCGAGCCAGTACCAGCGGGAGCGCGTCAACTCAAATTCCAGTATGAAGTTAAGGCTGATGCCTTTGTTCAAAGCTTCTTCCAGCGCGGGGGTCAAGCTGACGCTAAAATCGGCGTTGAGGAAATACCATTCTTCGTTGGCGACCAGTTCGGCGTGTTTAACACTGAGGCCTTCGGCGTGCAAGGTGATGGGCGCGATGCTCGCGAGTGCGAAAGCCAGCACTGCACAGAACCTGCTAAATCGATTTTTCAAGCAGGGCGTAGAAAAATCCGTCATGCGCAGCGCTCGGCAACAACTGGCCGCCAGAGAGGCCGGAAAGGGGAAGACGTTTTGCATCGGGGTGGCTTGCGACAAAGTCGGTGACAATGTCATCGTTTTCCTCATGAAAGAGCGAGCAAGTCGCGTACAGCAATTTACCACCAGGCGCGAGCAGGCGCCATAAGGCCGCGAGAATCGTGCGCTGCGTGGTCGCGAATTGCGCGAGATCGGATGGCCGCCGCAGCCATTTAATGTCCGGATGCCGGCGCACCACGCCGGAGGCCGAGCACGGCACATCAGCCAGAATGCGATCATACGGCTTGCCATCCCACCAGGACTGCGGCTCGGCCGCATCACCCGCGATCAAGCGCCCCTTTAGATTCAGCCGCGCAAAGTTCTCCGCTACGCGTTTCAACCGTGCTTCATCTTTGTCCAACGCGGCGAGCAACACATCCGCGGTTTCCAGAATATGCGCCGCCTTGCCGCCGGGCGCGGCGCACGCATCCAGCACGCGTTGGCCTGGCGCGAGATCGAGGAAGTGTGCGGCCGATTGCGCGCCTTGATCCTGCACCGATACCGCGCCTGCGGCAAAACGCGGCAGCTTATCTACGCCCACCGGCTTTTTCAAACGCAGCGCACCACCTTCGAGCATTTCCGCTTCCAGCTCGTTTTCCTTCAGTAGCGCCAGATATTGCTCGGGTTCCATCTGCCGCCGATTGACACGCAAGGTCATGGGCGGGTGACTGTTATTGGCTTCGAGGATCGCCTCCCACGCGTCGGGATAATCTTGGCGCAACCGGTCAATCCACCATTGCGGATGGCTGTAGCGCGCGGGCTCGAAACCCTCGGCGCGCGCCAACAATTCTTCTTTAGACCGCAAGAAATTGCGCAGCACGCCGTTGACGAAACCGGCGGCCCACGGCGCATCCATGCCGCGCGCCGATTCCACCGCGCGATCCACCACGGCATAGGGCCGCGTCTTGGAATAGATGAGTTGATACAAGCTCACCAGCAGCAAGCAGCGCACACCCTCATGCGTGATGGGGCGAGTAATCAGGGCTTGCAGCAGAAAATCCAGGCGGGAGAAAAAACGCAGCGCGCCAAAGCTCAGATCCTGCACCGCACCGCGCACGCGCGGCGGCAAGTCGGGCTCGCGCCGCCACAAGTCGCTCAATACTTCGTTCAGGTTGCGGCCGGCCAGCACCTCGCCCAATAGGCCGGCGGCCAGTGCTTGCGGCTCAAGCACAGCGCGCACTGCAATAATATTTATCATGTTTGATTTTTACTCAAAAAACGATCGCCCGGTTTTATTTCACCCCCGGCCAAAAATTGCGCAGCGGCAAGACGCTTGCCGCCCGCGCGCTGCAATTCGGTGATGCGCAATGCACCTTGTCCGCACGCAACGACAATGCCGGCCTTATCCGCTCCCAACACCACGCCCGGCTCGCCCATCGCATCAATCGCTTGGGTCTTCCAAAGTTTCAGGCTTTCGCCCTGCCATTGGGTATATGCGCCGGGGAAAGGATTGTACGCTCGCACCGCTCGCGTGATCTCCGATGCGGGTTTAGTCCAATCGACTAAGCCCTCTTCTTTGGTCAGCTTGGCGGCGTAGGTGGCCTGCGCGTTGTCTTGCGCCTCGAGTACTAGACTACCTTGTTCCAGTGCGTTTAGCGCTTCCACAATCGCCGTCCCGCCGAGGGCGGCGAGTTTATCATGCAGGGTTTGTGCAGTATCGCTTTCCTCGATCGGAATAGCGTGCTTGGCCAATATCTCGCCGGTATCCAAGCCCGTATCCATTTGCATAATGGTGATGCCGGTTTCCTGGTCACCCGCCAGAATCGCACGCTGAATCGGCGCCGCTCCGCGCCAGCGCGGCAGGAGCGAGGCGTGGATGTTGAGGCCGCCACTTGGCGGAATATCCAGCACCGCCTGCGGCAAAATCATGCCGTAAGCCGCAACCACCATGACTTCTGCCGCCACCGCTTTTAGCCGCTGCTGCGCGGCAGTGTCCTTCAGTGAGCCTGGCTGGAATAGGGGCAAGCCATGCGCCAGCGCCACCACCTTCACCGCGCCGGGGGTAAGTTTCATGCCGCGCCCAGCGGGGCGATCAGGCTGAGTCAGCACCAAGGCGATGTCATGCCCGGCGGCAATCAGGTCTCTAAGTGCTACGGCGGCGAATTCCGGCGTGCCGGCAAAGATTAGGCGCATGCGCTACATAGTCTCACGGGCGCGCTTCTTCATTTTTAACTTAATGCGCCCTTGCTTTAGTCGCGACAAATATTCCACAAACACCTTGCCTTCTAAGTGATCCATTTCATGCTGAATACACACCCCAATCAGGCCATCAGCTGTCTGTATGACCTCGCTTCCCTCTAAATTCAGATATTTAACCGTTATTTTGGCGGCTCGGGTGACGGGCTCATAGATACCCGGCACCGACAGGCAGCCCTCATCCCGCACGGCTTTGCCCTCGGCTTTCAAGATTACCGGGTTGATCAGGGTCAGCAGTTGGTCTTGGGTTTCGGATATATCCATGACGATCACGCGCAGATGCACATCAACTTGCGTGGCCGCCAACCCAATACCGGGCGCGGCATACATGGTCTCCGCCATATCGGCAACGAGTTGGCGAATGGCCTTGTCCACCACTGAAACTGGTTTGGCTATGGTGTGTAGCCGCTCATCTGGATAATGAAGAATGGGTAATATTGGCATCTCAAAAGGCTTGCTTAATTAAACTTTTACATGCAGAATTTAAAGCAAAGTCCACGATCCGTATTGCATAACATTAGGTGTTGCGACGGATGGGTTTTGCTAACTACTTGTGACCGAGGTCGCTCATGCTAAAGACCATTATAGCTTTGCTCAGTTCTTGTGTTTTCTTCAGTGGCGCAGTTTTTGCCGAAGAAGCGGCGCAAGTCAAGGAAGACGCGCCCGACCGCTACGTCGTGGTCAAAGGCGACACCCTTTGGGCCATCTCGGGCAAATTCCTTAAAGATCCTTGGCGCTGGCCCGAGATCTGGAAGCTGAATAAAGAGGAGATCAAAAACCCGCATTTAATTTATCCCGGCGATGTGGTCGTGTTGGATCGCGCCAACGGCGAATTACGCTTAGTAAAAAACGCAAAATACCAAGGCCGCGACTTTGAGAAGCGCTCGCCGCAAACCCGCGTCGAGCCATCCGATCGCGCAGCGATTCCGGTGATCTCGCCGGCGGATATCGGCCCCTTCCTGTCGCAACCGCTGGTAATTGAAAAAGATGGGCTCGAATCCGCGCCGCGCATTCTCGCTAACGAGGAAAACCGAGTAGTGATTGGCTCCGGTAACCGTGCTTATGTCGAAGGGCTTAAAGAAGGCGGACCGAAACAGTGGCATATTTTCCGCCCCGGCAAGGCGCTGATCGACCCCGACACGCAAGCAATACTGGGTTACGAAGCCATTTATCTGGGAGACGCACGGGTACTAAAATATGGCGAAGCGGCCACCATCGAAATCATCAAATCGGTGCAAGAAATCCTGCGTGATGATCGTCTAGTCGCAGCAACCAACGTGGAGCTCGCCAATATCGTGCCGCACGCGCCGAGCAAAGACTTGCGCGGCCGCATCATCTCGTCTTATGGCGGCGTTGCTGAATCCGGGCGTGGCTCGATTGTTTCCCTCAATCGTGGCGCCAAGGATGGCTTGGAAACCGGGCATGTGCTCGCGCTTTACCGCTTCGGCAAGGTAATCACCCTGCCGAAAGACAATAAACCAGAACCTTCGTTTAACTTTAATCGCAGCAAATGCTTACGTGAAGGCGCCAAAGTCTCTTTCAACGAGGCTTATGATAGCGACAAAGCGTATGGCCCTTGCCCAGATGGCGCCATGGCAAAAAGCTTCGGTGCGCCCTATACGATTTCAACGGAAGAAGCAGCGCGCAAACTGAAACTGCCGGAGGAGCGCTATGGCCTCGTCTTGGTATTCCGCACTTTCGAGAAAGTTTCCTACGCGCTAGTCATGCAATCTTCACTTTCGGTGCAAGTGAACGACGTGGTGGAAAGGCCTTAAAGACACCGCATGGCGGAACGGGATGAAGCACGCTACTGGCTTGCGCTAAGCTTTATCCCCGGTCTCGGCGGCGAAACTTTTCGCCGATTACTCTCCCAGTTCGGCCCCCCCGATAAAATTATCGAAGCCAGCACCGCGCAATTAAGCGCGGTGGTTGAGCCCCAAATCGCGCGCGCCATCAGCGCTGGCCTTGATACCGACAGACTTGCCCCTGCGCTCGATTGGCTAACCCAGCCCGGCAACCACTTGATTACGCTCGCCGATGCGGAATACCCGCAGGCACTGCTCGAAACGCCCAACCCACCGGCGATACTCTATGTAATGGGTCGCCTGGAATTGCTTAACCGACCGGCGCTGGGGATCGTCGGTAGCCGCCATGCCACGCCGCAAGGCGAGCGTGACGCCGAAGCTTTCGCCCACACCCTGTCCGATGCCGGGCTCACCATCGTGAGCGGCATGGCGCTGGGGATCGACACTGCCGCGCATCGCGGCGGACTCAAAGGCATATCTTCCTCAATCGCGATCGTGGGCACGGGGCTCGACATCGTCTACCCAGCACGCAATCGTGAACTGGCGCACCAGTTGGCCGAGCACGGCGCGATCGTTTCGGAATTTCCGCTCGGCACCCCCTCCAAAGCGCAAAACTTTCCTCGCCGCAACCGCATCATCAGCGGCCTTTCACGTGGGGTGTTGGTGGTGGAGGCGGCGCTGCAAAGCGGCTCAATCATCACCGCACGCTTAGCCGGTGAGCAAGGGCGCGAAGTCTTTGCGATTCCCGGCTCGATCCACTCGCCGCTATCTAAGGGCTGCCACCGGCTGATCAAACAAGGCGCAAAACTGGTCGAAAGCGCCCAAGACATCTTGGAAGAGCTCGGCTGGGCCGCTCCAGTAAGCGCACACATAGGCGACACACCCCAGCTAGATGAGGCCCATGCTAAATTCTTAAACCAATTAGGGCACACCCCAACGGCTATCGACGCGCTGGTCAGCCGTACAGGGTTGACGTCAGAACTGGTTTGCTCCATTCTGTTGGAACTCGAACTGAATGGCAAAGTGGCCAGCCTGCCCGGTGGCCTGTATCAGGCAATTAATTGATTACACAACAGAAGATGAGACCCCCGCCGCCATGAGAGAGTCTATGTTCGACATCTTGGTTTACCTCTTTGAAAATTATTTTGAGGCAGAACTACACCCTGATCACGGCAAGCTCGCGCGCGAACTTTCCGCCGCCGGTTTTGACAGCGACGAAATCTCCCGTGCGTTTGACTGGTTCACCGGTTTAGAACAACTTTCCACTGACGCTGCTTACCCCGAGACCTTTGCCGCCAGCGCCTCCACCCGCTGCTATGCGGCGCAAGAACAGCTCAAGCTCGATTACCAAGCGCAGGGCTTTCTCACTTTTCTCGAGGCCTCCGGCATTCTCAACCCGATTCAACGCGAGTGCGTGATCGACCGCGTGCTCGCCCTAGCCGAGTCCGAAGTCAGCCTGGAGCACGTCAAATGGATTGTGCTGATGGTGCTGTGGAGCCACGGCCAAGACTATGTCTTTATAGAAGACTTTTTGGCCGGCGACGACGAGCCGCGCCTGCATTAAGGGTGCCCTTAACCGGGGTTTACTTGCCAGCGCCGGCTATTTCCCCTTACTATCCAGCGCCCGGCCCCAACCTTAACCCGCGCGCATGACGCAAACCCTACTCATTGTCGAATCTCCCTCCAAAGCCAAAACGCTAAAGAAATATCTTGGCGATGGCTTCGAAGTGGTCGCCTCTTACGGCCACGTGCGTGATCTCGTGCCCAAGACCGGCTCGGTGGATCCCGAGAACGAGTTTGCCATGAAGTATCAACTGGTGGAGCGCAATTCGAAGCATGTGGACACGCTCACCAAGGCCGTGAAGGCCGCAGACAACATTCTGATCGCAACTGACCCGGATCGCGAAGGCGAAGCGATTGCCTGGCACATTGCCGAGATTCTCAAAGAGAAAAAGCTCCTCAAGAAAAAGGACTGCAAGCGCGTGGTGTTCTACGAGATCACCAAAACTGCCGTCTTGGCGGCAATCGACCAGCCGCGGGAAATCGCCATGCCGCTGGTGAATGCGCAGCAAGCCCGACGCGCGCTGGATTATCTGTTTGGTTTTAATTTATCCCCGCTGTTGTGGCGCAAGATCCGGCGCGGTTTATCCGCCGGTCGCGTGCAAAGCCCGGCGTTGCGCCTGATCGTTGAGCGCGAGTTGGAGATTGAAGCCTTCACCGCGCAAGAATACTGGAGCGTGCATCTCGACTCGCACAAGGGAAAACAAAAGTTTTCTTCCAAGCTCATTCAATTCGACGGCAAGAAGCTGGATCAATTTTCCATTGGCGACGCCAAGACCAACGACGCCACCCTCGCCAAGCTGAAAAAGGCAGGCGACACCGCCAAAATCGAAACCATTGCCAAGCGCAAGAAGACGCGCACGGCGGCGCCCCCCTTTACTACTTCTACGTTGCAACAAGAAGCCGTGCGCAAGCTCGGCTTCACCGCCGATCGCGCGATGCGCGTGGCGCAGCAATTGTATGAAGGTATCGACATCGGTGGCGGCGCGGTGGGCCTGATCACCTATATGCGTACTGACTCGGTCAATCTAGGCAACGAGGCGCTGGAAGAAATTCGCGGCTACATCGCCGCCAACTTTGAGCCGGACTATCTGCCCAAGGCAGCGGTCATGTTCAAGAACAAATCCAAGAATGCACAAGAAGCGCACGAGGCGGTACGCCCAACCTCGATTGCGCGCACGCCGCAGGAGATGAAGACGCATCTCACGCCGGACCAAGCCAAGCTGTACGAAATGATTTGGAAGCGCGCGCTGGCATGCCAAATGAGCCCCGCGAAATTCGATACGGTGAGCCTCGATATCAGCCTGGGCAGCCCTAAGAACCTATTCCGTGCCAGCGGCCAAACCATGACTTTCCCCGGCTTCATTGCCGTGTACCTGGAAGGCGCGGACGAAGAGCCCGAGGACGAAGAGGGCGAAGCCAAACTGCCGCCGTTTGAAGAAGGCGAGACCATCCCCGTCGATAAACTATTCGGTGATCAACACTTTACCCAACCGCCGCCGCGTTACTCTGAAGCCAGCTTGGTGAAGACTTTGGAAGAGTTCGGCATCGGTCGCCCGTCCACTTACGCCAGCATTATGTCTACGCTGACACATCGAGAATATGTGGTGCTGGATAAAAAGCGCTTCATGCCCACCGATGTAGGCCGTATCGTGAATAAGTTTCTGACGGAGCATTTCACGCGCTACGTCGATTACGACTTCACCGCGAAACTCGAAGACCAGCTCGACCAAATCGCCGAGGGCAAGCGCGAGTGGCTACCGGTGCTGTCAGAATTCTGGACTGGATTCTCGCAGCAGCTCGCCGAAAAGAAAGACATCGCGCGCAAGGATGTCACCACCGAGCAGATGGACGAGGCCTGTCCCAAGTGCGGCAAGCACCTTACCCTGCGTTTGGGTAAGCGCGGCCGCTTCATCGGCTGCTCCGGCTTTCCTGAGTGTGATTACACGCGCAACGCCAATGAAACCGAAGCTGAGCGCGCCGCCGCGCCCGCCCAAGAAGTGCTCGAAGGCCGCGTCTGCCCCAAATGCGAAAGCCCGCTCATCATCAAATCCGGCCCTTATGGCCGCTTCATCGGCTGCACCGGCTACCCCAAATGCCGCTTCATCGAACCGCTGGAAAAACCCAAAGACAGCGGCATCGTCTGCCCGGAATGCAAAAAAGGTTCGCTCATCGAGCGCAAGAGTCGCTACGGCAAACTGTTTTACTCCTGCAACACCTATCCCGACTGCAAGTACGCAGTGTGGAACCCGCCCGTCAACGAGCCTTGCCCCAAGTGCGGCTGGCCATTGCTCACCATCAAGATTACCAAGCGTCGTGGTACGGAAAAAGTCTGCCCGCAAAAGGAATGTGGCTATGCCGAATTGGTCAGCCCGCCAGAGCAGAAATCAGACGACTGAAGCGCGCTCCTCCGCAATAGCACAAACCCGCGGCTAAACCGGGGGTTTTTATTTATGGGGTCATGGTCATTGGGTCATGGGGTCTGGGGTCACCCATTAGCCGACTCCGGTCAACAAGGCGAGCAAGTCTATTGCGCCTTTTGCGCAAGATAATTTTCTTGCCCAGGCTCACCGATTGCGCACCTTCGTTTTCGCTCTTTAGGTGTCGGAACTGATCCGTGCAGTCACCCATCAGGATCAAGACGCCCCGGCATTTTCACGCCGGTTTGCCCCTGGCGGCATTCGCCGCCCCAGAAAACCCTCAGTACCCTGCCGTGTCCAAGTAAACCGGGCTGCTGGCCCGTGACACATCTGTGGCTAGCCGCATGATGCATGCGGCGCCAACCCCATGGTGGCTCGCGGCAGAGGGCTTATCAGTAAAACCCGTCATTGTGGGGAGGGGATACGCGCGGCGACTACTACAACTAATGATAAAGACTTCCTGAGTTGCTTTATCAGGCTAGACAACAAGGTGAGACGGCATTGATGAGTTCACTGCAGACTAAATTGAAAAGCAAAAGGCCCGGGGTTTCCGGGCCTTTTGCCATTTGATGAATTTTCAACTGCTGAGAATTTTCTCAACTTATATGAGAACCTACAGCTTGATCAGATATCGATATTGCGCGCCACCAGTGCGTTGCTTTCGATAAATGCGCGGCGCGGTTCGACCGCATCGCCCATGAGTGTGCTAAAAATTTCATCGGCGCCGAGTGCGTCCTCTATTTGCACTTTGAGTAGCCGGCGCACGTTGGGATCCATGGTGGTTTCCCAAAGTTGGTTCGGATTCATTTCGCCCAGACCTTTGTAGCGCTGTGTCGATAGGTTGCGCTGCACGTCTTCCAATAGCCAATCCAATGCTTGTTTGAATTCGGTGACGGCGGCTTCTTTTTCGCCACGCTTCACGACAGCGCCTTTGCCGATCAGGCCATTGAGCACTTGTGCGGTTTTGACGATTTGTGCGAAGTCGCCGCTTTCTAGAAAGTCTTTATCCAGCGCAGTCACTTGCTTGTTGCCGTGATAGGTGCGGTGGATGAGGATGCGGCAGCTCTCGGTGGCTTCCATGTATTCGGCTGTGAGGGTCACTGCGTCATCGTTGAGTGCGCGGGCGAGATGCTCTGCGCTCGCGCGCGCTTTGTTGATTTCACTCAGATCAATTTGCGGCGACTTGAGCAGCGCGTATAACACGGCTTTGTCGATCACACGCGACAGGCGTTCAACCACCGCTTCGGACAACAAATATTCTTTTGCTAGCGCTTCCAATGCATCGCGCGTGAGCAGCTCGGCGCCGGCGGCAGGTAGCAGCGATGCGCCTTCCAGCGCTTGTTGCAGTAGGTAGTGCTTGAGTTCGTGATCGTCTTTTAAATAGCGCTCGCTCTTGCCGTGCTTCACTTTATACAGCGGTGGTTGGGCGATGTAGATGAAACCGCGCTCGATCAGCTCCGGCATTTGGCGGTAGAAGAAGGTGAGCAACAAGGTGCGAATGTGCGAACCGTCCACATCGGCGTCGGTCATGATGATGATGCGGTGGTAGCGCGCTTTGTCCGCAGAAAACTCATCCTTGCCGATGCCGGTGCCCATGGCCGTGATTAAGGTGACGATCTCTTGGGAGGATAAGAGCTTGTCGAAACGGGCGCGTTCCACGTTGAGGATCTTGCCTTTGAGCGGCAAGATCGCCTGAAACTTGCGGTCCCGTCCCTGCTTCGCGGAGCCGCCTGCGGAATCGCCCTCGACTATGTAAAGCTCTGATAATGCAGGATCTTTTTCTTGGCAATCGGCAAGTTTGCCGGGCAAGCCCATGCTATCCAGCACGCCTTTGCGGCGGGTCATCTCGCGCGCTTTGCGTGCTGCTTCGCGGGCGCGCGCGGCATCGACAATCTTCGAGGTGATAATTTTGGCGTCAGTCGGCCGCTCGGCCAGAAAATCGGCTAGCTTCTCCGCCACGATCTCTTCCACCACCGGGCGCACTTCGCTCGACACCAGCTTGTCTTTGGTTTGGCTGGAAAATTTTGGGTTAGGCACCTTCACCGAGAGCACGCAGGTTAAGCCTTCGCGCATGTCGTCGCCGGTGGTTTCAACTTTGGCTTTTTTGGCGGCGTCGCTTTTCTCGATGTAGTTATTCAGGGTACGCGTCAGCGCGGCGCGCAGGCCTGTTAAATGTGTTCCGCCGTCGCGTTGGGGGATGTTATTGGTGAAGACTTGGACGGTTTCTTGATAAGAATCATTCCATTGCATTGCCACATCGACGGTCATGCCGTCTTTTTCGCCGCTGGCGAAGAAGATGTTCTGATGCAACACAGATTTGCTGCGGTTCATGTATTCGACGAAGCCTTTTACCCCACCGGAGAAAGCGAAGGTCTCTTCCTTGCCGGTGCGTTGGTCTACCAGCATGATGTTTACCCCATTGTTTAAAAAGGATAATTCGCGCAGGCGCCGGGCCAATATGTCGTAATGAAATTCGATTAAGCCAAACACTTCTTTGTCGGCCATGAAGTGAACTTCTGTCCCGCGTCTTTGTGTGGTGCCGGTTTCTTTCAAGGGCGCAACCGCGTCGCCACAGTGAAACTCCATCGCATGTTTTTTTCCATCACGTCGAATGGTCAACTTGAGCCAATCAGATAGCGCATTTACCACCGACACGCCAACGCCATGCAGGCCGCCGGAGACTTTGTAGGAGTTGGCGTCAAATTTACCCCCCGCGTGCAAGATGGTCATGATGACTTCGGCTGCAGAACGCCCTTCTTCCGGATGGATATCGGTCGGAATCCCGCGCCCGTTATCGGTCACGCTAATCGAATTGTCGGTGTGGATGGTGACCTTGATTTCGTTACAATAGCCGGCCAGCGCTTCGTCGATGGCGTTATCCACCACCTCGAACACCATGTGATGCAAACCCGAGCCATCGCTGGTGTCGCCGATATACATGCCAGGGCGTTTGCGTACAGCCTCTAGCCCCTTTAGCACCTTGATAGAAGAAGAGTCGTAGCTATGCGCCATCAGCGTTATTTTATGCGCCTCGGCTTCTTCCGCCGTTTTGAAGCAGGATTGCTTTTGAGTACCGGAAAAGACACACCATTCTTCTCCAATTTGTTGAATCTCAAATTGATTGTCGCTCATTTACGCCTTCTGTTTCACGTGAAACATCAAATTCGCATCGGCATAACGACATATTTGAAGCTGTCGTTGCCTGGAATGGTAAACACACCGCTACTATTCGAATCGCCAAAGGTGCACTCGATCTTTTCAGTACCGACGTTATTCAACACATCCAGCAGATAAGTCACGTTGAAGCCGATATCAATGGCGTCTCCGCCATACTGGATCTCCATCTCTTCTTGCGCCTCTTCCTGCTCACTATTGCTGGATATAACTTTGACGCTATCTTGCGTAAGGACCATGCGCACGCCACGAAACTTCTCGTTGCTCAAGATTGCGGCGCGCTGTAATGCTTGCAGCAACGTGAGGCGATCAATTGAAAATTTGTTGTTGTAGCCGGAGGGGATCACCTTGCCATAGTCGGGAAACTTGCCGTCGACAATTTTCGAGTTTAGCGAAATATTGCCAAAACTGAATTTGATTTGGCTTTTGCCGCATTCGATCGTAACTTTGTCGTCGGAATCCTCCAACAAGCGCAGCAACTCCAAGATCGTCTTGCGCGGTACGATCACTTCCGCATCTACCCCAGCCTCTATTTTTTCTGCGGCATAACTCAAGCGGTGACCATCGGTTGCAACAGCACGCATTTCACCATTACGCATCACCAATAACATCCCGTTCAAGTAATAGCGTATATCCTGCTGCGCCATTGCAAACTGCACTTGATTCAAGAGTGCGCGCAAAGTTTTCTGGGTAATTTCAATCCTTTGCTCCGCACCATCTCCTGTTGGAAACTTAGGGAAATCCTCTGCCGGCAAGCTTTGCAAATTGAAACGACTCTTCCCCGCTTTGACTAAAACCTTACTATCTTGTTGATCTAATGATATTTTTGTTGATTCTGGCAAAGCACGCAATATGTCCTGCAACTTCTTGGCTGAAAGCGTTATCGCAAACGGTTTATCTAACTTGGCCTCGGCAGTATTGGCTTTGACTTGAATCTCTAGATCCGTAGCGGTAAAGGATAACTGGCTCGGCGTCCCTTCAAGCAGCACATTTGAAAGGATTGGCAGCGTATGCCGGCGTTCAACAATGCCGGTCACTGACTGCAATGCCTTGAGTAAAATCTCCCGATCGGTTTGTATTAAGAGCATTTATATTTCCTTTTGATAGTATTTAATAACACCACCAAGTTTCATGTATATTATATATTTGTATTTAAATTCAGCAAGTTATAACAGTATTTCTCTGTGGAAAGCCTTGGGTTAATTTAGCTACAGTTTTGGGATAAGTTTATTAAAGTGCTTTTTCATGCACTTATCCACAAAACTATTCCGGGTTCATGCATAAGTTATCCACAACCCTAACTTCTTAATGTTTGTACTAAAACCGTAAAGTCGCGCTCAATGTTTGGATCAATACCACGCAGTTCAACAATTTTGCGACAGGCATGCAAAACCGTAGTGTGATCACGCCCGCCAAATGCATCGCCAATATCGGGAAGGCTCAGCTGAGTTAATTCTTTAGCTAAGGCCATGGCCACTTGTCTTGGCCGGGCAACAATGCGCGAGCGCTTCTTAGAGTACATTTCTGCGACCTTTATTTTGTAGTAGTCAGCCACAGTTTTTTGAATATTCTCAACCGATACCTGGCGAATTTGCACCGCCATCAGATCCTTCAATGCATCCTTAGCCAGGGCAACCGATATTGGCTGGCCGTTAAACCGGGAATAGGCCAATACCCGCTTCAAAGCCCCTTCCAACTCGCGCACATTGGATTGGATTTGTTGCGCAATGAAGAAGGCAACATTTTCGTCTAAATCGATCTTGTCTGCCTCAGCTTTTTTAATCAGGATCGCCACCCGCATTTCCAGTTCAGGCGGCTCGATAGCAACCGTCAAACCCCAACCAAAGCGGGAAATAAGTCTATCTTCAATGCCTTGCATCTCGCGCGGATAGGTATCACAGGTGATAATGACCTGTTTGTGCGCCTCGATCAGCGCATTAAACGCATAAAAAAATTCTTCTTGCGTGCGATTCTTGCCGCCGAAGAATTGAATATCGTCGATCAACAACAAATCAAGCGAATGGTAATAGCGCTTAAAGTCGTTAAAAGACTTGTGCTGATAAGCGCGCACCACGTCCGACACATACCGTTCCGCATGAATATAGCTGATGCGTGCATTGCGATTCTGTTCGTAGACCAGATTGCCAATAGCTTGAATTAAATGCGTTTTTCCCAAGCCAACGCCACCGTAAACGAATAATGGGTTATAGGCGGCGCCTGGATTTTCGGCCACTTGCAAGGCTGCGGCGCGGGCCAGTTGGTTGGCTTTGCCGGTGACCAAACTAGCAAAGGTAAATTGCGGGTTTAAGCCCGATTTCTCATTTTTTAAGGGCCTACTTGTAGCTGTTGCCGCTAATGCCGGCGGCGCGTTAGCCGCCTCTGGTTCGACCTGGATGGTTAATTCGGCAACCGCCCTGGAAGCGTCGTCCAGCCGTAGTTGGACCTGCGTTGGTTGTCCGAATTGTATAGCCGCGATTTCTTCTATTCGGGGAAGAAATTTTTCTTTCACCCATTGTAAAACGAAACGATTCGGTGCCAATAGACACACGTCTGCACCAGCCTGTTCCATTCGGAGCGGCTTGATCCAGGTGTTAAACTGTTGAATTGTCAGCTCATTCTTGAATTGATCAAGACAGTGCTGCCAGAAACCGTCCATTGTTTATCCTGCCCGCCGAGACGGGATTCGTATTTTTGTATTGGGAGTTGCCGCATCGAGCAGCAAGAGAAGGACAGCCATTGTAGACGCTTTAGGGTGAGTTATCCACAGGCTCAAATGAGAATTTGAGCTTGACAGAAACGGGGGTAAACAGGTTAAATGTCGGGTTTCCGATTTGCATTAAAGAATCAACGGGGCTTATTATGAAACGCACTTATCAACCATCCGTCATTCGTCGTTTGCGCACGCACGGTTTTCTCGAGCGCATGCGCACCAAGAGCGGCCGCGCCGTCATCAATGCCCGCCGTGCGAAGGGACGAAAGCAGCTCGCTGTCTAAGCAAGCAGCTAATTTGCGGGATTCGGCTCAGGCTCGGCCATTCAGCTTTAAAAAACGCAGCCATTTACGAAAAGCGGACGAAATATCGTCCGTTTTTGATTTTAAATGCCGAGTAAGTGCTCCCCACTTTGCGGTGCTTGGCAAACCGAATGGCCTGACATTTCCGCGGCTGGGAATCATGGTCGCGAAAAAAACCGCCCGTTTATCGGTTAGCCGCAATTACATGAAGCGCATCGTGCGCGAGCAATTTCGCGCGCAACAGGATGTTGTGGCTCCGCTGGATATCGTGGTGCGGGTTACTAAATCATTCAATCGTCAGGATTTTGCAGCGATCATGCAGGAATTATCATCGATCTTCGTCAAAATACGCAAATGTCAAAATTCCTGATTCTGCTTATCCGTGCCTATCAATATATCGTTAGCCCGCTTCTCGGGCCACGTTGCCGTTTCACGCCAAGCTGTTCCGATTACACCGGCGAATCCATTTCAGTCCATGGCCCAGTCAAAGGGCTTTGGTTTGGCCTCAAACGCATAGGCCGTTGCCACCCATGGTGTCATGGCGGCTACGATCCCATACCTAAAAAGTAAAAGAAATTAAATGGATACTAAAAGACTCATTCTGTTTGTCGTGTTCTCGATGTCGATTTTCATGCTGTGGGATGCTTGGCAGCGCGAGCAAAATCCGCCGCCCGCCACGAGCCAAACAGCCGCGCAAACGCCGGCTAATAGCGGCATCCCTACCCCGACCCAAGTCGCCCCGCCCGCACCAAGCAGCTCAACGGTCACGCCTGCCGTCAACCCGCAATTGACTAAAGGCGAACGGATCAAAGTCAAAACAGACCTCTTTGATGCCGAAATTGATGTTAACGGCGGCGATCTCCGGCGAATGGTGCTGATTAAACATGGTTCGGCAGACGACAAGAAAAAACCGATTGTTCTGCTGTCGGATGAAGCGCCACATTTTTATGTGGCGCAAACCGGGCTCATCGGCGGCGGCTTGCCCACACATAAGGAAATATTCACCGCTGCGGCTAAAGAATATGCCTTGAGCGCAGACGCCCAAAAATTGGAAGTCCGTCTCACCTGGCAGGGTGCAAACGGCGTGCTGGTCAACAAAATCTACACTTTCACACGGGGTAGTTATCTGATCGACCTCGCATATGAAATTAGAAATGCGAGCAGCCAGACATTGAAGGCCGATGCGTATTTTCAGCTTTTACGCGATGACACGCCGCCCGCCGGGGACTCACAATTTCTACCGACCTACACCGGCCCGGCGATTTATACCGAAGCGCAAAAATTTCAAAAGCACGCCTTCGGCGATATCGGAAAAGATGCGAAGACAGATACCGTTGTCAGCAAAGATGGCTGGGTCGCGATACTGCAGCACTACTTCCTGACGGCTTACTTACCGCAAGGCGCGGGACAGCGTGAGTTCTATACCAAAAAGCTGTCGGATAAACTGTTCGCGGCCGGCGTCATCATGCCGCTGGGCGAGATCGCGCCCAACGCCGATGCGCGCCTGAGCGTGCCGCTGTATGTGGGTCCGCAAGAACAAGAAACCTTGAAGCAACTTGCGCCCGGACTGGATCTGGCGATTGATTATGGGTGGCTGACCGTGGTCGCGGTGCCGATCTTCTGGCTGCTGAATCTGCTGCATAAATGGATCGGCAATTGGGGCTGGGCCATTATCGTGCTGACCATTTTGATCAAGGGCGCGTTTTATCCGCTCTCCGCCGCCAGCTATCGTTCCATGGCAAAAATGAAACTGCTCGCACCCCGCCTGCAAAAAATGAAAGAGCAGTACGGCGACGATCGGCAAAAAATGCATCAGGCCATGATGGAAATGTACAAGACCGAGAAAATCAATCCGCTGGGCGGTTGCTTGCCGGTGGTGGTGCAAATCCCGGTGTTCATCGCTTTGTACTGGGTGCTCTTGTACAGCGTCGAAATGCGCCACGCACCATTTGCACTATGGATTCAGGACCTCACCGCGACCGATCCCTACTACATATTGCCGATTATCATGGGCCTCTCCATGATCGTCCAAACCAAGCTTAATCCGACGCCGCCGGATCCGATTCAGGCGAAGGTCATGATGATCATGCCGGTGGCGTTTTCGATTTTCTTCTTTTGGTTCCCCGCCGGCCTGGTGCTGTACTGGGTGGTGAATAACATACTCTCCATCGCGCAGCAGTGGCGCATCAATCATGTCTTGGGTAACGCCCCCAAGCCAGTCAAACGCTGACACCATTGCTGCTATCGCCACCGCCCCTGGGCGCGGCGGTATCGGTGTGGTGCGCGTATCCGGCCCAAAAGCTCCCACGATTGCTCAAGCCATAATCGGTAAGCTGCCCCCGCCGCGTCTGGCCATGCTGGCAAACTTTCTGGATACGGATAGCAGCGTAATCGATCAAGGCATCGCGCTCTACTTTGCCGCACCGCACTCTTTCACCGGTGAAGACGTGCTGGAACTGCAAGGCCATGGCGGGCCGGCGGTCATGCAACGTTTGCTGGCCCGTTGCCTGGAAGCGGGCGCCCGCATCGCCGAGCCGGGCGAATTCACGCGCCGCGCATTCCTCAACGACAAGCTCGATTTGGCACAGGCCGAAAGTGTCGCCGATCTGATTGATGCCTCCTCCGTGCAAGCAGCCAAAAGCGCCATGCGCTCCTTGCAAGGCGAGTTCTCGCGCGAGATTCACACCTTGGTGCAAGGCCTGATTGATCTGCGCATGCTGGTGGAAGCCACCCTGGATTTTCCCGAAGAAGAAATTGATTTTCTCGAAGCCGCGCATGCCAAGCAAAAACTCGCGGCCATCCGCGCGCAACTGCAGCGAGTGTTAAGCCGTGCCAAGCAAGGCGCGCTCCTGCGCGAGGGGCTGCAAGTGGTTTTGATCGGCCAGCCCAACGTGGGCAAATCCAGCTTGCTCAACCGTCTTGCCGGAGAAGAGGTCGCCATCGTGACCCCGGTGGCTGGCACCACGCGCGATACAGTGCGCGAGGAAATTCAAATCGAGGGCATCCCGCTGCATATCATCGACACCGCCGGGCTGCGCGATACGCAAGATGAAGTGGAAAAAATCGGTATCGCCCGCACCTGGGCCGCCGTGGAAAAAGCCCAACTCGCGCTGGTAATCATCGATGCCGCGCGCGGCCAAGCAGCGGAAGACGAAGCCATCCTGCGCAAACTCCCGAGCGGGCTGCCCGTGCTGCGCATCTATAACAAAATTGATTTAGTGGGTGAAACACCCCACGCAGCGCGTGATGGCGAGGTGGTGTACCTCTCCGCCAAAACCGGCGCCGGGTTGGAAATTTTACATGATCGCCTGTTGCAACTCGCGGGCTGGCAGCCGGCAGAAGAAGGCGTGTATCTAGCGCGCGAACGCCATCTCCAGGCGCTCTACACTGCGAAAAACAACCTGGGAAATGCAGAACAAAATTGGCAACAATTGGAGCTGTTAGCGGAAGAATTGAAGCTTGCGCAAAACGCACTTGCCCATATCACCGGTGAATTCTGCGCCGATGATTTGCTCGGCGAAATATTTTCGCGGTTTTGTATCGGAAAATAAGCGTCTGGCTTACCCCTCGTAATCAGCAAAAATCCGCGCTTCCGACACGCCCAAGCCCGGCAGCAGTTTTGCCATCGCGCTAACAATGAGGCTGGGCCCGGCAATATAAATATCCGACTGCGGCAAAGTAGTAATAGAGGAAAGCACGGGGCCGACATGGTTTAGCACTACATTTTCTTGGCGCGAGGCGGTGGCGTCCAAATCGCCGCCGACCAGAATCGGCGTGTAAGTAAAGTTATCCAGCGCGTCGGCCCAAGCGCGCGCCAAGCCCGGCAGATATAAACCAGATTCATTGGTTGCTATCCACAGCAAGTGAATGGAATCGGCTTGATCCAAAGCCATGGCGTGTTCCATCAAGCTTTTAACCGGAGCGAATCCGGTGCAAAACGCGATAAAAATAATCGGGCGGTGAGATGCAGCATCCAGCACGAAATCGCCGCCCGGGCCGCGGATGGAAACACTGTCGCCTGCTTTGAGTTGATTAAACACATAGTCGGAAAAATGGTTGCCGTGCAGGCGCCGCACATGAAATTCCAAATGCCGGTCTTCGCATGGGCAGCTTGCGATCGGCAACTCAGCCGCCAGGCTGCCGCCGAGTGTCAGCACCGCACGCTGGCCCGCAAGAAAGCGCAGCCGGTCACGCAGTGGCGTTTTGATATGAATCACCGCAACTTCATTCGTCGGCTGATCCACCGCGCGTACTTCGCCGCTGAGTTGCTGCAGTGGCAAATCATGAGGAGATTGCGCAACAACGGCCTCCAACACGAGGTCAGATACTGCGGAACATGAACACATCAAGGCATAGCCTAACGCTTGCTGTGCGAGGGGGATCACATATTCATGCGACCGGATTTGTATGACCTCGCCCGACAGCACGCGCGCTTTACACGTGCCGCAACTGCCGCTGGAACAGCCGTACGCAAGGGGAATCCCAGCGCGCAGTGCGGCCTCTAAAATTGTGTCATTGCCTTCCACGAAAAAATCTACGCCCGAGGGTAGCACTTTGACTTGAGCAGAAATGACGCGTAAAAAACTGTCGCGGATCATCAACGCGCTTGCCGCGTCGAATGACGGTAGGGCCTGCATGCGCTGCCCTTGCAGCCAATTTTTAAGCGCCACTGCCGCCGTCCGATCCCCGGGTTGCTCGGCCCATTCATCAATCAGGGCAGTAATACCGCTCAGCATCTCGCTTGTATGCTTGAGCATGGCTTTTGTTTCCACCAGCTCTTTGCTTAGATCATGCAGGCGTGCGGCGAGCACCTCCTTATCCGGTAGCGTGCGCTCCATGATGCGCCGCCCAAATGCGCTGTCCTTGATTTGTTCGATTTGCTCGAGCACGGTGTTGTCTTCTAACGCGGTGTCCGGGTAAGCCCGGTGCAACTCGTCGAGTGTCACCATGCCGTCGAAAGCATCAAGTTCGCCATCTTGGATTTTCTTTTGAAGCGCACCGCGGGTGACGCCAACTAAGCGCGCGGCGCGGTGGAGATTGAGTAGTTTGGCCATAATATTTAAATCGAATATATCGCAAGTGTATTCGTAATCAGTAAATTTGAAAAAACACAAACCCCGCTCTTGCATAAGTACATGTTTCTACAACATTCTCATTACCTGTGGATAAATTTTGGCGTATTATGTCCGGCCTTTGCAAAATATCGTGGTTGACCCATGGACTTCCCGCAAACCTTTGATGTAATTGTGATTGGTGGCGGCCACGCCGGCACCGAGGCGGCGCTTGCCTGCGCCCGCATGGGCGTGAAAACCGTGCTGCTCACGCATAACATTGAGACCCTGGGCCAAATGTCGTGCAACCCCTCCATTGGCGGCATCGGCAAAGGCCATTTGGTGAAGGAAGTCGATGCCCTGGGCGGCGCCATGGCTGCGGCCACCGACGAGGGCGGCATCCAGTTCCGCATTCTCAATTCCAGCAAAGGCCCGGCGGTGCGCGCGACCCGCGCCCAAGCCGACCGCGTGTTGTACAAACAAGCCATCCGCAGCCGCTTGGAAAACCAAGCCAATCTTTGGCTGTTCCAACAGGCGGTGGACGACCTCATTCTAGACGGCGAAAACGTGATTGGTGCGGTGACCCAACTCGGACTTAAATTTCACGCCCGGGCCGTGGTGTTGACCGCCGGAACCTTCCTCGGCGGCTTAGTGCATGTGGGCTTATCTAATTACCGCGCCGGGCGCGCCGGTGACCCGGCCTCGATCAGCTTGGCGGCACGGCTGCGTGAATTGAAACTACCTGTGGGCCGCCTCAAAACCGGCACCCCGCCGCGCATCGATGGCCGCAGCCTGGATTATTCCGTAATGACCGAGCAAGCGGGAGACAACCCGGCGCCGGTGTTTTCTTTCCTCGGCGACGTGAGCCAACATCCACGCCAATTACCTTGCTGGATCACCCATACGAATAGCCGCACGCACGACATTATCCGCGCCGGTCTTGATCGATCCCCCATGTATACCGGTGTCATCGAAGGAGTAGGCCCACGCTATTGCCCGTCGATCGAAGACAAAATCCACCGTTTTGCCGACAAAGAAACGCACCAAATTTTCGTCGAACCGGAAGGACTGACCACGCATGAGATCTACCCCAACGGGATCTCCACCAGCCTGCCGTTCGATGTGCAATTGAACCTGGTGCGCTCGATCAAGGGTTTCGAAAACGCCCACATCACCCGCCCCGGTTACGCCATCGAATACGACTACTTCGACCCGCGCGGCCTTAAAAGCTCATTGGAAACCAAGGCCATCCGGGGTTTGTTCTTCGCCGGCCAGATCAACGGCACCACCGGCTACGAAGAAGCGGCGGCGCAGGGCTTGCTCGCGGGCATCAACGCGGGGCGCTATGCGCAGGACAAAGAATCCTGGTGCCCAGCGCGGGGCGAAGCCTATTTAGGCGTGTTGGTGGATGACCTGATCACGCGCGGCGTGTCCGAGCCTTATCGCATGTTCACCAGCCGCGCCGAATATCGCCTCTCCTTGCGCGAAGATAATGCCGACCTGCGCCTGACCGAAATTGGCCGTAGCCTAGGCGTGGTGGACGATCGGCGTTGGGAACATTTCAACCGTAAGCGCGATGCGATTGCGCTCGAGCAAGAACGCTTGAAAACCACTTGGGTTAATCCGCGCACCCTGCCTGAGGCGGATGCACTGCGTGTGCTCGGGCAGAATATCGAGCGTGAGCACTCGCTCGCAGATTTGCTGCGGCGCCCGCAGGTGAGCTACGAGAGTTTGATGACCCTGCCCGGCGCGGGTGAGGGTCAGACCGATCCGCAGGTCATTGAGCAAATCGAAATCCAGACCAAATACCAAGGTTATATCGAGCGTCAGCAAGAAGAAGTGGAAAAAAGCCGCCAACAAGAATCACTCAAGCTACCCCTGGATTTTGACTACCGCGAAGTGCGCGGCCTGTCGATTGAAGCGGCGCAAAAACTCAACCAACACAAGCCGGAAACCCTGGGTCAGGCGGGGCGCATTTCCGGCATGACCCCAGCGGCGATTTCGCTGCTCTTGGTGCATTTGAAGCGCCGCAACGGGACGAAAAAGAAAAGCGCATGAGTTTAAGCGAGGACTTGCTTGCTGGCCTATCCGCGCTGGGCGTGGTGCTGGATTCAGCGCAGCAGAAAAAGTTGCTGGATTACATCGCACTGATCGTAAAGTGGAACAAGGTGTACAACCTCACCGCCGTGCGCGAGCCCGAAGCGATGATTGGGCACCATCTACTGGATAGCCTGGCAGTGTTGCCGCATTTGACCGGGGTGCAACGCTTAATCGATGTCGGCAGCGGTGCTGGTTTGCCTGGCATTCCGTTGGCTATTGCCCGCCCGGAGATGAAAATTGCCCTGCTCGATTCCAACCATAAAAAGGCCACTTTCATGCGCCAAGCCTGTCTGGAGCTAGGGCTTACTAACGCGGAAGTCGTGTGTGAGCGGGTGGAGAAGTGGCAGCCGCAGGTCAAATACGATGCCGTGATTTCGCGCGCCTACTCCGAGCTGAAGGAATTCGTGCGCCTCTCCGCGCATTTGGTGGCGAAAGGCGGTAAGCTTTATGCCATGAAGGGTTTGTATCCGGTTGAGGAAATCGCCCAACTTAAAAACAGCGCAAAAGTAGAAGCAGTCATAGCCTTGACCGTGCCTGGGCTCGAAGCGCAACGGCATCTGGTCATCATCGGGGTGGAGGAATAATGGTAAAAATTCTCGCGGTCGCGAATCAAAAAGGCGGTGTGGGCAAAACCACGACCAGCGTCAACTTGGCGGCCAGCCTCGCCGCCGCCGACCGCCGTGTGCTGCTCATTGACCTGGATCCCCAAGGCAATGCCACCACCGGCAGCGGCGTCAACAAAAGCGAACTGACCAAGACGGTCTACCACGTGTTATTGGAGCAACAAAGCCTGGCAGATGTGCGCATCACCGCACCCCAGGGCAACTATGACGTGATCCCCGCCAACCGCGAGTTGGCCGGCGCGGAAGTCGAGCTGGTGGATGAAGAACATCGCGAGCAACGCTTAAAGCGCGCGTTGCATGACGTGATTGAACAATACGACTATGTGCTGATCGATTGTCCGCCGGCCTTGTCCTTGCTCACCATCAACGGCCTAGTCGCGGCGAGCTCGGTCATGATCCCCATGCAATGCGAGTACTACGCGCTGGAAGGCTTAAGCGACCTGGTCAACACCGTGAAAAAAGTGCGCGCCAACCTCAACCCCCAACTCGAAATCGAAGGCCTGCTGCGCACCATGTTCGACCCGCGCAATGCGCTCGCGCAACAAGTGTCCGACCAGCTGCAGCGCCACTTCGGCGACAAGGTTTACAGCACCGTTATCCCGCGCAATATTCGCCTCGCCGAAGCGCCCAGCTACGGCACGCCGGTGATGTATCACGACCGCGCTTCCAAAGGCGCGCTGGCTTATGTCGCGCTCGCCGGAGAGTTTTTGCAGAGGCGCGAGGGTGCACCTGTTCCCGTCTAAAGCGAGAAGAACACAAAGCTTCGCGTTAAGAAATTTTTTACTGGATCAATAATAAATGGCAAAGCATAAAGGCCTAGGCCGCGGGCTGGATGCCCTGCTCGGAGAATCCTCAACTTCTTCTGCATCAAGCGGTGAACCGGGCGAATCCCTTAGAACTATCGCCATCACCGATCTGCAGCCGGGCAAATATCAGCCGCGCGCCCACATGGACCAAGCTTCACTCGCTTCTTTGGCGGATTCCATCAAGTCGCAAGGCATCATGCAACCGATCCTGGTGCGCAAACTGGATAGTGGCCGCTTTGAAATCATCGCGGGCGAGCGCCGCTGGCGCGCAGCGCAAATGGCAAGCTTGAAAGAAGTACCGGTGGTGATTCGCGAAGTGCCGGACGAAGCCGCGCTCGCCATGGCGCTGATCGAAAACATCCAGCGCGAAGATTTAAACCCGATCGAAGAAGCGCAAGGCATCAAACGCCTGATCGACGAATTCGCCATGACCCACGAGGGCGCGGCCGAGGCGGTGGGTCGCTCGCGCTCCGCCGTGAGCAATTTGCTGCGCTTGCTCAACCTGCCCAAGACCGTGCAAGACATGGTGCTCACCGCCACGATCGACATGGGCCACGCCCGCGCATTGTTGCCGTTGTCGCCCGCCAAGCAAATGGAAGCCGCGCATGAAATCGCGCAAAAGGGCCTCTCGGTGCGCGAAGCTGAGCGCCTGGTGGCGAAATTGCTCAAGCCGGAAGTGCCAAAGAAACATCTCGGCCCCGATCGCGACACGCTCCGATTACAAGAAGATCTCGCTGAAAAACTCGGCGCAACAGTCAGCATCAAGCATGAGAAAAAAGGCGCAGGCAAGCTCATTATCGACTACGCCAACCTGGCGCAGTTGGACGCGATTATTCAACGCATCTCGCGCGAGTAGTTCAAGCCGTTCTGTTATCGGCTTAAGCTTTTCTTAAGCTTCAGCGCCTAATCTGCAAGGGTAGAAATTGCAGATGGAGGCGACGATGAAGCATATTCCCCACAAACTGATAATCTTGCTGGCCCTGGCGGCGACTGGGCTGGCGCAGCCCATGTTCGCGCTAACTGCGGCCGATACGCTCAAGCAGCTCGAGCAAAGCGCAAAACAAACCGACCCCACCTTTAAAGGCGTTTCAGCACAACGCGGCGAGCGCTTGTTTAAAACCACGCATGGTGCGGAGTGGAGCTGCGCTTCATGTCACAGCGACAATCCGGCCGCGTCAGGCAAACACGCTAAAACCGGCAAGGTCATCGCGCCCCTTGCGCCGGCGGCCAATGCCGAACGCTTCACGCGCCAAGACAAAGTGGAGAAATGGTTTCGACGTAACTGCAACGATGTGTTGAACCGCGCCTGCACGGCCAGCGAACAAGCCGATGTGCTGGCCTATCTCATGTCGATTAAAAGCTAAGGAGAGCAAGATGAATTTTTCTATCCCAACCATTTCATTCATTTTGGCCCTGCTAGCAAGCGGCTTGACCAGCGCTCACGCGGGCGAGCATCTTTATAGTGCGAATAACCCAAAGTGGAAAACTGAATGCAGCGCCTGTCACTTGGCTTACCCGCCGCAATTGTTGCCAGCCGAATCCTGGCGCGCGATGATGACGCAACTGGATAAACACTTTGGCGCCGACGCCAGCCTCGATGCTAAAACTGCGGCGGAAATCAGCGCCTTTCTGCAAGCGAATGCGGGGCGTAACAAACGTGAAGCGACCGGCAAGTCCCCGCTACGCATCACAGAGACGCGCTGGTTCAAGCAAGAGCATGACGAAGTGCCGGCTCGGGTGTGGAGTAGCGCGGCGGTGAAGCAGCCTAGTAACTGTGCGGCATGCCATACCCAGGCCGAGCGCGGCGATTTCAGTGAACGTAGTCTGCGCATTCCCCGATAAAAGGAGCCCACGCGATGAGCAATAAAATCTTGGTGTGGGACATTCCCACGCGCACCTTCCACTGGCTGTTGGCGCTTTCATTTGTTGGCGCCTTCGTTACCGGTGATTCCGAACGCTATCGCGATATACACCTGCTGCTGGGATACATTCTGCTAGCACTCATCGGCTTTCGCCTGATTTGGGGAGTCGTCGGCACGCGCTATGCACGCTTCAGTTCTTTCTGGTTTAAGCCAAGCGCGATCGTCAATTACGTGCGCTCGATGTTCCAAGCCAAGCCCCAGCACTATATCGGGCACAACCCGGCCGGCAGCGTTGCGATCTTCCTGCTGCTGGGGCTGGGCCTGCTTTGCGGCTTGAGCGGTTTGGCCATCACTAATGAAATCGGCGGCGAGTGGCTGGAGGAATTGCACGAGCTCAGCGCCAACGCCATGCTCGCGGTGGTAATCGTGCATATCGTCGGCGTGTTCATGAGCAGTTTCTTGCACCGCGAAAATCTGGCCCGGGCGATGATTGCCGGCACCAAGTCGGGCGAACCGGCGGAAGGTATTCAGCAGCGCCATGCCTGGCTTGGGCTGCTGTTGTTGGTCGCGGTGATTACGATGGGCTACGCCTATCTCTATAAAGACTGGGCGCCACCCGGCTTGGCCCCGCTCTCGCAACAGCCCATAGCGACGAAGCAGCGGCAACATGATTAGCTCCGCCCACGATGAGCCACGGAAGATGTGCCACAAGTGTAATCAGAGGAGCGCCAATACGCTCTCCGGCGGACGCGCCACGACAGCCTTGCTACCGCGCACAACAATAGGCCGCTCGATCAGCATAGGGTGCGCCACCATTGCATCCAGCCACTCATCATCGCTCAATTCTCGTCCAGCATAGTGCTGCTTGAAAACCGCCTCGCCTTTACGTATCAGCTCCAGGGGTTTCATGCCAAGCTTGATGAGCAGGCTTTGCAGCTCTTCTTTGTCGGGGGGAGTAACGAGATATTCAACCAGCTCTGTGGCGTAACCGCTTTCACTCACCAGCAATGCGGTTTCGCGGCATTTGGAACAGTGTGGATTGTAATAAATGCGGACAATTTCTTTGCTCATAATTTTGTTTACTCCATACTTCGAATTGTGTTTTAAATTTCTTCCTTTCCCCGGTAGTGGGGTTGAGGGCTCGATAGGAAAGTATCCCTTATTTCAAGAAAACACGTCGAGACCATTCGGTGGTTTTCAGAGAAAGTGGCCTTTATACTTCCTATACTCCACCCGGCCTGACCCCGCTCTCGCAACAGGCTGTGGCCACGGAAAAGCGGCAACATGATGACTAACCCAAGGATGGCGCATGCGCGTGCTGGCGGTGGAAGATGATGCATTATTGGGCGACGCCATTCAGGCTGGCTTGAAGCAAGCCGGCTTCGCCGTGGATTGGGTGAAAGACGGCGTGGCCGCCCAGCATGCGCTGGAAACCGAGCCCTATGCGGCAGTGGTGCTGGATTTTGGCCTGCCGCGATTATCTGGTCTTGAGGTGTTGCAACATTTAAGAGCGCGCCGAGACGCCACTCCCGTGTTGATTCTGACCGCGCGTGACACCGTAGAAGATCGCATCAAAGGCCTGGATGCGGGCGCGGACGACTACCTGATCAAGCCCTTTGATATGGGCGAACTGGCCGCCCGACTACGCGCGCTGGTGCGCCGCGCGAGCGGCGAAACCGCGCCGGCGCTCATCAACGGCGCGCTGGCGCTCGATCCGGCAAGCCATCGGGTGACGTATCAAGGCTTAAGCGTTGATCTATCCGCCAAGGAATTTGCCGTGCTGCAAGCGCTCATGCTCAATCTCGACCGGGTACTGACACGCGCCCAAATAGAAGCACAGCTTTATGCCTGGGGCGATGAAATCGAGAGCAATACGGTGGAAGTGCACATTCATCACTTGCGCCGCAAATTAGCGCCGGAGTTGATCCAAACCGTGCGCGGCGTCGGCTATCTCATGCCGCGCACGCAAGCCGGCTGAAATGGCGAGCCCTTCCCTAAAACGGCGTGTCTTAACTTTCGCCCTGGCCGGCATGGCCCTGGTGTGGGTGGGTACGGTCATCGTCACCTACTTCGATGCGCGCGAAGAGCTGAACGAAATACTGGATGCGCATCTCACCCAAGCCGCCGCGCTGCTCATTGCACAAACCACGGGCGAGTTCGAAGAAATCGAAACCGAACACGCGCTCCCTTTGCATAAATATTCGCGCCGAGTCGCGTTTCAGATTTGGGAGCACGGACAACTGCGCCTGCATTCCATCAACGCGCCGCAAACCCCGCTCGCCAGCCGCGAGCAGGGTTTCACCGACAGCACTATCGAGGGCCAGCGCTGGCGCGTATTCAGCAGCCAGGATGCCTCGGGCAAGCTGCTGATCCATGTCGCGGAGCAGGCCGAAGTGCGCGACAAGCTAGCGCGCGAGGTGGCGAAAAACCTGCTCTATCCCCTGCTGATTGCGCTGCCGCTATTTGCCATCTTGTTATGGTTGGCGGTGAGCCGGGGTTTGCGCCCCTTGGCGAGTCTGACGCGCGAAGTTGCGCTGCGCGAACCTGACAATCTGGCGCCGCTGCCGGTCGGCGCGGCACCAGCGGAAGTGCTGCCGCTGATTGATCGCCTCAACCGGCTGTTCGAACGCATCGCCGCATCCATGCAGAACGAGCGCCGCTTTACCGCCGATGCCGCGCATGAGTTGCGCACGCCGGTGGCGGCAATCAAAGCCCAAGCGCAAGTAGCGCGCGGCGCACAGGATGCTACGCAACGCATCCACGCGCTCGACAGCGTGATCCTCGGCTGCGACCGCGCCGCGCATTTGATCGAGCAATTGCTTACCCTGGCGCGGCTCGACTCGCTGCAAAAATCCGCGCTGGAATCGTGCGAGCTGCAAGCGTTGGCGGTGGAAGTCATCGCCGAAATGACGCCGCTCGCTCGGCAAAAAAACGTGCAACTGGAGCTGGCCGAAGGCGAAGCGGCAACCGTGCAAGCATTACCCGGCTTATTGCGGATTTTGTTGCGCAACCTGATCGACAATGCCGTGCGCTACACGCCAGCCGGCACGCAGGTTCAAGTGCGGGTTGATCGTGAAGATGGGCGGCCATGCATCACCGTCAGCGATAACGGCCCCGGCATTCCCGATGAAGAGCGCGACAAAGTGCTGGAACGTTTTTATCGCCCACTCGACACCGGCGAGCAAGGCAGCGGCTTAGGTTTATCCATCGCGCAGCGCATCGCCGCGATTCATGGCGCGACGCTGCAATTGGCCGCGGGTGAAGCTAGGCGTGGGTTGCGGGTGATGATTGTGTTCCCAGCGTAGCGTTTAGCCGCCAAGCTGCTTCTCGATCCGCTTCGCAAATACCGCCATTTCCTTCGCCGCCTGCTTGTCGCCTTTTTTCCCCGCGATTTCGATACCGCTATGGTAAGCGGCGAGCGCTTCTTGCAAGCGCCCGGCTTCATGCAGCGCTTTGCCTAACAACTTCCACGCCGCCGAGTAACTTGGGTCATGCACCACTGCTTGCTGCAAATGCGTGGCGGCCTGTTCGAATTGTCCCAATTTTGAATATTCGTTACCAAGGCTGAAGCGCAGCAAAGCGTTGTCGCGGCCTGCTGCTAGCATTTTTTCCAGGTTTTGAATCACGGCGCTCATTTCTGTGGGCAGGTGTTAGAAGGTATAATCGCGGGCTTGATTTGTAAGGGATTTCAGATGCAAGCCCATTATTCACCACGCGAGGTCGAAGCTCAAGCACAGCAGCTTTGGAACGAGCGCAATGCTTTCGCCGCCACCGAAGACAACGCCAAGCCCAAGTACTACTGTCTGTCCATGTTCCCCTATCCCTCGGGCAAGCTGCACATGGGGCACGTGCGCAATTACACCATTGGCGATGTGTTGACGCGCTTTCATCAAATGAAAGGCTACAACGTGATGCAGCCCATGGGCTGGGATGCCTTCGGTTTGCCGGCGGAGAATGCGGCCATGGCCTCCAATGTCGCACCCGCCAAGTGGACCTACGACAACATCGCGTACATGAAGAAGCAGCTCAAGAGCTTGGGCTTCGCCATCGATTGGTCACGCGAAGTCGCAACCTGCACCCCGGAATACTATCGCTGGAATCAATGGCTGTTTCTGCGCATGCTGGAGCGCGGCATCGTGTATCAAAAAACCGGCACCGTGAATTGGGATCCGGTAGATCAAACCGTGCTCGCCAACGAGCAAGTGATCGACGGCCGCGGCTGGCGCACCGGCGCCGTGGTGGAGAAGCGCGAGATCCCCATGTACTACATGTCGATCACGCAATACGCCGATGAATTATTGAGCGAGCTGGACAAGCTTTCCGGCTGGCCAGAGCAAGTAAAGCTGATGCAGAAAAACTGGATCGGCAAGAGTTTCGGTGTGCGCGTGGGCTTCCCGCACAGTATCGAAGGTGGTGGCACCTTGTGGGTGTTCACCACCCGCGCCGATACCTTGATGGGCGCAACTTACGTGGCGGTCGCGGCGGAACATCCGCTGGCGACGCTTGCGGCGCAAACCAATCCAGCGCTCGCGGCCTTCATCGAAGAATGCAAAAAAGGCGGCGTCACCGAAGCCGAGTTGGCCACGCAAGAAAAGAAAGGCATGGCGACCGGCTTGAGCGTGACGCATCCGCTCACCGGCGAGCAACTTCCGTTATGGGTCGCGAACTATGTGCTGATGGGCTACGGCGAAGGCGCGGTGATGGCGGTGCCGGCGCATGATGAACGGGATTTTGCATTTGCGGGCAAATATGCTTTGCCGATCAAGCCGGTGATTCGCACAGCGTCGGGAGATACCACGCCCGCGCCGTGGCAAGAGGCATATGCCGAACATGGGACATGTATTAACTCCGGCAAATACGATGGCCTTAATTTCGACCAAGCCGTCGATGCCATCGCCGCCGATCTCTCCGCCAAAAACCTAGGCGAGAAAAAGACTACCCTGCGCTTGCGCGACTGGGGTATCTCGCGCCAACGCTACTGGGGCACCCCCATCCCCATCATCCACTGCGAAACGTGCGGCTCCGTGCCGGTGCCGGACGACCAGCTACCGGTGCGGCTGCCGGAAGACCTGATCCCCGACGGCTCCGGCAATCCGCTGAATAAGTGCGCGGCGTTTTTAAATTGCACCTGCCCAAAATGCGGCAAAGCCGCGCGGCGCGAGACCGACACCATGGATACCTTCGTCGATTCGTCCTGGTATTTTCTGCGCTACTGTTCGCCCGGTGCGGACAAGATGGTGGATGAACGCGCGTCGTATTGGATGCCGGCCGATCAATACATCGGCGGCATCGAGCATGCAATTTTGCATCTGCTGTATTCGCGTTTCTGGACTAAAGTGATGCGGGATCTCGGGCTCACCAAAACTTCCGAGCCCTTCGCCAACCTGCTCACCCAAGGCATGGTGCTGAACCACATCTTCTTCCGTAAAGGCGATAAAAGCGGCATCACCTATTTTGCGCCGGACGAAGTTGACCTGACACGTGACGACAAGGGCACAATCTTGTCGGTGAAAAGTCGCGCCGATGGCGAGCCGGTGGAATACGGCGGCATCGGCACCATGTCTAAATCGAAAAAGAATGGCGTTGATCCGCAAGGCTTGATCGAGCAATACGGCGCCGACACCGCACGCCTGTTCATGATGTTCGCCGCCCCACCGGAAAATACCCTGGAGTGGTCCGACGCAGGTGTCGAAGGCGCATCCCGCTTCCTCAATCGCCTATGGAAGGCAGTGCATGCCCATGTGGAAAAGGGCGTGGTTGCGGCCTATGTTGGTGGCGATCTGTCGGTTGAGCTGAAAGCCATGCGCTTTCAAACGCACTCGACCCTGCAAAAAGTCTCCGACGACTATGCGCGGCGCAAGATTTTCAACACCGTCATCGCATCCAATATGGAGTTGCTGAACGCGCTGGGTAAACTCAACGACGATTCCGCTCCGGCGCGCGCGGTGGTGCAAGAGGCGTTGGAACTCGCCACCCTCATGCTCTCTCCCATCGTGCCGCATATTAGCCATGCCCTATGGGCTGCATTGAAGCCGGGCGCGGTGCTGCTGGAGGCAAGCTGGCCGACGGTGGATGCATCCGCACTCGAGCAAGATGAAATCGAGCTAGTAGTGCAGGTTAACGGCAAATTGCGCGGCCAAATCCGTGTGGCCAAGAGTGCAAGCAAAGAGCAAATCGAAGATTTGGCGCGCACCAGCCCCAATGTGCAGAAATTTATCGAAGGCCTAATGATAAAAAAAATCGTGGTCGTCCCTGGCCGCCTCGTCAACATCGTGGCAGGATAGCGGGATGCTGAAACAAACCTTATTGCTTATCACCGTCTTGGGCCTCGCCGCCTGTGGTTTTGAGTTGCGCGGCAACGCCGCCCTGCCGTTCGAAAGCCTGTATATCGAAGGCGGGCAAGACATCGCCGTAGATCTGGAGCGTGCGGTGCGCCCCACCGCCACCAAGGTCACCGATCGTGCGCAAGACGCCCAGGCCACGCTGCAAATCCTGGGCGAAGAGCGCGAAAAGCGCATCCTGTCGCTGAACCGAGCCGGCCGCGTGAGCGAATTCCGCCTGCTCTACCGCGTGAGCTTCAAGGTGACCGACCAAAAAGGTCGTGACCTGCTCCCCACCCAGCAAATCGAGTTGCGCCGCGACATTACCTTCAACGACAGCGAAACGCTGGCGAAAGAATCCGAAGAAGCGCTGCTCTACCGCGACATGCAAACCGATGCGGTGCAGCAGATTATCCGTCGAGTCAGCGTGATCCGCAGCGCGTCGTAGCGCATGTTGCTCCGCTCCGAAAAGCTTTCCGCACACCTCCAATCCGGCCTGAAGCCGCTCTATATCGTCACCGGCGACGAGCCGCTGTTGGCGCTGGAAGCGGCGGATGCGATCCGCACCCGCGCCAAGGAACAAGGGTACCTAGAGCGCGAAGTGCTCACGGTAGAAACCGGTTTCCACTGGAATCAACTGCAAGCGGCGAGCGCCAGCCTGTCCTTATTCGCAAGCCTACGCGTGCTTGAAATCCGTATCCCCACCGGCAAGCCGGGCAATGAGGGCGCTACGGCATTAGAAGCCTTCTGTGCCGATCTGCCGCCCGACACCGTGAGCCTGGTCTTGTTGCCCAAGCTCGACAAGCGCACCAAAGACAGCGCCTGGTTCAGCGCCCTGAGTCAGGCCGGGGTGGTCATCGACGTGTACCCGGTCGATCTGGATGCGCTGCCGGAATGGATTGCGCGCCGCTTGGCCACGCAGAACCAGAACGCCGACCGCGAAACGCTTGCCTTCCTCGCCGAGTCAGTGGAAGGCAATTTGCTCGCCGCCCATCAGGAAATCCAAAAGCTCGGCCTGCTCTACCCCGCGCGCAAACTGACTTTTGACGAGGTGAGCGAAGCGGTTCTGAATGTCTCCCGCTTCGATGTCTTCCAATTGGGCGATGCCATGCTAAATGGCGATGCGCCGCGCGCCGCACGCATCCTGGACGGCCTGCGTGGCGAGGGCGTAAAACCGATCCCGATCCTGGGCGTGCTGGCCTGGCTGACGCGCAGCCTAAATAAAGCAAAGCTAGCGCTTACTCGCGGCACCGACATGGCCGGGGCGCTACGCGAAGGTGGTTTCTGGGGCGATCGCCAAAACCTGGCGCGCCGCGCCCTGCCCCGATTGTCGGCCGAAACCCTGGCCCAGGCGCAACGTCACGCAGCGGAAATTGATAGAATGAGCAAAGGCCTGAAGCCGGGCGATGTGTGGGATGAGTTGTTGATGTTGGTGTTGGGGATAGCCAAAACGCGTTAAGGCATATGTGCACATCGATTTAGAGACAGCTATAACCCTTTTTGGGATCGTAACCGGTTCAGTAATTGCCATCGTTGGCCTGTTTCAGAATGCAGCAGCAATGAAGAGGCACAATAGAATTTCTATATCTACCAAACTGGTTGAAGCCTCTAAATTACTGAATGATGAGCTTGTATCACGGTGTAGGTCATATCAGCTCTACCTAAATGAGCTGGCTGAAGCTGAAAAACATCCAGGCTCAGAAGTAAAGACGAAAAAGATTGCAGGGTTGCAATCCCTAATTGAAGGCAGCTTGGCGCGCCAGAAAGAGCTTGATCAACATATTGCGGAAGTTCAGGGCATGTTTGCCAATCTAGACAAGATTGATCCGGGTAGGCTAGATGCCTCAATAGCTTTGTCTTACCAACATCAAACTTTAGCTACTTCTAGCCTGGATCTTGTCAAAGAGATTAAAAGTAACAATGCCTAACCCGGTCAAGAGGGACTGCGCAAAAGCGCGCAGCCCCTTACTTTTACGTTAAGCGGAGGGATGAGCCATGAAACAAATAATTCTCTTCTTTGCAGTCTTTTTTGTTTCGGGCTGTGCTTCCCAGTTACGAGTCACATACCAATCCGATCCTCCAGGCGCTGTCCTTTACTCGGGAGGACAACGAGTTGGGTACACCCCCCAGACACTGCATTACAACGTTACCGACGATGTGAAAAAGCGAGGATTTGTCGTCCTCGCGGATACGAAAGTCGTCTGGGCGAGCGGGGCGGCTGCGGAAGCAAAGGCATTAAAAGCGGATCTCACGAGATCCGGGTATTCTCAACAATACATGTTTAATCGACCTAGCAATATCCCTGGACTAGAAACAGATCTTCGGTTTTCGCTTGATCTTGACCGCACAAGAGCGTTGCAACGCCAAGCCACTGCGCAAGAAAGTCAGGCAGCAGCACAACGGCGGCAAGCCGAAGCACAGGAAGAGAGTGCTCGCAATGAGAGCTATCGGGTGTATTCACCAACTAACTGCACGTCTACGGTGTATGGAAGTACAGTCAACACATCATGCTACTGAAGGCCAAGAGCATAGCGCCTTGTTCGAGTTGTTTGCCTTGCTAGTGTCGCAATAAACGCGGTAATTTTAGTTCACAAGGTTTAATAAATGAAACGAGATATGGACGTTAAACAATACATGCGCACCGTGGGTGAGCAAGCCCGCGCGGCATCGCGCGTGGTGGCGCGCGCTGATACCAACGCCAAGAACAAAGCCTTGCTGGCGATGGCGGACGCGATCGAGCGCGATCAGGCAAAGCTGCTCGCGGCGAATGCGCAAGATATGGATGCGGCTAAGGCCTCCGGCCTGGACAGCGCGCTGCTGGACCGGCTACAGATCAATGCCAAGGGTGTGGCTGGCATGGCCGAAGGCTTGCGCCAGATTGCCGCGTTGGCCGACCCGGTGGGCGCGATTACCGATTTGAACTATCGTCCCTCCGGCATCCAGGTGGGCAAAATGCGCGTACCACTGGGCGTGGTCGGCATCATTTACGAGGCGCGGCCGAATGTCACCGCCGATGCGGCCGGGCTGTGTTTGAAAAGCGGCAACGCCGCCATCCTGCGCGGCGGCTCGGAAGCAATTAACTCCAACCAGGCCATCGCCGCGTGCGTGCGCGAAGGCTTGGCGGCGGCGGGTTTGCCGGAGACGGCGGTGCAAGTGATCGAGACTACCGACCGCGCCGCGGTGGGCGAGTTGATCACCATGAAGGAATTTGTGGATGTGATCGTGCCGCGCGGCGGCAAGGGTCTGATCGAGCGCCTGATGAACGATGCGCGCATCCCGGTGATTAAACATCTGCATGGCGTATGCCATGTGTACATCGACGATCACGCCGATCTCGACAAAGCGGTTCGCATCAGTGATAACGCTAAGACCAGCCGCTACGGCACCTGCAATACCATGGAGACGCTGCTGGTGGCGCAAAGCGTGGCGCAAAGTGTGTTACCGAAACTCGCGAAAATTTACTTCGACAAGGGCGTGGAGTTGCGCGGCTGCGCCGCCTCGCGTGCCATCGTGTCGCAGATGAAGGCCGCGACGGAAGAAGATTGGATCACCGAATATCTCGCGCCGATTTTATCGGTGCGCGTGGTATCGGGCTTGGACCAAGCGATTGAGCACATCAATACCTTTGGCTCGCAACACACCGACGCCATCGTGACCGAAGACTACTCGCGGGCGCGGCGTTTCCTGCGCGAAGTGGATTCGAGCAGCGTGATGGTGAATGCCTCGACCCGCTTCGCCGATGGCTTCGAATACGGCTTGGGCGCGGAGATCGGCATTTCCACCGACAAGATCCACGCGCGCGGCCCGGTAGGATTGGAAGGGCTGACTTCGCAAAAATATGTGGTGCTAGGCGATGGGCAAGTGCGAGGTTAAGCTCTGAACCCCATCGGTATTTTTGGCGGCACCTTCGATCCTATTCATTTCGGCCATCTGCGCTTGGCGCAAGAAGCGGCGAGCACGCTAGGCCTCCAGCAAGTGCGTTTCATTCCCGCAGGCGAACCGTGGCAGCGCGGTGCTCCGCGTGCGCCCGCACCACAACGCTTAGAGATGGTAATGCTGGCGTGCGCGGGCAACCCGCTGTTCAAAGTGGATGATCGCGAAATCCGCCGTCACGGCCCAAGCTATACCGTGGATACCCTTACCGAATTGCGCGCCGAGTTGGGTCCAGAACAGCCCTTGTGCTTGTTGTTGGGCGCAGATGCTTTCCTCGGCTTGGCGACCTGGCATCGCTGGCAAGATATATTTGGTCTCGCACATTGCGCCGTGGCGCATCGTCCCGGCTTTGCCCCATCAAGCTGGGCCGACAGCATGCCGCCCGTCTTGCGGCAAGCGCTGGCCGCGCGCCAAACGACGGACCCGAGCGCTTTGGCAAAAGCGCCCGCCGGGCATATTTTGAGTTATGCCATCACCCCCTTAGACATTTCCGCTTCGCACATTCGCACCGATTTGCAGCAAGGCAAAAGCCCGCGCTACCTGGTGCCGGACGCGGCCCTAGACTATATTTCCCAAAACAACCTGTATAAAGAATGACACCTGAAACCATGAAGAAAGCGGCCGTCGCCGCGCTAGAAGACATCAAAGCAAGCGACATCACCGTGTTGAACGTCAAAAAACTGACCTCGATGACGGATTACATGATCATCGCCTGCGGAGAATCGTCACGCCAGGTCAAAGCGCTGGCGCGCAACGTAGCCGACAAGCTGCGTGAAGCCGGTGCGGAAATTGTGGGCGTCGAAGGCGAGGACAGCGGCGAATGGGTGCTGGTCGATCTCGGCCACGTCATCGTGCACGTCATGCACCCGGCGGTGCGCGAGTATTACAACCTGGAAGAGTTGTGGACGGCACCGAAGGTGGTACGTAAGAAAGCCGCAGCTAAAGAAACATAAACGAAAACCTTGCTTGGCCGCGAATTAACGCTAATTTCCGCTAATGAAAACCACAGATTTAAATTCGCGAAAATTAGCGTTAATTCGCGGCTAAGATACTTTTCATCTTATGGACCTCATCATCGCCGCTGTCGGTACCCGCATGCCCCACTGGGTGGATGAAGCGTTCGCCGAATACCAGAAGCGCATGCCGCGTGAAGCGCGGATTCGGCTCTTGGAAATCAAACCGGATAAGCGCGATGGCGGCAAGACCGCGCAGCAAGTGATGAGCGTGGAGGCCGCGCGCATCGAAGACGCACTGCCGAAAGATTGCTTGCGCATTGTGCTGGACGAGCACGGCAAATCTTTCACCAGTCAGGTGCTGGCACTGGAAATGCAAAAATGGCTGGGAGCCGGTCGCGATGCAGCGCTGATCATTGGTGGCGCGGATGGCTTGGCGCCGGAGATAAAATCCCGCGCCGATCTGCTGTGGTCATTGTCACCGCTCACGCTACCCCATGGCATGGTGCGCGTACTGCTCGCGGAGCAGCTGTATCGCGCGCACAGCATTCTGCATAACCATCCCTACCATCGTGAGTAATACCTCGCGCATCCTGTGGCTCGGTATCTATTTCGGCGTGCTGATCTGGTCCGCCATTGCGCCGAAAGATGGATTCACCTGGCTGCTCGAAGTGGCGCCCGCGCTGATCGGCTTTGCGCTGCTGGCCGCCACTTATCGCCGCTTCCCCTTAACCCCGCTTGCCTATTGGCTGGTGCTGATCCACAGCGTGATCCTCATGGTGGGCGGGCACTACACCTACGCCGAGGTGCCGCTGTTCGATTGGTTAAGTGAGTGGCTGCATTGGCAGCGCAATAATTACGATAAAGTCGGCCATCTGGCGCAGGGTTTTATTCCGGCGATACTGGCGCGAGAAATTTTATTGCGGCTTAAGGTGGTGCGCGGTTGCGGCTGGCTGGTGTTCGTGGTGTTGAGTATCTGTCTGGGCTTGAGCGCGCTGTACGAAATTCTGGAGTGGTGGGTGGCGGTCGCGTCCGGCGATGCCGGTGTAGCGTTCTTGGCCACGCAGGGTTACGAATGGGATACGCAATCGGATATGGCGTTTGCTGGGCTGGGCGCAGTGCTTGCCTTGGGGGCTTTTAGCAAACTGCATGACCGGCAACTGGCGCTGCGTGATTCGCGCGCAAGTGCCGCAAAATAAGGTAAGCTTTCGTGGGCATAAACAACAAATCGAGATGGGGGAAAATATGAATAAGCTGATCGAAAATGGTGGGTGTGGCGTGGGTGTGTTGGGCGTGCTCTTGACGTCTGTCGCTGGGATTTGGCGTATCACTGGCCACTATCATCTGGCTGGTTTTGAAACCATGACGCTGTTTGTGGGCGGCATGGGCCTGATACTCATCGGCTGCTTTGCCAAGCTGCATATGCTCACGCCCCCGCGCGCCTAGTTTTCCTAATTGAGGTTGATTCTTAGCTTTGCCGTATTTGCGGCACCGATTTTCTTTGCCTAACCATGACGGCAGCGATCCAAATCTACCTTGCCTCGCAATCACCGCGCCGACGTGAATTACTCCAACAAATTGGGATCAAATTCCGTGTGCTGGTGCCGGACGTGAATGAGGCCCCCTTGCCGCGCGAGGTGCCTGCTGACTATGTGGAGCGCATTGCCCGGATCAAAGCCGAGGTGACGTGGATGCGGGTGGTGGAACGGCGCATGAAGCGCCACCCTGTTTTGGCGGCGGATACGGCAGTGATTTTGGGCCGGCGCATTTTAGGCAAACCACAAAGCGATGCCGAGGCGACGACGATGTTGCAAGCACTTTCCGGGCGCACGCACCAAGTCATTTCGGCGGTGGCGATGGTGCACGAAGGAAAAATAAAATTGGTGCGGTCGGAATCGGCCGTGACTTTCCGGCGTTTGGCGCCGGGCGAAATTGCGCAATATGTATTGAGCGGCGAGCCGCAGGACAAGGCCGGCGCCTATGCCATACAAGGGTTAGCCGCCGTATTTATTTCGCGTATCGACGGCAGTTATTCGGGCGTAATGGGGCTGCCCTTATTCGAAACCTCGCGCTTACTTAAATCATTCGGTGTTCAGGTGTTATGAGCGAACAAATTCTAATCAACATCACGCCGCAAGAAACGCGGGTGGCGGTGATGCAACAAGGTGTGGTGCAGGAGCTGCATATCGAGCGCGCTTCCAGTTATGGCATGGTCGGCAACATCTACCAGGGCCGCGTGTGCCGGGTGTTGCCGGGAATGCAGTCGGCGTTCGTGGAAATCGGATTGGATCGCGCCGCGTTTTTGCATGTAGCGGATATTTGGCAGCAAAAGCAGGACGAAGAAAAACCGATCGAAAAATTATTGTTCGAAGGGCAAACCCTTTTAGTACAAGTGATCAAGGACCCGATCGGCACCAAGGGTGCACGGCTGTCGACGCAAATGAGTATCGCCGGACGCTTGCTGGTGTATTTGCCGCAGGAATCGCACATCGGTATTTCGCAGCGCATTGAAGCTGAGCAGGAGCGCGAGTTGCTGCGCAGCAAGCTGCAGCAACTTATGCCACCCGAGGTGAAGGGCGGCTTTATCGTGCGCACCAGCGCCGAGACCGCCACCGATCACGAGCTATTGGCCGATATTCATTATTTGCAGCGCATCTGGAGCCGCATCGGGGAGCAGGCCAAAACTGCTGCGCCGCAGACTATGCTCTATCACGAGCTGAATTTGGCGCTGCGCGTGCTGCGCGATTTTGTGTGGGACGAAACCGATCGCATCATCGTCGATTCGCGCGAGACCTACGGCAAGCTGCAATCATTTTCCGCCAACTACATGAGCAATGTCGCCTCGCGCCTGGAGCACTATCAGGGCGAGCGTCCTTTGTTCGATTTGTATTTGGTGGAAGATGAAATCGAGAAGGCGCTTTCGCGCAAAGTAGAGCTTAAATCCGGCGGCTATTTGATCATTGACCAGACCGAGGCGTTGACGACCATCGACGTGAATACCGGTGGGTTTGTCGGGGTGCGCAATTTTGACGACACCATCTATAAAACCAATCTTGAGGCGGCGCATGCCATCGCGCGCCAACTGCGTTTGCGCAATCTCGGCGGCATTATCATTCTCGATTTCATCGACATGGAAAATGCCGAGCATAAAACCTCAGTGCTGGAGGAATTCAAAAAAGCGCTCGCGCGTGATCGAACGCGGATGACGGTCAGCAGCTTTTCTACACTCGGTTTGGTGGAGATGACGCGCAAACGCACGCGCGAAAGCTTGGCCCATGTTTTGTGCGAGACGTGCCCGACCTGCCAGGGCCGGGGGGAGCTGAAAACCGCGCAGACCGTGTGCTATGAAATTCTGCGCGAGCTGTTGCGCGAAGCGCGTCAATACAGTGCGCGCGAGTTCCGCATCCTGGGCTCGCAACAGGTGATCGACCTGTTCCTGGACGAGGAATCGCAAAGTCTCGCGCAACTCGCCGATTTCATCGGCAAGCCCATCTCTTTGCAAGTGGAAACGCAATATACCCAGGAGCAGTACGATATCGTGTTGATGTAAATTCACCCGGCACGCGCCTACCGTATTTAGTGCTTGGCAGGGTCAGCAGGTTGTCGTTTTAATGCGGGATCGAATACCAGCATAATGTCTTGATCTGCCTCAGGCGCAGCGTTGATTAAAGCTGGAAGCGTGGGTAAGGCTGGTAACAGGGCGAGGCTGGGCTGAAGTTGCGGCGCGGCGTCAAACGTGTTCGATATGCGGTGAATGATTTCTTGCTCACGCGCGGGCTTGCGTGCCAGCCAACTGGTTCCCGCATAGGCGAGCCCAGCAAACACGGCGAGCACCACGAACCATTTGAGCGGAGTGGCGAGAGGAGAGGTATCGAGTTCCAAGCGGTAATTCACACGCTGGTTCAGCGTGGATCGGGCTAGCCGCCGCAACAAGGGGCGGTGACCGCACAGCACGATATTGATGGGGTAGTTGCTCAGCTGGCGAATACTTTCCAGCAGCGCACTCGAGAATAGGTGCGCACCTTCGCATAACAATACAAAGCCCCCGCGTGGCGCCGCTTCGCTTAGCCGCTCACCGACTTTGGACGCGAGTTGCATGGGGCTTAAATCATGCGCCGGCACGTTGAGTTGACCGGCGAGCGCGACGAACAATTCTTGGGTATCGAGCGCGGCTTTGATGCGCAGCACTGAGTCGTGTTGCGACACGGCGTGGGTGAGATCAGCGAGAAACCCGCCCATACGTCCCATGTCGCGCCCCGTGGCGAGCACCACGACTTGTCGTTCGGCCCTGAGCATCATGGCGACTTGCTCAGCAAGGCTGAGTTCCGACTCTTTTAGGGCGCTGGTCGTGGGCAGCCAGGGGATGACGCTGGTCGAAGCAACGCTGCTCACAATTCTTCCACCGAAAATAAGTGCCGATATTCCTTCATCGCATAGCGGTCGGTCATGCCCGCGATATAGTCGGCGATGGCGCGTGCTTGGTCTTGGTGGGCTTTATCCTGGTATTGCGGCGGCAGCAGTTTCGGGTCTTGCATGAAGGCATCGAACAGCGCCTTGATGATGTGCCGTGCCTTGCCGCTCATGCGGTTGACGCGAAAATGCTGATAAAGCTGCGTATGCAGAAATTGCTTCAATTCGCGCTGCTCGGTGCGAATCGAGTCGGAAAAGCCGATGAGCGGCTGTGCTTGGCGCACCTCGTCAATCGAGCGCGGATTGGCGAGGGAAATATTCTTGGTGCTCTGTGCAACCAGATCGGTGATCAGGGTATTGATCATGCGCCGCACGGTCTCGTGGATGACGCGTCGGCCATTGAGCGTGGGATAGCGCTGTTTGACTTCGCTCAGGTGGCGTGCGAACACGGTGACTTGGGACAGCTGATTCAGTTCGATTAACTCAGAACGCAACCCATCATCCACATCGTGGTTGTTGTAGGCGATTTCGTCGGCCAGGTTGGCCACTTGTGCTTCGAGCGAGGGTTGCTGTTTATGCAGGAAGCGCTGGCCGATCTCACCCAACTGCTGGGCATTGGGCAGCGAGCAGTGTTTGAGGATTCCCTCGCGTGTTTCGAAGGTCAGGTTCAGCCCATCGAATTCCGCATAGCGCTCTTCCAGCATGTCGACCACGCGCAGCGACTGTAGGTTGTGCTCGAAACCGCCGTAGTCTTGCATGCAGGCGTTCAAGGCGTCCTGCCCGGTGTGACCGAAGGGGGTGTGGCCCAAGTCATGCGCGAGCGCGATCGCTTCGACTAAATCTTGATCCAGCCCCAGGCTGCGCGCGATGGCGCGTCCGATTTGGGCAACTTCGAGTGAGTGCGTGAGACGGGTGCGGAACAGATCGCCTTCGTGATTCACGAATACTTGGGTTTTATATTCTAGGCGGCGAAACGCGGTGGAATGAATGATGCGATCACGGTCGCGCTGAAACTCGGTGCGACCGGCAGGGGCCTGCTCTGGGTGGCGGCGTCCGCGAGAATGTTCGGAAAGCGCGGCGTAGGCGGCGCGCTCAGCCATGTGCAACGCTCGCTGCGATGGTTTCCTGCAGAAGTGCAGCGGGCACGTCGGCGCTAAGCACCGCCTCGCCGAGGGCTTTCAACAACACAAAGCGAATTTTACCGCCCTCAACTTTTTTATCCAGCCCCATCAGATCGAGATATTTATCAAAGCCTAGATCGGGGGCCACGGCGGGCAGGCCGGCTTTAAGGATCAGCGCGCGCGCGCGCGCCACGTCCGCCTCGGACAACCAGCCCAGACGGCGCGACAGATCGGCCGCCATGATCATGCCCGTGCCGACTGCCTCGCCGTGCAGCCAGGCACCGTAGCCCATGCCGGCTTCGATCGCGTGGCCAAACGTGTGGCCGAGGTTGAGCAGGGCGCGGTTGCCGGCTTCGCGCTCGTCCGCTGCGACCACTTCTGCCTTGTTTTGGCACGAGCGGTGGATGGCATAGCCCAGCGCAGCGGGGTCGCGCGCGAGCAGCTTATCCATATTGGCTTCGAGCCAAGCTAAAAACGGCAAATCACGGATCAAGCCGTATTTGATCACTTCGGCCAAGCCGGCAGAGAGTTCCCGGTCAGGCAGGGTGTTGAGTGTGTCGGTATCGGCCAGCACCAGTTGCGGCTGATAGAACGCGCCGATCATGTTTTTACCCATGGGATGGTTGATGCCGGTTTTGCCGCCGACCGAGGAATCGACCTGGGCCAATAAGGTGGTCGGAATCTGAATGAAGGGCACACCGCGTAAATAGGTGGCCGCGGCGAAGCCGGTTAAATCGCCGATGACGCCGCCGCCGAGCGCGATCAACGTGGCTTTGCGTTCCATGCGATGGGTCAGCAAAGCATCGTAGATCTGCTTGAGCGATTCGCTGTTTTTATAAGCTTCACCATCCGGCAGCACGATAGGCACTACCTTGATCCCGCTTTGCAGGAGCAGGTTTTGCACGCGTTCAAGATAAAGCGGGCCGACCGTGGTATTGGTGACGATCGCCGCTTGCGGGGTTTTCAAGTGCGGCAGAATCAGCTCAGGCTGATTCAACAGCCCGCCGCCGATGTGTATGGGATAAGAGCGATCGCCTAAGGCGACGGTGAGGGTTTGCATGGACGAAGAGTATAACTTATGAGTCGGATTCGCTTAAGCGGCGCTCGACTTCGCGCACCGCATGGTGCACGTTATGTTGTCCGGAAGTGATAATGATGTCGGCGATTTCTCGGTAGAGCGGGTCGCGCTGCCGATACAATTCCTCGAGTTTCGCCTTGGGGTTGGCGGTCTGCAGTAAGGGGCGATTTTTGTCGTGCTTCGTGCGAGCGTACAGGTCTTCAACCCGCGCATTGAGATAAACCACGGTGCCATTTTGCGCCAACGCCGCCCGGTTCTCGGGTCGGAGTACCGCGCCGCCGCCAGTGGCAAGCACCACATCCTCGCGTTGGCTGAGCTCCTGGATCAGTACGACCTCGCGCTCGCGAAAACCGGCCTCTCCTTCCAACTCGAAAATCAGCGGAATTTTAACTCCGGTGCGATGCTCCAGCTCATGATCGCAATCGATGAAGGTTTTATGCAGGCGCTTTGCCAGCAGCTTGCCGATGGTGGTTTTGCCCGCGCCCATGAGGCCGACCAAAAAAATATTGCCCGTCTTAGACATAAGACGGGCAATTTTAGCGGAATTAAGCTTAAGCCGCGAACGCGGCTTAGCGCAGGTTCAAGGTATCTTTGAGAATGCGCGGGGTAACGAAGATCAAGAGCTCGGTCTTGTCGTCGCGCTTCTGCGTATTTTTGAACAGCGGGCCGATGAAGGGCAAGTCGCCGAATACCGGGATTTTGGTGACGGTCGTTTTCTCATCTTCAGTGTAAATCCCGCCGATGACCACGGTGCCGCCGTTTTCAACCAGCACCTGAGTAGTAATCTGTTTGGTGTCGATGGCGGGCCCGGCAATGGTGTCCGTGCCACGGCTGTCTTTGTTAACCTTCAAATCCATGATCACGTTATCGTCCGGCGTAATCTGCGGCTTCACCTTAAGACTGAGCACTGCTTTTTTAAAAGAAATGCTGGTGGCGCCACTGCTGGAGGCTTGTAGGTAGGGGATTTCCGTACCCTGTTCGATAGTGGCCTCCATTTGATCCGCAGTTACTACGCGCGGGTTGGAGATGATTTTGCCGCGGCCGTCGGCCTGCAGGGCCGAGAGTTCTAGGTTCAGGAAGCGGCCCAGGGCGGATTTGAACAAGACGAAGGACAGTGCGCCAGAGCGGAAGCCGCCGATGGCGCCAGCCGCCATGTTGACATTAAGCGTCTGGTCTATCGTTGGGGTAGTAAAAGGGTTGCCTGCATGAAAACCAGCATCTTCGATTTGACCGCCAGCGGTTATACGTGTGCCACCACCGCTGCTGACAGGATAGCCCCTGCCACCGGCATCGTGCAGTCCGAGCCGTATACCCAGGTTCTTACTGAACGAATCGCTGGCCTCGACGATGCGCGACTCGATCATCACCTGTTTCACCGGCACGTCGATTTGGGCCAGTATCGAGCGGATCTCATCCATCTTGGTCGGCGTGTCCTGAATGAACAGCGTGTTGGTGCGCGGGTCGATCACCGCACTGCCGCGCTTGGACAGGATGCGCTGCTTGTCGTCGGTCAAGACCTTGACGAAGTTCTCCGCGCGTTGGAATTTGAGGTGGAAGGTCTCCGTGCGCAGCGGTTCCAAATCGAGAATTTGCTGTTTGGATTCGAGTTCCAGCTTTTCTTTGGTGGCCAGCTCATCCGAGGGGGCGATCCACACCACCGTGCCGTTCTTGCGCATGGAGAGGCCCTTGCTTTGCAGGATGATGTCGAGCGCCTGATCCCAGGGCACGTCCTTCAAGCGTAAGGTGAGGTTGCCCGTCACGGTGTCGCTGGTAATGATGTTGAGCCCGGTGAAATCGGCGATGACTTGCAGCACCGCGCGCACTTCGACGTTTTGGAAGTTGAGCGAGAGCTTCTCACCCGTGTATTTCTTGGCGCGAATGGACTTGGAGGGGTCTTCCACGACGGGCTTGATATCGACGATAAATTGTTTATCGCTTTGGTAGGCCGAATGCTCCCATTCGCCCTTCGGTTCAACCGTGATGCGGGCGTTCTTGCCCTGGCTAAACGTATCCACGGTTAAGACCGGCGTGCCGTAATCGGTGACATCCAAGCGCCGCTCCAGGTTGCGCGGCACGGCGGTATTCAGAAAGTCGATGACCAGGCTCTTGCCCTGCTGCCGAATGTCGATGCCGGTGCTGGTATCGGACAGGTCGACCACCACGCGCCCCTCACCGTTCTTGCCGCGGCGGAAGTCCACATCGCGCAAGCTGTGGGTGGCGGCGGCGTCCTTTGCTTCGGCAAACTGCGCGGTAGTATTGGCGACCACTGCCGATGCGGTACCGCCTTGTAGGGAAATAATAAATTGATTGCCTTCGCTGCGGGTTTCGTAAGCCGTGGGGCGCGAGAGGTTCAGCACCAAGCGGGTGCGGCCGCCCGATTGCACCACATTCACGCTGCGCATCGCGCCTTCATTGATGGCGAGGCTGTTTTTGCCCCATTGATTGGCGGTATCCATGAAATCGAGGGCGATTCGCGGCGGGTTGTTCACCGTGAACCCGGCCGGGGGGGTTTGCAACGCTTGTTTCAGGCCCACCGTAATGACCACTTTGCCCCCCTGCTGGACGGTGTAATCAACCCCGGTTATCCCGTTGTTGGGCGCAGTTTCCTGCGCCGAAACGGGAAGCGATATCGCCACCATAAGCGTTGCCGCGAAAAGCCGGATGAAGGGAGTATAAAACTGCTGAGTAATATTCATGGTATACCTCTGCTATTTCTTCGGAGCCTGCTGGGCCGATAGTTCAGACATTTCGAGCGTGGTTGCGCGCTCGGTCCAATCCCCACCGCTGTCTTGGACGATTTCGGTGAGCTTGATATCGGTGTCGGTGACTTGGGTGACGATGCCAAAGTTCTGGCCCATGTAGTTGCCTTGCTTGACGCGATAAAGATTGTTGTCCGGTGTTTTGACCAACGCGAAAGTCATTTTGTTTTGCTGCAAGGTGCCAACCATTTTCAAGCCTTCCAGCGGGTAATTTTCCAGGATTTGCTTGACATGGTCCCGCGGGGGTTGAATGCCGCCACCTTTTCCCTCGCCCGGTGGGGGGGTGAGCTTACGCGGCTTGAAGGGGTCGGGCAGGTCGGTCGCGGCATAGGTGAACGGCTCATACGGCTTGACCTCTGGCAGGGGATCCACCTTGCCGCGCAAATCCTTGCCGGCGCCGGCGACAAAGGCGCGCGGATCGTCGCCGCCGCCGCATGCCGCGAGCAGGCTAACCAGGGCCAATACGGCGAAATTTTTCACTTTTTGGCCCCCTTATCTTTCGCGGCCTTTTTGGTTTTCGCGATTTCTTCTTCGTCCAGATAGCGGTAGGTCATGGCGACAGCGTCCAGCGCCAAGACGCCATCCTTGTTTTGGGAAATGGCGAGGTTATTCAGCGTCACAATGCGCGGAAGCTGTGCCACATCACTCGCGAACCGGCCCAAGTCATGATAGCTGCCCGTAATGCGCACAGTAATCGGCATCTCGGCATAGAAATCCCGCACCGTTTCCTGGGGTGCGGGTTTAAACAACTCGAACTCTAAGCCTCGGCCTAGTCCGGCTTGGTTGATATCCGTCAACAGCGCGTCCATTTCAGATTTGTTCGGTAGTTGGCGTACCAAAGCACCGAAAGCCTGTTCGATTTCCTTGACTTGCTCGCGATACAGATCGAGGTTCAGTGCTTGTTTTTTCTTGTCGAGAAATTCCAGGCGCAGCTTTTGCTCTTCTTGCCGCGATTGGTCCAGCGCCTCCATTTGGTCTTTCCAGATAAACCAATAGCCGGCGAGCAGCAAGGCGCCGAACAAGATCGCCATCGCCGCCACCTTGAACGGCGCGGGCCAAACGCCCATATCTTTAAAACTAAGTTTATTGATATCGTCAGCAAGGCTCATGATTTCTTGTCCTTGGGCTGCTTGGCAGCGGGAATTTCTTCTTTTTGCGGCGCGGAGATTTTGATGTTTAAGCTGAATTCGTTAGCGCGCAAGTTGTTCACCGTCACTGCTTTGATTTCCACCAGATCGGGCGTTTCCAACCAGGGAGATGCCTCCAGGTTGCGCATCAGCGTCGAGACTCGCGCATTGGACTGGGCGTAACCCTGAATATTCACCACCTTGCCATTTTGCTTGATGCCCTTCAAATAAATGCCCTCGGGCAATAGCCGCACCATCTGGTCAAACAAGTGCACTGCCTCGGCGCGGTCGGCTTGCAAGTCCTCGACCACTTTTTTACGATCCAGCAGCGACCGGGTCTTGTCTTTCAGCGCTTTAATTTCCTCAATTTCCGAGTTGAGCTTGGTGATTTCACCCTTTAAATACTGGTTGTTGCCATTTTGGTAGTCGATCAAGCCGGCAATGGCGATATAGCCGAGCAGCACCGATAGTGCGCCTAGTACTGCTACGCCGCCCGTTATAAACAACATTTGCTGTTGGCGTGCTTTGCGTTTTTCCTCGCGGTGAGGAAGTAGGTTGATGCGGATCATTTGTCGAACCTCCGCATAGCCAGGCCGCAGGCGATCAGCAGCGCAGGAGCGTCCAAGGTCAATTGCTTCGGCTTGATGCGCGAAGACAAGGCCATGCTGGCAAAGGGGTTGGCGATCATGGTGCTGGATTGCGCGCGTGTGGCGACAATTTCGTCCAGGCCAGGGATCATGGCGCAGCCGCCAGCCAATAAAATATGGTCAACCCGGTTGAATTGGCTGGAAGAGAAGAAAAACTGGATTGCGCGCGCAACTTCCAAAGCCAGGGTATCCATGAAAGGCTGTAAAACCTCGGCCTCATAATTTTCCGGCAAGCCACCCTGACGCTTGGCAATATCGGCTTCGTCCGAGGAAAGGCTATAGCGGCGCTGAATTTCTTGCGTAAGCTGGTTTCCGCCGAAACTTTGCTCGCGCATATAAATGGACTGGCCATTGTGTAGCACATTGATATGCATCATGGCGGCGCCAATATCGACTACCGCCACGGTTTGATCACGCCCGGCATTGGGCAGTTGCTGCGACACCAATTCGCAAGCGGTTTGTGTGGCGTAGGACTCCACATCCACCACCACCGCTTTGAGGCCGGCGCTTTCCGCTGCTGCGACGCGGTCTTCTACCTTTTCCTTGCGCGAGGCTGCAATCAGCACTTCGACGTCTTCCGGGCCGCTTGGCGATGGGCCAAGCACTTGGAAATCAAGGTTTACCTCGTCTAGCGCAAAGGGAATATATTGATTGGCCTCGGTTTCGACCTGGGCTTCCAGTTCGTCCTCGCGCAGACCGGCGGGAACGATGATTTTCTTAGTGATGACGGCGGCGGCGGGAAGGGCCAAGCTAACATTCTTGATGCGGGTGCCCATGCGCTTCCATGCACGTCGCATGGTCTCGGCCACGGCTTCCAGGTTCATGATGTTGCCATCAGTCACCGCGTCTTTGGGCAGGCTTTCGATCGCATAACGCTCGACCCGCAGCAGATTTTTGCCGGCCTGCTCAATTTCCACCATTTTCACGGCGGAAGAGCTAATGTCCACCCCGATAAGCGGGGTCGACTGGGACTGGAACAAGTTAGCTAGCAAGTCAAAATCCCTTTCTAATCGGGCTGGTTAGACGATCTTAGTATAATTTACGTTAAATCCTAGCAACAACCTTTTATCCTGTAAAGCGTTTTTTTCATATCGTCTGGTTTCCTCTTAGCGGCTATAATGACGCAACTTTGATGCTGACAGCCAGAGATAAAGAAAATTTAATGCCGTGCGAGTAGCAAAATGCGCAAATTGGCGATAACAAATTGGCGCTGGCTTTACCCCCCGGTTTAAACTTCAAGCTTTAACCAATTTATTAAGGCGAGCCCTCGCCTAAGGGCTTAAACATTCCGATGACGCACCGCTGGTGGTTATTGCCGGTCAAGCTGGCGCTACTGTTAGTAACTATAATTTTTCTCATCGCAGCCCTGGCAGCGGTGTTGGTTTATCCGACGCTACCATCCTTAGAGTCTTTAACTAACTATCAACCGAAACTCCCGCTACGTATTTATACCGCGGATGGCGCCCTGCTGGGTGAGTTTGGCGAAGAGCGGCGTTCGGTAGTGAAAATCGAGGCGGTGCCAAAAAAATTGATTTTGGCGATCCTGGCGGCGGAGGACGACCGCTTTTTCGCGCATGGCGGGGTGGATTACATGGGCGTGGCCCGTGCCGCCTGGGCCAATGTGAGCCGTGGCGGCGCGCGCGAGGGCGCGAGCACCATCACCATGCAGGTGGCGCGGAATTTCTTCTTATCACCCGAAAAGACCGTCACCCGAAAATTCAATGAAGTGCTGATGTCGTTCAAGATTGAGCACAACCTCAATAAGAATCAGATTCTCGAGCTTTACCTCAACCAAATTTATTTGGGCCAGCGCGCATATGGCTTTGCCGCCGCCGCCCAGACGTATTTCGGTAAAACGCTGGATAAGTTGACCGTGGCCGAAATGGCCATGCTGGCCGGCTTGCCCAAGGCACCGTCACGCAATAACCCGGTGGCCAACCCGGTGCAAGCCGGCAAGCGCCAGCATTATGTGCTGGGCCGCATGCATGATTTGAAATACATATCGGATGCGGAACATCAGGCAGCGCTGAAAGAGAAGTTGCATGTGCGCCACGACATCAGCATTTCCGAGGCGCCAGGCGATTACGTAGCCGAAATGGCGCGGCTACTCATGATTGAGCGCTATCAGGATGCCACCTATACCAGCGGCTTTAAAATCTACACCACCTTGCGCAAGGTTGACCAAGTGGCGGCCAGCGAAGCCGTGCGCCAAGGCGTGCTGGATTACGACCGGCGCCACGGTTGGCGTGGGCCCGAGGCTCAATTGGAGTTGCCACTTAAACTCACCGAAGAAGCGCTGGATGACCTGTTGCAAGATTATGACGAGGCCAGCGATCTTATCCCGGCGCTGGTACTGGCAGCCGACCCCAAGCAGGTCAAGGTATTTGCCAAGAATGAAGGCTTTCTCGATTTGAGCGGTGAAGCGCTGGCGTTTGTACAAAAAAGCCTGCAAGACAAGGCGAAGAGCAAATTCAAGCCGGGCGCGGTGATTCGGGTCGCCAAAGATAGCAAAGGCCACTGGCAAGTCGCGCAATTGCCCCAAGTCGAGGCCGCGCTGGTTGCGATGAATCCAGTCGATGGCGCTATTCGCGCCTTGATTGGCGGTTTCGACTTCGGTCGCAACAAATTCAACCATGTGATTCAGGCCTGGCGCCAGCCCGGCTCCAGCTTCAAGCCCTTTATTTATTCCGCTGCGCTGGAAAAAGGCCTGACCCCGGCCACCATCATCAATGATGCACCCATCGTGCTGAGCCCCGCGCAAACCGGTGGCAAATTGTGGGAGCCGAAAAATTATGACGGTACCTATGCCGGTCCGATCCGCATGCGCATGGCGCTCACCAAGTCAAAAAATCTGGTGTCGATCCGCATCCTGCAAACCATTGGCACGCGCTACGCCCAGGACTACATCACCCGCTTCGGTTTTAACGCCGAACAACACCCGCCCTATCTCACCATGGCGCTCGGCGCGGGCTCCAGCACGCCGTTCCAAATGGCCAGCGCCTATAGCATCTTTGCGAATGGTGGCTACCGCGTGACCCCGTATTACATTGAGCGCATCTTGGATGCGCGCGGCAAGGTGTTGGCCCAGGCCAACCCGGTGCGCGCGGGCGAGACGGCAGAGCGTGCGATTGATGCGCGCAACGCATTTATCATGACTTCCATGATGCAAGACGTGGTGCGTTTCGGCACCGCCGCGCGCGCTATGCAACTTGGGCGCGGTGATTTGGCCGGCAAGACCGGCACCACCAACGATCAAGTCGATGCTTGGTTCTGCGGCTTCAACTCAAGCCTGGTTGCGGTGGCTTGGATCGGCTTTGACCAACCGCGCTCGCTCGGCGGCAATGAAACCGGCGCCCAGGCCGCGCTGCCCATGTGGATGAATTACATGGGGCGGGCGCTTAAAGGCGTGCCCGAGACCGCGCTGTCGGTACCCGATGGCGTGGTCAGCGTTATCATCGATCCAGCGTCGGGCAAGCGTTCAAGCGAGGGTCGTGCCGAGTTCTTCTATCAAGAAAATCTGCCGAGCGAACGGCCAAGCTGGGGCGATGAAGGCGCGGGCGAGGATGTAAAGAGCCAGATTTTCTAGCCGAATAAGCATGCCCGGCAACCATAATTTCCCCCGCAATCAAATGCGCGAGCGCATCGCACAACTCGCCGCGCGTTTGATGGCGGCGGATGGTGTGCAGGATTTTGCCTTGGCCAAGCGCAAGGCCGCGCGCCAACTGGGCGCGGACGATACCCAAAATCTGCCGAACAATACCGAGATCGAGCAGGCGTTGCGCGATTACCACGAACTGTATCAACGCGATGAACAGCGCGTACGCGTACGTGAAATGCGCCATCAAGCGCTGGCGGCAATGCGCGAATTCGCGCCGTTCGACCCCCCTCTCACTGGCGCAGTCTTGGCCGGCACGGCAACACGCTATTCCAATATCAGCCTGATGCTGTTCACCGACAGTCCGAAAGAGGTCGAGTTATATCTGCTCAACCGCAATATCCCGTTCCGGTGCGGCGAGAAGCATTACAGCTTCGGCGACAAGCTGCGTAGTGTGCCGATCCTCATGATTACCGGCGGCGAGCATGAGGGCGTTGATGCTGCCATTTTCTCGACAGTAGATTTGCGCAATGTGCCGCGTCACGCTGGAGACGGCCGGCCCCTAGATAAAGCGCGCCGACCCGAAGTTGAAGCACTGCTTGAGGCCGATAGCTAAGCGATTGATCTCATGTGAACTGTAAATAGGGTGGCGGGTGTGAGTGACAGGTGAACGTGTCGCCGGGCCGCCAAAACATCGTCATAGGCGTTGCCGAAGTGACGAAACCTGGTCTTGTCCCCTCCCCGCGCCTGTAGGCCCCCGGTAAGCATCTGTTTCTTTGTACTATTAACCGGCATGACGGCCGCATGGCGCTGGCATGGAGTATGCTTTATAAGCCCTGTCCTTCGACAATAATAATTTTTTCCGGGCAAACCCCTAGCCAAACATGATTCGTGTTTTTAATTTTTATCTTTCCAAAGGCGTGCTCCTCCTGTTGGCGGTGGAGGCGATGTTGTTATTCGTCGCTGTGCCGCTGGGAATCCACTCGCGCTTTCAAGGCGTGCCCTGGGCGCCAGACACGACGGTGGTTTGGGCCAATGCCGCGGTGTTTTTGGCGCTAGGCTTGGTAGCGCTCAGCGCATTCGGGCTCTATCGCCGCGATTTCGAAGAAGGCATGGGCAGCATGCTATTCCGCGTCTGCGCCAGCTTCCTGCTTGTCCTGGCCGGCATGGCGTTGATTTACTATTTATTCCCCAGCATCTATCTCGGACGTGGCGCGCTCGGCGCGGCATGCCTGATCGGGCTCAGCGCCATCGCGCTGGGCCGTGTGATCTTTTTCCGTTGGGCTGATTTAGATATTCTCAAACACCGGGTGCTGGTGCTAGGCACCGGCACCCGCGCAGCCAAGGTAATGGATCTGCTGCGCGTGCGTGACAATGACCGGCGCATGCATGTCGTGGGGTTTTTAGCGCTGCAGGGTGTGCATCATTTCGTCGATCATAGCCTCATCCTGCCGGATCAGGCCAAGCTGTCCGAAATCGTCGATAAGTATCAAATCGATGAAATCGTGATCGCCGTACGTGAGCGGCGCGGCGGCGGCCTGCCAGTGAACGACTTGCTCGACTGCCGACTGAAAGGCGTGCATGTGGTGGAACTGTCCACTTTCTTCGAGCGCGAACGTGGGCAAGTGCAACTGGAATCACTCAACGCGAGCTGGATGGTGTTGTCGGATGGATTTAAGCAGGGCATCGTGCGCGATTTGGTGAAGCGTCTATTTGACCTGTCCGTCAGCTTTACCATTCTCGTTTTATCCCTGCCCGCGATGATTTTGGCCATGCTGCTCATCGCGTGGGAATCGGGTTTTCCTATTCTGTATCGGCAGGAACGTGTCGGTCAGGGCGGACGCATTTTCACCATTTATAAATTTCGCAGCATGGTGCAAGACGCCGAAAAAGAGGGCACCCCGCAGTGGGCACAGGCGGGCGATGCTCGGGTAACGAGAGTCGGCAATGTAATGCGCCTGCTGCGCATCGACGAATTACCGCAAATCTTTAACGTGTTTCGCGGCGACATGAGCTTTGTCGGCCCGCGGCCGGAGCGCCCTTTCTTTGTTGATCAACTGATAGAGCAAGTCCCCTACTACGCTTCACGCCACAGTATCAAACCCGGCATCACCGGCTGGGCGCAGGTGCGTTATGCCTACGGCGCATCGCTTGAGGATGCGATCGAAAAATTGCAATATGACCTCTACTATGTCAAAAATCACACCTTCTTTCTGGATTTGCTGATTTTGTTTCAAACCGCGCAAGTTGTGCTGTTTGGCAAAGGGGCAAGGTAAGCCGGCAATATGGGCGACACCACACTGAGCATTGGAGCAGTTAGCTACGGCATCGCGGCGGTCGCGTTTGTGCTGTTAACCGGGCTGCTGGTTTCTGGTTGGCGCGGCAAATTCCAAGGCGCGCTACTGACCACCGCTGCCGGGGTAAGCGCGTTATGGGCGGGATTGAGCGCGTATGCCAGCGCCACCAGCGGCGCCTTATCCGCCGTAGCCGACTTGCTGGAAATCGCTCGCGACGGACTGTGGCTGCTGTTTCTGTGGAAGCTGCTCATATCGCGCGCGCAGCCCGAGGACGTCCCAACCCAGCAGCGCATGCAGCGCTGGTTTGGGCTGGGCGCCCTGCTGTTTGGCGGCATTTTTCTCGCGACGCTAACACTGCATACGCATCTGATAGCCTTCTCGGCCCAGGCACAATTCATCACTATCATCATCGGGCGCGTCGTGCTGGCCGTGATTGGCTTGGCCTTGGTAGAGCAGCTCTACCGCAATGCACCCGAGGCGCAGCGCTGGGCCATCAAATACTTTTGCCTAGGCTTGGGGGCGCTGTTCGCTTATGACTTCTATCTTTATTCCGATGCCATGCTATTCCACGTCGCGGATGCCGGTATATGGAGTGCGCGCGGCTTCATCAATGCGCTGCTGGTACCGTTGATCGCCGTGTCCGCAGCGCGCAATCCGCATTGGTCGTTGGAGGTTCACGTATCGCGGCGCGTGGTGTTTCACAGCGCCGCGTTGTTTGGCGCGGGGGTCTATTTATTGGTCATGGCCGCTGCGGGGTATTACATCCGGCTGTTCGGCGGCAATTGGGGCGGGGTACTGCAACTCGCCTTTCTCTTCGGTGCGGGGGTCATCCTGCTGGCCGTTCTGTTTTCCGGCGCGCTGCGCGCGCGGCTCAAGGTGTTTTTGAGCAAACACTTTTTTAATTACAAGTACGACTATCGGGAAGAATGGTTGCGCTTTACCCATACGCTTTCTGCGGGTGAGCCAGGCTTGAAGCTGCGTCAGCGCTCGCTGCAAGCAGTGGCCGAGATGGTGGATAGCCCGGCCGCCGCATTGTGGGTGGAAGAAGATGGCGTATTTCGCCAAGCGGCACAGTGGAATCTGCCCGCCCTGAATGACATCGAAGATGAGCAATGCTCGCTGTGTCGTTTTCTCGCCGAGCGGCAATGGGTGGTCAATCTCAAGGAGTACGCCCAAGACCCGGATATCTACGGCGAGCTCCGGCTGCCGGCGTGGCTGTCGTCCCTGCCCCGCGCCTGGCTCATCACGCCCTTGATTTTGCATGAACAGTTAATGGGCTTCATCGTGCTGGCCGAATCCCGCAGCCCGCGCGAGTTCAACTGGGAAGACAGCGATTTGCTCAAAACCGCCGGGCGGCAAGTGGCGGTGTATCTGGCGCAAATTCAAGCCACGGAAGCGTTGGTCGAAGCGCGCCAATTTGAATCTTTTAATCGCTTGTCCACTTATGTGGTACATGATTTAAAAAACATCGTCGCGCAATTGTCCTTGCTGCTCGCCAATGCACAAAAACACAAACACAATCCGGAGTTCCAAGAAGACATGCTCACCACCGTGGATAACGCCGCGCAACGAATGAACCGCCTGCTCGCGCAATTGCGCACCGGGTATCAGTCGGCGCAGCAAGCGGCCGGGGTGGATTTAATCCCCTTGCTGGAGCGTCTGATAAAGGAAAAATCCCACTTTCGCCCCGCGCCGCAATTGCGCGCACCAACGCAGCCAGTATGGGTGATTGCGGACAAGGAGCGTTTGTCGCGCGTGCTGGGCCATTTGGTACAGAATGCGATTGAAGCGACGCCAGAAACCGGCGCCGTGAACGTGGTGCTAGAGACGCAGAATGAAAACGCGCGGATTACGGTGCAAGATACTGGCCAGGGTATGGACGAAGAATTTATTCGCGACAAATTATTCCGCCCCTTTGAGACCACGAAGGCAACCGGCATGGGGATTGGCGCATATGAATGCCGAGAATATGTGCGCGAACTGCGGGGCGAGGTCAGCGTGACCAGTCAAGTTGAACAGGGTACGACGTTTACGGTGAGTCTGCCGCAGCGCAAATCGGTGGCGCAAGATATAGAACAATCGCCTATGCAAGGAGCGCCAGGTGCCTAACGAAGAAAACCAACAATCCAAAAATCTCCTGCTCTTGGTCGAAGACGATTTGGGACTGCAAAAACAGCTTAAATGGAGTTTCGATGACCTGGAGGTAGTGATCGCCGGCGACCGTGAAGCGGCGCTGGCGGCGGTGCGCCGCTATGAACCGCCGGTGGTGACGCTTGATCTCGGTCTGCCGCCGGATGCGGATGGCGCAACGGAAGGCTTGGCTACGCTGGAGCAAATTTTAGCCTTGGCGCCCAGCACCAAAGTCATTGTTGTTTCCGGCAACCAAGACCGCGCCAACGCGGTAAAAGCCGTGGCGCTCGGCGCCTATGATTTTTACCACAAGCCGATCGAGCCTGACATTCTGCGCCTGATCGTCAACCGCGCGCTGCACCTGCACCAACTGGAAGCGGAAAATCGCAAGCTGCAAGTGCGCCAAGGCGCGGCGCTGCAAGGCATCATCACCGGCAGCGCGGTGCTGCAAAAAATTTGCCGCACCGTGGAAAAAGTCGCGCCGGTCGATGCCACAGTCTTGCTGCTCGGCGATTCCGGCACCGGCAAGGAATTGTTCGCGCGTGCGCTGCATGATCTCTCGCCGCGCGCCAGCCAACGCTTTGTTGCGATCAACTGCGCCGCGATCCCGGAAAATTTGCTGGAAAGCGAATTATTCGGCTATGAAAAAGGCGCGTTCACCGGCGCGGGCAAACAAACCAAGGGCAAGATCGAATACGCCGACCACGGCACCTTGTTTCTGGACGAAGTAGGCGATCTGCCGTTTTCGCTGCAAGCCAAGCTGCTGCGTTTTTTGCAAGAGCGGATAGTCGAGCGCCTCGGCGGGCGTGAAGAAATCCCGGTCGATGTGCGCGTGGTGTGCGCCACCCATCAAGACCTGCGGCGCTTGATCGAACAAGGCCGCTTCCGCGAAGATTTGTTCTACCGCATCAGCGAGATCACCATCAACATCCCGCCGCTCAGGGAGCGCGAGGGCGACGCCTTGTTGCTGGCGCACGCCTTCCTCGAAAGATACAACGCGCAATACGGCAAGGCCTTAAAAGGCTTCACACCCGATGCCTGCGCCGCGATTGAGGGCCATCCCTGGCCGGGTAATGTGCGCGAAATGGAAAATTGCCTGAAGCGCGCCGTTATCATGAGCGAGGAAAATCGCCTCAGCGCGCTGGATCTAGGGCTCGCGCTCAACGCAGCGGAGGCAATCCCGCTGAACCTACGTCAAGTAAGAGAGATCGCCGAGCGCGATGCGGTCAATAAAGCGATCAGCCGCGTGAATGGCAACATTGCGCGCGCGGCGGAGCTGCTCGGGGTGTCACGACCAACGCTCTATGACATGCTTGGACGCTTCGGGATTCAGACTAAGGACCAAGTCAAATAGGACTGATGCGGGATTAGCATAGAAAAAGCGAAACTTCCCTGATATTCTCAAAGAATATCAGCGTGCCACAAGGGGGGCGCGCTGTGTCAACCGGCCGCTTGGTTTAGGCGGTTCTTCTTTTAGCATGTTTCAATCGCGCGACAAAAGCGCATACGAAAAAACGCACGATACCGCCGCAGTTTAGCCTATCGCCAACTATTTTCACGGAGGATGCCATGTTTAAGCGTTTAATCCCGATCACTCTTTGCCTGACCACGGCATGCTTGCTCGCAGCTTGCAGCAAGGAAGGCGATAGCCAAAAACTCGTGGCATCGGCCAAGCAAGCACAAGACAAAGGCGATTTAAAAGCGGCGGTTATTGAGCTCAAGAATGCGTTGCAGAAAAATCCGGAGAACGCCGAGGCGCGCGCGCAATTAGGTAAGCTCTACCTCAAGCAGGGAGATCCGACGAGCGCGGAAAAAGAGTTGCGCAAGGCCATGCAACTGGGCAAGGACAAGAACGAATTGCTGCCCGAACTGGGTCAGGCCATGTTGCAGCAAGGGCAGTTTCAGAAAGTGATCGACGAAATCCAGGCGCCGGCCAGCGCGGCGCCATTGGTCCGCGCCCGCATCCTCGCGTTGCAAGGCAACGCCTATATGTCGCTCAAGCAGCACGACAAGGCAAAAGTTTCGTTGGAAGCGGCGCGCGCACTGGCCCCCGACCTGGCGGATATATATGCCGGTTTGGCGGTGCTGGCCATGGTGGAGCAAAAAGACACGGAAGCCGCCGCGCACATTGATACGGCCATCGCCAAAGACCCTAAACGCGCCGCCACATGGCTAATGAAAGGGTATTGGCTGCAAACCAAAGACAAGCTGGATGAGGCCATCGTAGCCTACCAGGAGGCCTTAAAAGCCGACCCACGCTCAATTCAAGCACACAGCAGCCTAGCCCATATTTACTTGAAGCAAGGTAAATTGGACGTAGCGCGCGCCGAGATCGCCGCGATCAAAAAGCTAGAGCCTCAGCATCTGGAAGGAAAATACCTCAGCGCACTGATTGATTTTCAGCAGAAAAATTTCACCGCCGCGCGCGACAATTTGCAAGAAATACTCAAGGTTGCGCCGAACCATGCGCCGAGCGTGTTGCTGTTCTCGGCCACCTCGCTTGCGCTGGGGTCGTACGGCCAAGCCGAGCAGAAATTAAAGCCCTTGCTGCAACACTATCCGAACCATGCTTACGCACGCAAGCTGCTGGCAACGGCCCAATTAAAATTGGGCCAAGCGGATAAAGCACTGGAAACCTTAAAGCCCTTGCTGGCCGACAATCAAGCCGATCAGCAAGCCTTGGCCCTGGCAGGCGAACTACATATGCAGCTGAAACAGTACGCCCGGGCAACGGAATATTTCGAACGTGCCGCCAAGCTTGATCCGCAGAGCGCCGCAGTGCGCACCGGCTTAGCCTTGAGCCACTACGCCACCGGCGATGTTGAACAGGGACAGTCAGATTTGGCTGCCGCCTCCGGCATGGAAACCGACAAAGGCCGGGCGGATATATTGCGGGTGATGGCGCATACCAACAAAAAAGAATGGGACCAAGCACTCGCTGCCATCGATAGCTTGGAGAAAAAACAACCCAACATCCCGCTCCCCCATAACATGCGCGGCACCGTGTATTTCAACAAGGGCGACGTAGCGCGCGCACGCCAGTCGTTTGAGAAAGCGCTGTCCATCGACCCCGCCTACTTCCCGGCGGCGGTGAATCTGGCCCAGTTGGATATGAAGGACAAAAAACCCGATGCCGCGCGCAAGCGCTTCGAATCAGTGCTTGCCAAGGATAAAAACAATCTTCAGGCAATGCTCGCCCTCGCCGCAATGGAAGCCGATGCCAAGCATGAGAAAGAAATGCTCGAGTGGTTGAACAAGGCCGCTGCCGCGCACCCAGCCGCGACCGCCCCACGGGCACTGTTGGCGCAGTATTACGTGCAGAAAAAAGACCCGCAGCGCGCCTTGACCCATGCACGTGAGGCGGCCAATGCCAATCCTGATCAGCCGGAAGCGCTTAGTCTATTGGGCATGACGCAAATGGCGGCGGGCGAAAAGGACAATGCGGTAGCCACCTTCACCAAGCTGACCACCCTCGCGCCGAATAATCTGCTGGCGCAAATGCGCCTGGGCGCGGCCCAGGAAGCGGTGAAAAATCCCGCTGCCGCGCGCACGTCCTATCAAAAGGCGCTGCAAATCAAGCCCGATTTCATCGATGCCCAAGCCGCGTTGGCGCAGCTGGAATTCCAAGCCGGCCGCAAGCCGGAGGCGTTAAAGTTAGCGCAGCAAATCCAAAAACAGCAGCCCAAATTATCCATCGGTTACGTACTGGAAGGGGACTTGCTGGCGGCCGACAAGCAATACGACAAAGCGGCGGAAAAATATGATCAAGCCTATCGCCTCGTCAAGTCCGGCGAATTGGCGGTGCGCCTGCATGGCGCGCTGACTCAGGCCGGCAAGGGGCGTGAGGGCGAAGCCAAACTGCTGCAATGGTTGAAAGAGCAACCGCAGGATATGGCGGCGAGGAGCTACCTCGCGCAGGCCTACTTGCAACAAAAGCAGTACAAGCTGGCGGCCGAGCAGTATGAGGCGGTCCAGGCTGCCGCCCCGGAAAATGTTTACGTGCTGAATAACTTGGCCTGGGTGTACCAGGAAATGAAAGACAAGCGCGCGCTCCCAACCGCTGAGAAGGCGCATAAACTCGCGCCGGACAACCCCGCCGTGATGGATACGTTGGGCTGGCTATTTGTACAGCAGGGGCAGTCCGAGCGGGGTGTCAAGTTGCTCCAGCAGGCACTGTCTAAGGCGCCTGACGCCGCGGAAATCCAGTACCACTTAGCCGTTGCCTTCGCCAAGACAGGCGATCGCGGTCGGGCGCTGAGCGAGCTCGATCGGTTGCTGGCGAGTGGCGCGGCCTTCCCCCAGGAGCAGGAAGCGCGCGCCTTGCGCAAACAACTGCAAGAAAAAACGCGCTAACCGGTAGCCGACTACCGGCACGATCAATTCACTGCTTGAGTGGAGTACGCATAAATGACCAAACATCCCATCACCCTAGCCATCGCCCTGGCCTTTGCCGCATCTATTGCGCTTACTGGATGCGACCGCATCTCCAATCTCACTGAGCAGGAACACATCCAGCGTGCCAAGGATTTTGAGGACAAAGGCAACCTCAAGGAGGGTGTCATCGAATTGAAGAATGCCATCCAGAAAAATCCGAACAGCGCCCAAGCCAGGTTATTGCTGGGAGAAATCTACCTGAGATTAGGCCGGGGCGATGAGGCAGAAAAAGAGTTTAGCCGGGCCGAAAAACTGGGCGTGAATCCTGAAACCATCAAGCTTAAGCTGGGCAAAGCCTGGCTGTTAATGGGGGAGAACAAACGGGTGCTCGAAGAGATCAGCCCCTCGGCTAGTACCTCGCAGCGAAATAAGGCCACTTTTCTCCAGATGCAAGGCGACGCCCAGCTCGGCCTGCGCCAGCTGGAAGAAGGGTGCAAGCTATTTAAGGAATCGCTCGCCGTTGATCCCCAGCACGTGCCGGCTTATTGGGGGCTTGCCAATTGCGCCTTTGCAAAAAGAAACAATAACGAAGCGCGCGCCATGATAGACGCGGCCATCAAAATCGATGCTGCCAACCCGGAGAGCTGGGCGATGCTTGGGGACTTCGAACGCTTGAACAACAATCACCAGGCCGCGTCCGAGGCTTACGCCAAGGCCTTGAAGTTCGATCCGAGCAAGATCAGCGCGCTATTTGGCCGCGCCCAAATTTATGCCTTCACCGGCAAACCGGCGGAAGCGAAGGTCGAGCTGGAAAAGATCAAAAAGCTCGTTGAGAACTTTTACGGTATCTACTTTGTGGAAGCCACGCTGCACTATGCAGCGGGCAAGACGGATCAGGCGCTGGATTCCGTGCAGCGCGCGCTCAAGTCCAACCCCGGGTTCATGCCGGCTCAGTTGCTTTACGCCTTGGTGCAGTACGACAAAAAATCCTATGAAAGTGCGGCGAAAGCACTGAACCAATATTTGCAGCGCGCCCCCGGCCACCTCGATGCACGCAAGCTGCTGGCCGCCGCCTATCTTAAGCTGAACCAGCCGGACCAAACCCTGGCCCTGCTGAAGCCCTACATTGCCGCAGGCAAGGCAGATGCCCAGGTGCTGGCGCTGGCAGGGGAGGCCCATTTGCGCGGCGATGATCCAAGCGCGGCGCGAGACTTATTCGAAAAGGCGTCTGACCTGGTGCCCGCCAACGCCACCCTGAGGGCGCGCATTGGCATGAGCCAGTTGGCGACCGGAGAGGAAGGCGAGGCGGTCAAGGCGCTGGAAGCCTCTTCCGCCATGGGCAAGGACTACAGGGCAGACGTTACCCTCGCCCATCATTTCCTCGCTGAGGGGCAATTCGACAAGGCGCTGGCGGCAATAGCCGTGCTGGAGAAAAAGCTGCCCAACAGCCCCGGCACCTACAATCTCAAAGGCCAGGCCTACCTGGGCAAGAAGGACTTCGCCCAGGCACGCAAGAATTTTGAACGAGCCCTGGCCCTGAAACCCACGCTCTTCCCCGCCGCCGCGAGGCTGGCCATGATGGATCTGCAGGAGAAGAACATCCCCGCTGCCCGGGGCCGTTACCAGTCCATTCTGGACAAGGACAGCAAGAGCATCCCGGCCATGGTTGGGCTGGCTGAGCTGGCCGCATTGGAGAAGAAGGAGCAGGAATACCTTAGCTGGTTGGAGCGGGCAGCGAAAGTCAGCCCTGCGGCCTTCGTGCCGCGCGCGATGATGGCCAAGTATTACCTAGACAAAAACGCGCTACAGAATGCCCTGACCGTTGCCCGGGAAGCGCTGGCTGGCCGACCTGACAGCCAGGAAGCCCTGGATCTACTGGGCCGGGTGCAACTGGCGGCGGGGGAGAAGGAGAACGCTCGGGCCACCTACATCAAGCTCGCAACCCAGGCGCCGAAGTCGGCGTCCGCCCAGTACAGCTTGGCCAAGGCCCACGCGGCGATGGGCGACGAGAAGGCCGCCCGTAGCGCCTTGCGCAAAGCGCTTGAGCTCAAGCCCGACTATGTGGAGGCCCTGACTGCGCTCTCCGCGCTTGAAGCCCGCACCGGCAACCACGCGGAAGCGATCAGGCTCGCCCGCGAGCAGCAAACCCGCAGCGCCGACTCGTCCCTCGGGTTTGCCATGGAAGGGGACGCGCTGATGATGGCCAAGCGTTATGCCGAGGCGGCCCGGCTCTACGGACAGGCTTTGGCAAAAAACCAGATCAGTAGCTTGGTAGTTAAGCAGCATTTGGCGCTGTTGCGAGCGGGGGATGCAAAAAAAGCGGATGACACGCTCCTGGGCTGGCTCAAGGCGCATCCCCAAGACCAGGTCGCGCGGGCCTATCTCGCCGAGAGCTACACCCAGCGGCGCCTTAACCGCCAGGCGATAGACCTGTACCAAACGCTGTTGGGCGCCGCGCCGAACAATACCGTCGTGCTCAATAACCTGGCCATCCTATATCAGGAGGAACGAGATCCCAGAGCCTTGGCGATGGCGGAAAAGGCCTACAAACTCAAGCCTGACAGCCCCGCCCTTACCGACACCCTAGGCTGGATGCTGGTCCAACAGGGCCAAACCGCCCGCGGACTGCAACTCATCGAAAAGGCCGCCGCCCTCGTACCGAAGCACCCGGAAATCCGGTTTCATTTAGCTTACACCTTGGCCAAAGCGGGCCAAACCGCGAAGGCGCGCGGGGAAATTGGTCAATTGCAGAAAATGCAGCTCAGCCCGGAGCTGCAAACGCAAACGCAGCAACTACTCCGAAGCTTGCCTTAGCTAGAACCCGACCCGAACAGCCGGTTGAGATGGCGCGCGCCCTCAAGTAGCGCCAGCACGATGAGCGGCTTGAACCAGGCTGAAGGCGGGCCTGGCTGGGCAACCTCGCTGAGGCGCGTTCTACCCACCCAATTCGTTTATCACTTCCTAAGCCCCTTACGCGGCGTTCCATGCCTAAGCTCACGATCCGCGGCTATAGGCCCCGGCTGCCGAAACCCAAGCCGTGCCAGACATGACTGGTGCCATACGGTTCACCTACGGCCGGGCATCAAGCCGCTGGTGCTCGGCATAGCTTCGGCTGCTGCATAGCGCACGCTGGCCGGGCGCGCGCCCATAAAAAAAGCCCCCTACAGGAGGGGGCTTTTTGGGGCCTTGCGAAAAACGAGTGTCTTAGCGCACCTTTTTACGCAGGCTGGCACCTATGCCCAGCAAGCCCAAGCCGAGCAGAGCAAGGGTAGCCGGTTCCGGCACAGCCTTTTGGAAGTCGAAGTCGCTATGCGCGATCGCCCCGTTGGTTAGCCCTTGGCCGCCGAGTACGGTGCCTTGACCGAGCAGGTCAATTTTATCGTCGCCGCCGCAGAAAAGCGCCGTGGCTCCGGTGCAGGTCAGCGCATCTTTGAGGAAGGAATTGCCGCCGTCGTCGAGGATGCTGAGGCCGAAGTTGAAAGTACCATAACCTTGTGTCGACGGTCCGGCAAGCACCGCAGCAAGATCTGTAGCCGCGTTCAGGGCAATCCAAAACTCGTCAGTATCCCCTTCAAAACCATCGACTTCGAACAAGGTGCCGTCGGTTGCGCGGGTGATGCAGTCCGCCAAGCTGGTGCAGTTGGTCGAGCCAGTGGTGATAAGATTCTGGGTGTTATCCAGGAAAAACGCGACCATCGCGCCGCCGCCAGCGCCGCCGCCCGTCACCAACTTGCCGCCTAGATAGGTATTCAAACCGCCAGCAAAGGGTGTAAAGATCATGTCGTTAGCGCCACCTACACCATCCAGATCGGCGAAACCGGCCAGCGTGATCGCGCCAACCCCGGTCAGCTCTTGAGGAGCCACAAAAGCGGAGCCAGTACCCAAGACTTCAACCGTCTGAATAATTTCAAGGATTGAAACCAGGGTATCACCCACCTGCAGCGTGGTGGCCAGGGTATTACCTGCACCCTTGATCACCCAGTCGACATTGTCATCTTCAAACTGAGTAATAGGGCCATATAAGGTCACGGCGGCGGCCGGCGCGGAAGCAATGGCTAGCCCCAGACCCAGCGCGGCAATGATTGGTTTAAGTTTTGTGTTCATGATTACCTCCAAAAATGTCATGTTAGTTGAGCGGTCCACAGACCAAACAGTGGGACAGGATCTGTTGCCTAACTACAAAGCACGGGCCGTGCCAGGTTTTAGAGGGAATCAGTTAACATTTATAAGCCATTGTTTGTGTTAGATATATTGATCTGATGCGGGAGGTGAAAATTGTGCGCGCCAGCTCCGTTCGAGCAAAGTGTAAAATAATCCGACGCGGCTACAGTGGTCTGGCTGCAAGCAGCTTGGACATCCGCATACAAGCTCATTCCAATCACAGCGGGAGCATGCGGTTTAGGAAAGCCCTCTTCAAGCGCTGTAGCGGTCCCCGCATTCCCCAAAAATAGGTTTTCTTGCGGAACTGACGCAGTAGGGCGTCGAACTGATAGATGGTGGGGACGGCCATGGTTTGGCCTTTGCCGGTCAGAATACGGCTTACTTCCGTAGCCATGACCCCGGCGATCATGAAAGGCGCGGCCCCCACAGAGGGCAAGCGACGGCCCGCGAAATCGGGGCGCGAGCGGTCCAGATACTTGAGCATGAAGGGCTTGGGCGCGACGCCGGCGATCAGGGCGATGACCCGTTGGCGCTCGGTCATGCCGGAGTGGAAACCGAAATAATCCTCGAATTTCATGCCCTTGGGATCAAACATGAGCAGGGTGAAGCCGAACCCAAGCGGGGGAGCGGTCAGCACCCACAGCCCTTTAGCCCTTGCTTTACCATAGAGAAGAAAGCGCTCTTCGAAGCAGTAGAAATCCATAGAGTCAACCACTACATCAACGCCCTCCAAAAAAGCGTCAATATTTCCGACACCCACCCCGGTATCGAAAGTCAGGATGTCCGCTTCGGGGTTGATCGCCAGAATGGTTTCCCGGGCCACCTCGGTTTTGAGCCGCCCGATATTAGGAACGATGGCGCCGCTCTGGCGATTGAAATTGACTAGTTCGAAGGTGTCCGGGTCGGCCAGATGGAAGCGGCCAATACCCATTCGACTCAGTGCGTGGACTTGGGCGCCGCCGGTTCCGCCCAGCCCCGCGATGGCGACGCGTGCATTCCTAAGCCGGGTCTGTTCTTCGTGAGACAGAAAACCGAGATTGCGGCTAAACGCCTCGAAATAGTCGTATTCCATAAACCCTCTTATTTGATGCCGACCAAAATGCCGTGGTCGATCGGCAAGCCCTGATCCAGGCGCACGGTTTGATTGAAGCCTACGCCCCGGAGGGCGGCCTCGTAATCTTTCCATGGGTGGAGCATGCCCTCGCCGGTGGCGATAGCCATAAAATAGGGTGAGCCCAGGGCGGTGCTGAGCGGGCCTTGGTCATCGTCGTCCCCCATCATGTTGAAAATCACGACCGCACCGCCTTCCGGCAGGGCGTCAAAGGTACGCTGGAGTAGGGCGCGATTTTTGTCCATCGACCAAATGGTCAGGATGTGGCAATACACGATGCAATCCGTGTCGGGCGGGAAAGGCGTATCAAAGAAATTACCCGCCCAAGTGCCCACCCGGTCTGACATACCGGCCTGAGCGATATTCTGGCGCGCATGATCACACACCGAAGCCGAGTCGAAAACCGAGGTTTTCAAGCTTGGGTAGGCGCGGGCAATGGCCATGGCATTGGTGCCATCGCCGCCGCCTGCGTCGACAACATGCTTGAAGCGGCTGAAATCCATGGCTTTAGGCAAAAACTGGTTGGCTTGTTTAGACAGGCCACTCATTGAATCCTGAAAGACTTTTTCCAGGGTTTTATCATGGGTCAGGCGTTCGTAGAGGGTGGGCTCGGTGCCGGGGAAGCGGCTTAGGCCAGCATTACGATTCTCTTTTAATGAGGCAACAAAATCCATCATCCCCGGATAGACGATGTGTGCCTGCCACCCCAGGATGGGCGCGACATAGCCCGGTTTGCCACTGACCATACGATCCTCGGTTATCTGAGCATTGCGGTAGGATTCATGCTCAAGCTTAATGATGCCCAAAGCCGTCAGGCCGATCAGCAGGATCCGTGCGGGCTGGCGTTCCAGTCCCAGGGATTGGGCCAGTTCACCCAATGACTGTCCTGGTCGGGCAGAGAGTTTGTCATAAAGCCCCAGCTCGATGCCGGCCCATAATAGCTGGAAAGCAGTGTGACCACCGGCAATCAGTACCAAGCGTTCCCAATCGAGTTCGGGTGGTGTATAGGACATGCTCAACTCCTGTTTAAAACGTTACACAAAAATTTTTTCAGCGCATGGACCTGAAATTTGAATGTCGCGCCGTAATCGAAATGCACTAGATCAGGCGGCCGGGGCTGCGCTTACCAGCGCGGATGGCCGAATAAGATATTTCAGGTACGCCGCATAGCCATGAAAGACCCGGTTATCATCAATCAATCCTTCGCGGCAAAAAATCGCGTGCACCTTGGGTAGCATGGAGAACGATACGCCCGGAAAAAAGTGGTGGTAGGGATGCAAGGTGAAATTCAAATTGGGGAGCAGCATCTTCTCCCACCAGCGCGGCAAAATGATGGGTGATGATTCGGCAATGCTTGCATGGAGGAGATTGTATTTGTGTTCGCAAATCGCCCCCCAACGCACGATTACTTGAAATACCGTCAGCAGGGGAACCACCCAGTACAGTAAGAACACCCCCCAGGCATGGGTCGCGGTCAATGCGCCGACCAGGCACGCATAGAACCCCCAGCGCACCCATTTGGGGGTGGGATGCGGCCGCTTGAATGCTTCGCCTTGTAATTTTTTCCCCTTAATCAAGCCCCAGACATTCAAGCCGAGCAAGTCGGTAAGCAGAAGCTTGCCGAGCTGGCGTCCGGGCATAGGAAAGGTCCACTCCGGCCCGCTCTTGCGCAAGAAGTCCGGATCTTTCTCGGTGAAGAAATACTTGTGATGCGATAGGTGCACTTGCGCATAATCTTCAACCGTTAGCACCAACAGCGGGTAGCCGGCGAGCAAGTTTGCAATCAGGTCGCCGGGCTTGGCGGGAAAGCCGAGGCAATGCGCCTGGTCGTGCACAAGCAGGGCGAGCATGTTTTGGCGTGTGGCAACGATCACAATAGCAAGCAGGGTGACCCAAACGCTCTGCGCATCCAGCGCCCACCAAACGACGCCGATGATGACAGCCCAGGCATAAAGCGCCGTCAGCAGAAAAGGCTGCGGCCGCGGCCCACCCAAGGCGAGAATTTCCGCGCGCGCTGTGGCGGAAAGACTTTGTCGGTCGCCTAGCACGCCGAACTGAGATGAAGCGGTGCTTTCCATAATTTGATCCTCCGAACAAAGATAAATTATCGCTCACGATAATTATTCGTCCCGCGGCAAGCGGTTGGCTACGTACACATGATTTCATTTAGCGGCAGCCGGCCTGAAACCTGAATTTCGCCGACGGGCTTGCCTACACGCAGTAGGCAATGCAAGGTGTTCTCGTGGCCATACTCGGCGCGGATACGTGCTTGCAGCGCCGAGGATTGAGTCACGCATTGCGTCGGCACGCTGTTTGATTCCAGCCGGTTCAGCAAATCAGCCACCACATAATAAGGCTGCGCTGATAAGCCCAACTCGGTCACCTTCAACCACACCCGTTGCAGGCAGCGTCCGGCATCAAAGGCTGCTGCCCGATCGGTAGGCCCGATGATCGCGATCACCAAGGGCGCCTTCCGGAAATTGGCGGCTTCAATAGCGGCAAACAATTTATATGCCCGCAACCGGTTCAACCATTGCAGCCGGCCCCAATCGGACATCAACTTCAGCAAACCCACGCCGCCGGGCGGCAATGCCAGTGTATCGACATGCAGGCCGCTAATAAGATCTTCCGGTGAATCACCATAACGCAGACTGGCCGCAAACCACTCGTTTACCTCGCGGGTCTGGAAGCGAACCTCGGAGGCCTGTCTGACCCAATCCGCCGCTTGCCGGATAGCGGCCCCGGCCATCACCCGTACCTCCACCTTGCCAACCCGGCAAGTTGCCAACTTATCTGCAACACCCGAGTCGATTTCGGGGCGATAGGGCAAACGATTCGTGTGGCGCTGCTTCCAAAGCGGCATATCGTTGACCGCGGGGATGGTTGAAGGTTTCGTTACCCGGCCTTGGGCGAACGCTCCGCCTGCTCCCGGCGGACCAAAAAACCACGAAGCCATATCCAGGCCGAGGGACTGGATTGCCCAAGCCAAATTTTCGGTCGCCGCCCCCAAAGCAAGCGTCGTGGCATGGTAATCCTCTGGGAACCCGCCACGTCGATGTACCCGGGCAGTCAGGGTGTGGCCATCCCATTCAAAACACCACGGCTGGGAATTGTCAGCCGAGGGCGCGCTCCCGGCAGCCTCTAGCAGGAAGGCAACTTCTGGCGGCAGTTTATTCGAATCTGACAATCACTCGCTCCTTTCTAGCCGCCGTGCGGTACCCAGCCAAAATTGCATGAGAATGTTTCGGTGTAGTCGAACGCAGTCATGGAAAATCAGTCGTCCTGCAGCAAGCGTTGGGTAATGCCGTCTTCGTCCCGCTTGCTAAAGAAAAAAGGATAGAAGGAACGCACGCCGGGTAAGTCGCGCATTGCGCCGCCATACTTTGCGACTTGCTCATCCAAGTAATCATAGCGCAGGTGCAACAATATGGCCGGCGCATTGGCGCGCGGGCACATCCGCTCTTCGCCCAGCGGCTCGAAACCTAGCATGCGATGGTAGAACGGCACATGACGCGGGTTGACTTCAATCACCGCGTCGGTCGCGTGATGGATGCGATGGGCGTAAATCGTCGCGAGATGGAACAGGGAGGCCAGCACGCGCTTGGATCTGATTTCCTGATCCACGGCGAGCTTGGTGTATTCGCAGACGGCGCAGCCTTGAGCGCGGAGCCGGTCGACTTCGTCGCGATAAATTCCGTCAACCAGCAGCCCGGCGGGTGAATCCAAGCCAATAGTGATTGTGCCAATTGCGATACCGCCCGCATCGGCCATGAGTGTAATGCGGTTTGGGTTGTCGCCCATACCGGCGGCGTCATAGCCGCGCCAGGCATACATTTTCTTGATGAGCAGGGTGGCCGATTCGCGCCGGCCCTCGGAGTTGGCAAGACGAATCTTGAACTGCTGCTGGTCGAGCGAAATATTGTGTGCGTCTATCTGTTCAGGGTGGTCGAGCGAAAGCGGCCGCAGCGGGCTATCAAGAGGCAACCCGATGATGGTTTGCTTCCAATGATCGGCCGGATTATCTGTATTGCTCATGCAATCTTCCTGCCCCGTCTTTCAGGCTTGATCGCGTAGAAATCTGGCGGGATCGTATCCAAACATGCCTACGCCATAACGTTATTCAGTCTAGCACAAGGAAATTAGGGCAATTTATTTCTCCGAAGCACCTGAGAAAACGCCCGAGGGAGCGTGGAGTTCGTTTAGCATTTTTTATTGTTGACGCCGCGCTTGCACTGCGCGAAGTGTCTTGTTGTTGCGCCACATTTGCTGTTTGTGCCAAAGCACGATCAGGGCGGGCAACAGCAATAACTCCAACATCTGTCCAGAAAGCAGCCCGATTGCAGCGAGCATGCCGAAATTAGCGGTCGGTTTGAATTCGGAACCGATGATCAGGGTGAATTGACTGACCAACACCAGCGTCACCGCCAGCACGGCGCGGCCCGAGGCCTCGAAGCTGCGCGCTAAGGCGAAAGTGGGGCTCGCGCCGTGTTGCAAGCGGTGCTGGTAACTGTGATAGAGGTGAATCGTGTCATCCACGGTGATCCCGAGCACGACGCCGGCAATCACGCTCGTCGCCATGTCAAGCGGGATACCCGTCACGCCCATCACGACGATAATAAAATACAGAGGCGCTAAGTTGGGAATTAGGCAGATCAGGGCGGCGATGGGTGAGCGAAAGAGCAGCATCAACAACACAAAGATTAAAGCGAACGCCCAACCGAAACTTTTTATTTGGCCGATGACGAGCAAATCCTGCATGTCCGAAAATAAGCGGCCATAGCCAGCGATTTCCACCTTTAATCCCGGAATGGGGTGCTGTTGCAAATGGGTGCGGATGGTGTCGATGACTTCGCCAATCGCACTCGCACCATGCACATTCACACTCAGCGCGATGCGCGTGCGCTGATATTCCCGATTGACGAATTCGCTTAAATCTCGCCCGTCATAGACCAGCAACAGTTGGCTTAGCAGCTTGTCGCTTTCGGGCAAAGCGCGGTAACGCACCTCTTCACCGTGAAACGCCCAGTTCATTTCCTCGACCATGTCCACCATGGAAACCGTGCGATCCACCTGGGGCAGGGTGGCCACCCATTTCTGAAAAGCCTGGATTGCACGCAAAGTCTCCACGCGCTTGAGCGAATCCCGGCCTGCGCCATCGAACACCACTTCAACGCCAATCACGCCCGAGAGATTTTGTTCAACGATCTTGGTTGACCGGCTGAGCCCGTGAGAATCGGGAAAGAATTTTATAAAATCGGTTTCTACTTGCACTTTCGCCAGTAAAGGCACGGCCAGAATGATGGCAATAGTGCAAGTGATGAGGGTTAGGCCGGCATGGCGCATGGAAAAACCGGCGATCGCAAAAGCGACCTTGCCGGTGCTACGAAATCCGCGTTGCGGCCAGGGACCCTTATCCCATTTCACCAGCAGTGGCGGCACTAAATGAAACACCACCAGATAGACGAGGGCTACGCCCGCCACGCCGACAAAACCGAAAACCTGAATCGGCGGAATCGGCGTGAAGATCAGGCTCGCCATGCCCGCACCAGTGGTAAGCACGTTGAACAATGCGGCCTTATGCACGTCACTAATCGCGCGGATCACGCGTCTTGGGCGGCGCAATTTTGCCTGGCGTGCGCGTTGCAAAGACGCATATAGATGAAGCAAAGTGGCGATGGTATAGGCTGAAAGCAGCGGTGGGACCATCGCCATGACGAAGGTAAAGGGCTTTCCGATAACGACCAGCACGGCAAGAGAGGGCAAGACGACCGTCATCATCGCCACCGCGCCGATGATGACCGGCGCGGGCCGGCCTACCACCCAAACCAGCAAGCCAATGCCGATCGCCATGGTGAGAGGAATCAAGGCGGCGCTATCCGCCAGCATGGACAACATCCCAGCACTCTCCAGGGCGACGGTTCCCGCTACGGCCACCAAATGCTTTTCCAAGCCGACGGTTTTTACCGCACGATAGAGCTCGCTTTTGATTTCATGGCGCTGTGTACTCTCTTGCAGCAGGATGGGGCGTACCGCGATCGCCAGTGCCGAGCCGTCCTTGGCCACCAGTAAGCCTGGTGCAAAACGATCGGCGAGTGCGCGCGCCCGGCGCATCTCCGGTGTGGATTGAGCGAGCGTCTTGGGGTCGATTAACGTTTCTACCGCGAAGCCGTCATCGGTCGCCGCGATATGATCGGCGTTGGTGACAGCGAATACGCGATCCACTAATTTGTGTTTCTGTAGTTGCTGGGTGACACGGTCAAACTTCGAGAGAAAATCGGCGGCGTACAAATCCGGTCCGGCGAAAACAGCAATCAGCAGTTCGTCATTCGGAAATTCTTTGCGTAGGCTTTGCTCCATTGCAACCGCCCGTGAATCGACGGGGAAATAGAGTTCTAGTGCATTATTGAAATGAATATAGCGCGCGACCAGGATGATCGAGGCCAAGTTGACGACCACGATCAACGCTACCGTGATTTGCCACGGCAGCAAACGCCATTTCAGTATTTGACTTGCCACCCGAGCGTTACTAAGTCGTGGTTTTCATGAAAGCCGCCAACGCCTTGCTTATCCCCGCTGAAAAAATGTCCTGCCAGGTAGATTTCATGTGCATCGAAGCCTAAATAAGCAATCCGCGGGCTCACGTAATTGTCGCAGTGGTTAAGCCCTGAGGCAAAGCGCAAATTGGCCTTCCAGCGGCCTTGGCCAAAGGGGTGTTCGATGTCGCCAGTGAGCGCGTAAACACTCTTCCACTCCACCAAGAGCTCTTTCGTATTCAAGCGATGCCCAACCAATTGCAGGGTGGCGCGCGTCTCTTTGTCGCCAGGATAAAACTCCATCCCTGCAACCAGATCAAGTGAAGAAGGCGTGATATAGCGCAGATCTTGGGTGGTTGCCGGTGTATCCGCTGTATAGGCGCCTTCAAAACGCCAGGTCGCGCCGCCGGCTTGAAACTCTAATTCCGCGCCCCCCACTGTGCTCATCGGATGAATCGCGGTGAAAGTCGGTCCGGTCACGCTCGCCAAGGCGGCGGCCGGGGTTGCACCCGCCAGCAGCGGCGCGCGCAGGTCTGGATTGATACGGTAATACGGTGCGGATTGGCGCACCCGCTGCAAACTTAAACCCCAGTCGAAAGCCCCTTGGGTGCGAGTTACCCGAATACCGCCGCCGCCCGCGCCATGTTTGTCCTCGGCGAAGCTGCCGTTTTGCAAAAAGTGGCGCGTGGCTGCGGTATCGAGCACGCCAATGGCCAAGCCGCGCCGCCGGTCGACTGGGTGCCATACGCTTTCCCCTGGAGGCAATTCTGCGGTCTGGAATGAGGGCACCCACACCGCGTCCAATTTTAGGTCATCGAAGAATTGTTCCAGCCGTAGGGCGGGTACGGCGCGGCGCCGGTTAGGCAGGCGGTCTAAGATGAAGCGGTTAAGATCGGCGCGGCTTAAGCGGTCGATCGGCTGAATTTCGTCGGTGCGCCCCCAAGCAATATTTTGTGTGCCAAGCGTGAAGCGCGTGCCCTCGCCGCGCCAACGCAGGAAATTTTCCGTGTAGTCGGCGCGCACCCGGTCAAAATCCGGTGTTCCGGTTTGCCAATAGCCATCGAAGCGCGCGCCGAGCTGGAATTCCCATTGTCGGTTAGGTTGCCAATTCATGCTGACGGCAGCATGCAGATAATTATTGGAGTCCGGCGCAGCGTCGTCGAGGAACGCACCCGTTTCCGCTTGCATTTTATCGACCTTGAAGGTCACGCCTTTGGCGGCAGAGGATTTGCTCTTGCGTTTGCTGCTTTTTGGAACAGGCGCATCATCCAACTCGTCGCTTGCGGCGAAGCTGACGTTGGAAAGCGTAAATAGCGTGGTAGTGAGTAAGGCGGCAAGCTTCATATGTGCGTGCATGGGTTTCCTCGTTATCCTGGCGGTTTAAGGCCGGTATTCTTCCTCGACACTTTCATCTTCCAAGGCCTGGGTGGTGAATAGCTGCGCAGGCAGGCGCCGGTCGTAAATGATTTGGTCGATAGTGAGGCGGGTTTGGTTGCCACTCGCCAGATCGGTTACGGTACTGTCGAGCACCGTCCAATAGCCTTGGATTTTCGCGGTTTTTTTAACTTGTATGCGCTTGCTCGGCTCTTGCAGATTTTTTTCGTAAAACTCGACTTGCAGGGGCAGCAAAGTCGTCGGATCGACCCAGCTTACACGCTTCAAATACACGGAGTTTCCAGCATCCACAGGGATGCTCTCCAATACGTCATGTGCTACGCCATTTAACGTCTCGCGGCGGATGATGCGATGCTGATCCTGGGCGGGCTTGCGGTCGCGCAGGTCTTCGTAGTAATACTCCGAGTTCACAAAGCGTCCCCCTTTGCGCGAGGCGCTGATGCGACGCACCCGATCCATGGCCGGCAGATAAATCCATTGATCGGATTCCGCGTTGGGGTGGTCTAATGTAAGCAACCCCGTACCGCTAATGTCTGCCGGTTCGGTAAATCGAGTTAAGACGGCTATTTCCCCCGGTTTGCGTTTCAGGCGGTAGCTGACCATCCGCCGCACACGCGGGCTACGCCCCGCTTCGGTTAAAGTCATGGTGGTAAGCGCGGTGGAGTCACGGCCATCGGCCCGGTCGTATACGCGTTGCGCGAGGTGCGTGCCGACGTCATCCGCGTGCGCCATGGCCGCAAAAGTCAGCGCAGTTAGCCCCCTCAGCAAGACGAGGGTAAACCGGGATTCCCACGCAAAAGACATAAGTTTCATTTAAATAGATACCCGCCACGACACCTTGAGCTTGGATTTCTAAACCAATCAACCGCTATTATTTCATAATGTTACAATGTGTAATTGAAGTAAACTATAGACTAATTCCGATGGTTTGCCGAGAGGTTTATGGCAAAAATCCGTGCTGAACACAAAAGTCGCTAAGAAATTTGGCGCTGCACACTGCTGTTTGCGCATTCAATCAGATTTTTTCACGACCGCTTCGAGCTTGGCGCGTTCGCGTATATGTCTAGCGGTATGAAGTTATTTTAGGGACAATGACGGATCAATTCGTGCGCGGATTTGGCGCCATGCCAGAACAAATAAACATTTTTCACGACAACATCACAGATGAGTACGCCAAGTATCTGGTGTCCTCGCGCCAGGAAATCGTCCAAATTTTGCGGGCATTGTCACGCCAGAACGAAATGGTCACAGCCTATTTCAAGCAGGGTAACGAGTTTTTTTTGACCTCGATCGTAGCGGTTGATTCCGCTGCGGGTAATTTGATTGTCGACTGCGGTTCGGAAGAAGACACCAATCGCCGCGCCCTGGCGGCGGACAAGATTGTCTTCGTCACGAACCTAGACCGCATCAAAATTCAGTTTAGCATTACAGCATTAGCATTAATAAATCACCAGGGCCGGCCGGCTTTCCGCACGCCCCTACCGACCAGCTTGCTCAAACTACAGAGGCGAGAGTACTACCGTTTGGTGACGCCGATGCGCGCGCCGCTGCATTGCATCATTCCGGATCTGGCTGGGTCAAGGTTCGAGGCAGGCGTGGCGGATATCAGTGTGGGCGGTGTCGGCATTAGCGGCTTGCCGTCGGGGACGACGCTTGAGCAAGGGCAACAGCTAGCCCTTTGCCGCATCGCGCTGCCGGAAGAAGGAACGGTGGTGTCTACGTTGGAAGTGCGTAATTTGCATCAATCCACGCTCCGCTCCGGGGAGCTGGTGTTGCGCGCAGGCTGCCATTTTGTCGGTATCCCCGCTGCGCACCAGGCGATGATCCAGCGCTACATTATTCGCATAGATCGCGAACGGCGGGCCTGGGAACGCGGTAGCTAATTGCTGGCTTTCAACCAACGCGCCACATCCAGCGCGAAGTAGGACAAGATCCCATCCGCCCCGGCGCGCTTGAACGCCAGCAGCGATTCCAATACACAGGCTTGCTCATTCAGCCAGCCGTTTTGCGCGGCCGCCTTGAGCATGGCGTATTCACCGCTGACTTGATACACGAAAGTGGGCGCTCCGAATTCGTCTTTCACGCGGCGCACGATATCGAGATAAGGCAGGCCGGGTTTGATCATCACCATGTCTGCGCCTTCGTTTAGATCAAGGCCCACTTCCCATAGCGCCTCATCCGAATTCGCGCAGTCCATCTGATAGGTGTATTTATTCCCCGCACCCAGATTGCCGCTGGAGCCGACTGCGTCGCGAAACGGGCCATAGAAGCTGGATGCATATTTGGCCGAATAGGCAAGGATGCGCGCGTGAATATGCCCGGCTTGATCCAATGCGCTACGGATTTCACCGATACGCCCGTCCATCATGTCCGAGGGCGCGACGATGTCGGCGCCCGCAGCGGCGTGACACAAAGCCTGTTTTTTTAGGACGGCGACCGTCTCATCATTGACCACATAGCCCGCGTCGTCGATCAGGCCGTCCTGGCCGTGGCTGGTGTAGGGGTCGAGCGCCACATCGGTAATAATGCCCAGCGCCGGAAATTGCTGTTTCAAGGCGCGCACCACGCGCGGCACCAGGCCATTCGGGTTGTAAGCTTCTTCCGCCCCCAAACTCTTTAAACCGGCATCGATCACTGGGAATAGGGCTAGAGCGGGAATGCCCATACGTACGCATTCCTCCGCCACTGGAATTAAGCGATCCAGGCTCATGCGCGTAACGCCAGGCATAGAAGCCACGGCTTCGGTACGGTTTTCCCCATCCAGCACGAATACCGGATAGATCAAGTCATCCACCGTCAGCCGCGTTTCACGCATCAAGCGCCGCGAAAAATCGTCATGGCGCATGCGTCGCATGCGGCGGGAAGGGAATTTTCCTAATGTTTTCATGGCCTGCATTATACCTTTCCGCTTGCGCGGCATGTTTAAAGCCATAAGCTAAAGCCCGGGCAAAAATTTTGCTTAATTCCTGGAACTTAACAAAATCATGCCTATCATAGAAGCAGACGGTAGCGATATCGTCTCCCGCTTCTCCTCCCTGAGCGGGGCCTTAATCCCCATTAAGGCGTTCCGCCCCCGGTTTTTGTTCCCCTTTAACCGGGGGTTTTTTATTGTCCAGCGGAAACGTTTAACCAGCCCTCGATAATCGATTCGGCTTCTTCCGCGCCGATCTTTTTCAAACTTGAAAACAGTTGCACGCTGCATTGCGGGTAGGCTTCCTGCAAAGCCGCACGCACATCGCGCAAAGCCGCGCCCGCCTGGCTTTTAGACAACTTATCCGCCTTGGTCAGCAGAATATGGATCGGCCGCCCGGTTGGGCCAAACCAATTCAGCATTTGCCGATCGAGCGGGGTTAATGGATGGCGTATATCCATAATCAGCACCAGCCCCGCCAGCTCAGTGCGCGTTTCTAAGTATTGTGCCAAAACCGCCTGCCAGTGTTTACGCACCGATTCCGGCACCTCGGCATAGCCATAACCGGGCAAATCCACCAAATAATTGCCGTCACGGATGCGAAAGAAATTGAGCAATTGCGTACGCCCCGGCGTCTTGCTGACAAAAGCCAACTTGCGCTGGGCGAGCGTGTTAATCGCGCTGGATTTGCCGGCGTTGGAGCGTCCGGCGAAGGCGATTTCGCGCGCAGTCACGGGCAAGGTGATGAGGTCGTGCACCGAGACCTCGAATTCAAGCTGGCTAAATAACGACATGAGAATCCATTTTGCGCTTGGCGAGAGGGGGAATAGTTAGGTAGAATAAGGGTTTACTAATTTTCACTAGCCCCAAGACATCAAAATACCCTTGGGACAAAAACAGCTTAAGGAGCTTTCCATGAAACAAATTTTGGCGTTGGTTCTGCTTGTAGGCGCTACCGTAACCGCCCAAGCCGAAACCGCTCCTGCAAAAGGTGACGCAGCCAAGGCACAAACCATCGTGAATGGCGTGTGCGCCGGATGCCATGCCGCTGACGGCAACAGCGCGGCCCCTGCGAACCCCAAGCTAGCCGGGCAGCCCGCGGAGTATATCACCAAGCAATTGAAGAACTTTAAAGACGCGGCGAAAGAGCCTAATAAAGAAGGCGCGCGCAAAAGCGCGGTGATGGGCGCCATGACGGCCACGCTGAGCGATCAAGACATGCTCAACATTGGTGCTTATTTTTCCGAAAAGGCCATCAAACCCGGCAGCGCAAAAATTCCTTACGACGCAGGTAAAAAGGTTTATCAAGGCGGTAATTCGGGCACGGGCGTGCCAGCCTGCGCCGCTTGCCATGGCCCAACCGGCGCCGGCATCCCGTCGCAGTTTCCACGCTTGGGCGGCCAGCATGCAGATTACATCTTGGTGCAGTTGAAAGCCTTCCGCTCCGGCGATCGCTTGAATGATGCGGGCAAAATGATGCGCACCATCGCCAACAAAATGTCCGATCAGGAAATGCAGGCGGTAGCGAATTACGTGTCCGGCTTGAAATAAGCTAAAACACAGTAGTAGAAAAAAGGGAGGCATCGCGCCTCCCTTTTTTATTTGGCGCGCATGCTCGCGAAGACGCGCGCTGCCGCATCCAAAGTAAATTGAATTTCCGCATCCGTGTGCGCCGCAGAAACAAATCCCGCTTCAAACGCCGAAGGTGCGAGGTATACGCCTTCATCCAACATGGCATGAAAGAAACGGTTGAACGCTGCCTTGTCGCATTGCATCACTTCGTCGTAGCTGGTAGGTAGCTTGCCGCTGAAATACAGACCAAACATGCCGCCGACGGATTGCGCGCAGAAGGCAATGCCTTGTGCTTTAGCGGCAGCGCTTAAGCCATCCACAAAGGCTTGGGTGCGCGCGGTCAATTGCTCGTAGAAGCCAGGCTGCTGCACCTGCTTCAAAGTGGCCATGCCCGCTGCCACCGCCACTGGGTTGCCGGAGAGCGTGCCAGCTTGATACACCGGGCCATTCGGCGCGAGCTTTTCCATGATGGCGCGCTTGCCGCCAAATGCACCGACCGGCAGCCCGCCGCCGATCACTTTGCCCAGCGTGGTGAGGTCGGGGTCGATATGGTAGAGCCCCTGCGCGCTGCTTAGACCCACGCGAAAACCAGTCATCACTTCATCAAAGATCAATACCGCGCCGTGCTTAGTGCATTGCGCGCGCAAGGTTTCCAAGAAACCGGGCAGGGGCGCGATCAAATTCATATTGCCGGCCACCGGCTCGACGATGACCGCGGCGATGTCGTTGCCGATTTGGGAAAAGAGTGCTTCCACGCCAGCGCTGTCGTTGTAGGACAGCGTCAGCGTATGCGCCGCCACTTCGGGCGGCACGCCGGCGGAACTGGGTTGGCCGAATGTCAAAGCACCCGAACCGGCTTTGACCAGCAAGGCATCGGCATGACCGTGATAGCAGCCTTCGAATTTAACAATGCGGCTGCGGCCCGTGTAGCCGCGCGCGAGACGAATCGCGCTCATGGTGGCTTCGGTGCCGGATGACACCAGGCGCACTTCTTCCATGCTCGGCACCAGCTGAATTAATAGTTCGGCCATTTCCAATTCGCGTGCGGTAGGCGCACCGAAAGAAAGTCCCAGCGCAGCCGTTTCCTGCACGGCGCGCACCACCTCCGGGTGGGCGTGCCCGGCGATCATCGGCCCCCACGAGCCGACGTAATCGACATAGCGTTTGTCGTCTTCATCCCACACAAAGGGTCCTAACCCACGTTTGATGAAACAGGGCGTGCCGCCGACTGAGCGGAAGGCGCGCACCGGCGAATTCACGCCGCCGGGGATGAGTTGTTGCGAACGCTGGAACAGTGATTCGTTACGGCTTGTCATGGGGCTCTCACAGGCAAAAGGAAAAGTGATTTGGCCGCGAATTAACGCGAATTGCCGCTAATTTTTAACCCTTAGTTCTTTTGGTTTAATTTGCGAAAATTCGCGTTAATTCGCGGCTAAGTTTTTTTAAACAAAGCAGCAAACCGTCCCGCTGCCAGTGCAACATCCGGCGCATCAAACAGCGCGGAGATGACGGCTATCGCATCAGCGCCGGCATCGATCAAGGGCCGCGCATTGTCTAGCGTGATGCCGCCAATCGCCACCACCGGCAGATGCAGTTTGGCCTTCGCCTCAGTAAGCAAACTCAAGGGACAGGGCCGCGCCCCGGGTTTGGTGGGCGAGGGATGGAAGCTGCCGAAGGCGACATAATCCGCACCTTCCGCCTCGAATTGCTCGGCTCGTGCGAGGTCTTGGTAGCACGACACACCGATGATTTTATCCGGCCCCAGAATAATGCGCGCTTCCATCAAACGCGCATCGTCTTCGCCCACATGCACGCCTTCGGCATCGGTGAGCGCGGCCAAGCGCACATCATCATTCACGATCAGCGGCACATGAAAGGCGCGGCAGAGTTCCAGCAACTCCGTGGCCTGTTCATGCTTGAGTGCGATATCGGTGGATTTGCTGCGGTATTGCACAACGTTTGCGCCGCCCACTAAAGCGGCCCGCGTTTTTAACAGTAATTGCGCGGTATCCCCGGTTTCAGGGGTGATGGCGTACAGCCCTTTAATGGCCGGTTTCATCTGACTCGCGTGCCCAAAATAGGCGGTCGGGAATATATTGCCCCATGCCGGGGCGGAAGCCTGCTTGCAAGGCGTGCCAGGTGAAATCTTGCGCGTCTTTCACCGCGTCGAGGATGTCGAGTCCCTGCGCGATGGCAGCAGCAGCAGCGGAAGCCAGGGTACAACCCGAGCCATGAAAACTGCCCGGCAGCCGCGGCCAGAGATTGCTCGCCAGCACCCCATCGCCGCCATAGAGGGTGTTCACTACTTGCGGTGTATTTTCGTGGGTACCGGTAATCAGCACGAATCCACAACCCATGCTGAGGATGCGCGATGCACATTCCGCAAGGTCAGGCTCGTCTTCCTCGTTGCCGTCATCTTGTGCTAAGCGCCGGGCTTCCAGGCTATTCGGCGTAAGCAGCGTGGTCTGCGGGATCAACATATCGCTCAGTGCGGCAATCATGTTTTCGGATGCCAGCTCATCGCCGCGTCCGGAAGACAGCACCGGATCCAGAATCAGCGGAATATCGGGGTAATCGGACACGATCGCGGCAATGGCCGCTATCGTCTCTACGCTGCCCAACATGCCGATTTTAAATGCGGCTACCGGCATATCTTCCAGCACGGCGCGCGCCTGATCGGCGACCCATTCCGCATCCAGCGCGAAGATGTCATCCACGCCCAGGCTATCTTGCACCGTGATCGCGGTGATAACGGACAAAGGATGGCAGCCCATGGCGGCAATGGTCAGTAAATCAGCTTGAATGCCAGCGCCTCCGGTCGGGTCGCTGGCGGCGAAGGTGAGAACAATAGGGGGGGTGTCGGCCATGGGGTTCGAGTGCTTATTTGACGCTGGGGTGACGCCGGATTGGCCTTAGGCCGGTCTGCGCAGGTAAAATGTAATTTTAAACCAAACCCCCCATGCTTCCCATGAAAACCTATATGTGTTTGATTTGCGGCTTTATCTACGAAGAAGAAAAAGGCCTGCCGACAGAAGGCATCGCCCCCGGCACACGCTGGGAAGATGTCCCGCCCAACTGGACCTGTCCTGATTGTGGTGCGCGCAAAGAAGACTTCGAGTTGATCGAGATTTAAGCATCACATTCTCGCTGGGGCGTTGAAACTTCAGCGCCTCCGACGGGAATAGAGTGAATACCTCACCGACACCCCTTATTAAGATTTCCGACAAACAGCCGATATTTCAGGTTCGACGAGAATTTCGCGTACCTAAACGCTTTTGGCATGGATATTGCCAATGTGCTAAGGGCAAACGCTCGAAAGCCTGATGGTTAGGCGCGTAACTTCGGGTAGTTTCTGAGAAATAACCTTTACCTTAATTGATTTTATTATACAATACCCAAAAGGCCGTGGTTCAGAACGGCCAGACAGGTATGGTGTGGAGGTGACGTGTCGGAGCAAAATAATCTAGCGGGCATTAAAGTCATGGTGATCGACGATAGCAATACGATTCGTCGTAGCGCCGAGATATTTCTCGTGCAATCGGGTTGCGAGGTTATTTTGGCGGAGGACGGTTTCGATGCTATGTCCAAAATTACCGACCACCAGCCGGACGTGATTTTTGTCGATATCATGATGCCGCGCCTGGATGGCTACCAGACCTGCATGTTGATTAAGAAAAACCAGCGTTTTCGCGATACGCCGGTCATTATGCTGTCGAGCAAAGATGGCCTGTTTGATCGCGTACGCGGACGCATGGTGGGTTCGGATGAATATCTGACCAAGCCATTTACCAAAGAAAGTTTGCTGCAAGCGGTGAAAAAGCATGTACTCACACGTAAAGCAGCGTAATTGATACAGGGAATTTGAAAAATGCCTATTAGCAAAATCATGGTGGTGGACGATTCGCCCACCGAACGCCACTTCTTGGGTGAGTTACTTACCAAAGAAGGCTATCAAGTCGTGATGGCGGAGAGCGGTGAAGACGCCATGGAAAAGGCCAAACAACTCAAGCCGGATTTGATTCTCATGGACGTGGTGATGCCGGGCTTGAATGGATTTCAGGCTACGCGCGCCATTACCAAGGCCGAAGAGACGAAGAACATCCCGGTCATCATGTGCACCTCCAAGGGTCAGGAAACCGACAAAGTCTGGGGCATGCGCCAAGGCGCCCGCGATTACGTGGTCAAGCCCGTCAACAAAGACGAGTTGCTGCGTAAAATCGCCGCATTAGGTTAAATTAAACGACCGACGAGCAATGGCCAAAAAAGTCAGCCTGCGAGCATTTCAAGAGGGCGTTGTCGCCCGGCTCAAGGAAGCGCAATCCGGCGCGGCCAAGCAGGCCGCCTCCAAAATGGGCGTGCAGGTGGGAAAAGAAAAATGGTTGGTGAATTTGCCCGATGTGGGCGAAGTAACCCCGCTGCCGCCCATGTTGCAGGTGCCGTTGACCCGGCGCTGGTTCGCTGGCGTAGCGAATGTGCGGGGCGTGCTGTATAGCGCGGTGGATTTTTCCGATTTCCTGGGTGGCGAGCCCACCCAAGCCAACGTCGATAGCCGGCTGCTGCTGGCGAACGGCAAATATCACGTCAATGCAGGCATCATCGTGCATCATATGTTGGGCCTGAAAAACCCGGATCAATTTCAGCTCGGCGATGCGAGCAACTTGCCGCCGTGGATCGCCGCCGAATACATTGATCAAGATGGCAATATTTGGAAAGAGCTCAATATGGCGGGGTTGATCGGCCACCCCGATTTCTTGAATGTGGGCGCTTAACCGCGCCCGAATCAGTTGCATAAGTAAACAGCCTAAAGGCTAGGAACGGAGAAGACCATGGCATTCTTCAAGCTCCCGAAGAAAGACAAAAAATCGAAGAGTAGCGGCGCTACCGGCGTGCTACATACCACGCTCATCATGAATGGGCTGCGCAAGCTATCCGGCAAAGAGTCGGCACAAATCCCCCTGATTAGCCACCTGGCCCCGGAAAAGCAAATTGCCTACACCGCGATAGCCACCTTGATCTGCGTGATCTTGACTGGTTCCTTGATGGGTTACAGCAACTACCAAGTAAACCGCAAGGCAGATTTTGTGGGAACCGCGACCGAGATGCAGATGTTATCGCAGCGCATCGCGAAAGGTTCGCAGCAGGCGGTGTTGGGTAACAAAGAGGCCTTCAAACAACTGCGGGACGGTAAAACAAAATTCGACGTAAACTTGAAACGCCTCACCAGCGATTCACCCTCTTCCGCGCAAGTTATTTTGACCGACCTCAACAAACAATGGGGCAAGATGTCGAAAGAAACCGCCGCGATTTTGACCCAGCAACAAAGCTTGGAAAAATTAAACCAAAGCGTGGCGGCGATCAACGCCGCCAACGTGCAGATGCTGGAACTATCGCAGCAAGTCGTCTCACTCATGGTGCAAGCGGGTATCCCGCAACGTGACGTATCCATCGCGTCCGACCAAGTGATGTTGACGCAGCGCATGGCAAAAAACGCCAACAACCTGCTCTCTTCCGACGTGATCGACCCCGAAGTCGCGTTCTTGCTGGGTAAGGACGCCAGTGCTTTCCGCGACACCCTGAATGGCCTTATCGTCGGCAGCGAAGACTTGCGTTTGACCGCTGTGAAAGACGCGGACATCAAAGAAAAACTCAATGAGTTGAGCGACGTGTTCAAAGCATTCGACGTCAACGTGAATGACATTTTGCAAAACATGCAAAATCTGGTAAACGCCAAAGCCGCCAGCCGCGCGATTTTCGATGCGTCCGACCCCATGTTGGCGAGTACCGAAAAGCTCACCGCAGATTATGAAAAGCTGGGTTTATTCAGCGGCTGGTTTGCTGTGGTATTTGGACTACTTGCGCTGGCGAGTGCCGTGCTCTTAGCCATGTCCATTATTAACGATGCGCGCCAACGCGCGGTGCGCAGTGAAGAAGAAAACAAACGTAACCAGGAAGCGATTCTGCGGCTCCTGAATGAAATGGGCGATTTGGCGGAAGGCGATCTGACGGTGAAAGCCTCGGTGACCGAAGACATCACCGGCGCCATTGCCGACTCCATCAACTACACGATTGACGAGCTGCGCATCCTGGTGGCTGAGATCAATAAAGCGACCGAGCAGGTGACCACCGCGTCGCAACAAGCGCAGGCGATTACCGCGCAACTCCTCGACGCCGCCCAGCGCCAGTCGAAAGAGATTGAAGAAACCTCGGCCTCGGTGTTGAAAATGGCGGGTTCCATCAACGACGTGTCGGCGACAGCCGTAGAGTCCGCCCGCGTGGCGCAAATGTCGCTAGATGCGGCAGAAAAAGGCCAGTCGGCGGTGCAAGACTCCATCTCCGGCATGAACGAGATTCGCGAGCAGATCCAAGAGACCGCAAAACGCATCAAGCGTCTGGGCGAATCTTCGCAAGAAATTTCCGAGATTGTGGAATTGATTTCAGACATTACCGAGCAGACCAACATTCTGGCTTTGAACGCGGCGATTCAAGCAGCATCGGCGGGTGAAGCAGGTCGCGGCTTCACGGTGGTGGCGGAAGAGGTGCAGCGCTTAGCGGAACGCTCCGGCGAGGCAACCAAACAGATCGGCGCGATTGTGAAAACCATTCAAACGGACACGCACGACGCCGTGGCCGCTATGGAAAAAAGCACCCAGGGTGTGGTCGAGGGCGCGAAACTATCCGACGCCGCGGGCCAAGCGCTATCCGAGATCGGCCGCGTGTCACAAGAACTCGCCGGCCTGATTCAAAGCATCTCCGAAACCACGCAAGCGCAAACCGAGGTAGCGCAAACCGTGGCAAAAAACATGCAAGACATTCAAAACATTACTACTCAAACCACAGACGGTACGAAGCGCACCGCCGTGTCCATCGGTCAGCTCGCCAACCTGGCGGCGGATCTGAAGGGTTCAGTCGCTGGCTTTAAACTTTCCTAACTTATGAGCCTGACCGAATTCGACATTGGTCCCCTGACCTGGGTCAAAGGGGAGATCGACACGGCCTTGCACAAGGCCAAGGAACAGCTCGCCCACTTCGCGGCGAATATCGGCGACACCACCCCCCTGCGTTTTGCGCAGCCCCACCTGCATCAGGTGAAAGGCGCAATTCAAATGGTGGGCTTGGATGGTCTGGCGCGCTTTGCCGAAGAGGTGGAGCGCTTCATGGCCGCGCTCGAAGCACGCGAAGTCGAGCCCACCGCCGATACGCTTGATCTGCTCGATCAAGGCTTCAACACCATCTCGAAATATTTGGATGAGCTGATGGGTGGCGCGCCGGATGTGCCGCTGAAACTTTTTCCGGCCTTCAACAAATTACTGGCCGCGCGCAAAGTCGAGCGTGTTTCGGAGAGTGATCTATTCTTCCCCGATCTGGCCGTGCGTGCACCGAAATCCGACGCCCCGCTTCCCGTGGCGGAAGCAGACTTGCCGCGCTATGTGCGGACGCTGCGTACCCAATATCAAAAAGGCTTGCTCGGTTACCTGCGCAACACCAATGATCGCGCAGGGCTCGCCGCGATGCGTGATGCCTTGGCAGCGATTGAATCGAGCCAAACCCAGGCGGCTGCACGCACATTTATCTGGAGCGCGGCGGCATTCGTAGAAGGCTTGCTCGAAGGCGGCCTGCCGGCTAATTTCAACGTCAAAAGCCTGTGCGGCCGCATCGATCAGCAAATCCGCCGCCTCGCGGAAAACTCTACCAAGGTGGCCGAGAAGCTTAATCGCGACGTGCTGTATTACGTTGCCAGCGCCAAGCCCGCCACGCCACGCTTAATGAGTGTCAAACAAGCGTTTGAGCTAGAAAGCTATTTGCCGGAGCAAGCGGCAACCGGCCCCGCCGATCAGGCGCTGGAGAAAGCCAAGCCCATTCTGCGCGAGTTGGCCGATTTGGTGGGCGCGGCAAAAGAAGCGTGGCTCAAATTCAGCGCCGGCAACAAAGATATCCTCAAGATTTTCCAGGACCATACGCGGCGCGCGCTGAGCAAAAGCCAAGCCCTTGGCTTCGAGCCCTTGTCTGAGTTGGTTGAAAAAATCGCCAGCGGTGCGGATGAGTTAGCGGCGAGCGGCGAAGTGTCGGAAGTGGTGTCGATGGAAATGGCCACCGCTTTGATGCTCACCGAAAACGCGGTGGCCAACTATGCGCGGCTCACCCCCGAATTCGCGCGCCAAGCTGACGTGCAAGGCCGCCGTTTGCAGGCCAGCTTGCTCGGTCAATCTACCGACGATATTGAACAAGTGCCGCTGCTCGATGAAATTTCGCGCAAGGCGCAGGAAAAACTGCTGCTGAACCAAGTCGGCACCGAGATCCAAACCAATTTGCGCCACATTGAGCAAGTGCTTGACGCCTTTTTCCGCGATCACAGCAAGCGTGCCGATATCCCCAGCCTCACCTCGTATATCCGGCAGGTTTTCGGCGCATTGCAGATTCTGGAATTAGAGCGCGCGGCCGATTTGCTGAATGCCTGCCAGCACATAATCGACAAATTCGCCGACGCAAACTATCAGCCCGAACAGCGCGATCTGGAGTTGGTGGCAGAGGGCTTGAGCAGTCTCGGCTTCTATATCGAAGCGGTGCAGCACGGCCGCAACGACGCATTCAACATCATCGCGCCGGTGATCAAAACTTTCCCCGGCATCAAAAACAGCGATGTGCGCGACAGTGATGTGACCGAGGAAGTGGAAGCGGCGCCGGCACCGATTGAGCGACCGTCTGCCAGCGTCGAGTCAGGCGTCGAAGAGCAGAAGCGTCACGCACAAGCCTTGTTTGAAACCTGGAATACGGCGCCCACGGTGGAGCATCGCGCTGAATTACGCAACCAACTCTCGGCCTTGGCGCAAGACGCCGACCTGATCGACGATGCGATGCTGAAGGAGCGCGCCTCCCAGGCGCTGTCCGCGTTGGAGCAAGCGGGGGATACGCCCGCTGCCGCGGTTGGCGCGGCCGTTGCGGCGTTGACCGCGCCCAAAGTGGCGGCCGTTGCGCCCTCGGCTGAAACCGCGCGTTTGATCGAAGCCAGTAAGGAAGTGGTCGACCGCGAGTTACTGGAAACCTATCTGGAAGAGGCCGGGGAGGTACTCGCCACGGTGCGCGAACACCTTGGCATCATGCGCCGCCGTCCCCATGATCACGAAGCGCTGATTACGATCCGCCGTGGCTTCCATACCCTAAAAGGCTCCGGCCGCATGGTGGGCCTGAAGGAGTTGGGCGAAGTAGCGTGGGGCATTGAACAAACCATGAATCGTTGGCTAGAAGAGGAAAAAGACGCCACACCGGAATTGCTCGACATGATTCAGCAAGCGCATGACGCGTTTGCAGGCTGGGTCGAAATCTTAAATCGTGATGGAACGGTGGAAGTGAATGCCACCGACCTTCTTGCTACGGCAGCGGCCCTGCGAGAGGACCCCTCCGGCCCTTTTGATTTGTCGGCCCGGCGCGAGGCCTTAATCGCCTCGCGTCAGGCCGCTATGGAGCCGGCGGTTGTCAACGACATCGACGTTTACTCACCCGCAATGGATGCGCCGGCGGAAACGGAAATCATCCTTGAAGCGCCTGCCGAAGAAGAATTTTTTTTGGAACTGGTTGAGCTCGAACCCGAACCCGAGCTGATCACACTCGATGCAATCGAACCCGCTTCGGTTGTGATCGACGAATCCGCCCCTCCCCTGGAAATACCCGCCGAGCCGGAAGAAATCCAAATCGGTGACAGCAGCATTAGCGCTGGGCTATATCAGCTTTTCCTGGACGAAGCGGCGACGCACATCGCTAGCTTGGATAGCGGGCTTGCCCGAATTCAGGCGAATCCAGCGCACCCGGTCGATTATGACTACATGCGCGCCGCGCACACCCTGGCAGGAATTTCCAGCACCGTCGGCTTTACCTCGACCGCCGATCTCGCGCACGCATTAGAACAATGGTTTATGGACGTGATGCACAACCCGCGCAGCCTGGGCGCGAGCGTGCTGCAAGTGATGCAAGACGCAGTGGTAAGCCTGAAAGGCATGGTGGCCGCGATTCAAAGCCGCGAAGCGCCGCTGGCTGCCGGCTTTATGGTCGACCGCCTCAAGCAAATGGTGGCCGATGCACGCTACGCGCGCGAGTTTGCGGAGCTGGAGGCGTTAGAAGCGCAAGCCGCCCCACCTGAAATCGAGCCAACACCCGAAGCACCTATTGCAGCCCCCCCCACCGCGTTGCCGACTGAGGTCGTGGTGAATGAGGTCGTTTCCACCCCGGTGCCCGCGAAACCCGCGCCACCCACTTTGAGGGTCGTACCGATGCGAGAAAAACCTGACGCGATCGAAATCGACAGCAGCATTAAAGACGACGTGGATGAACAGCTCCTGCCCGTATTCTTGGAAGAGGCGCAGGAATTGATGCCATTCATCGGAACCCAGTTGCGCGCTTGGCGTGATAAGCCGGCGCAAACCGATGCCTCGCAGGCGCTACAACGCGCGCTGCATACGCTCAAAGGCTCCGCGCGCATGGCGGGCGCCATGCGCTTAGGCGAACTCACCCACCACATGGAGACACGTGTCGAGACCATGCTGGATGGCGGGGCGCCAGCCAACGAATCGTTCGATGATCTGGATAATTATTTCGATGCGGTCGGCGATTTGCACGAGGCATTGATCAAGGGCGAGAGCGCCGAAGCGATCGCGCCGGTTGCGCCCGTGGTGCTGGGCATGCAAGCCAAAGCCACCTTGCCACAAGCCGACATCCTGGCCGAGATGGAACAGGCCGCTGCACGCGCCGTATTGCGCGTACGTGCCGATACCGTGGATCGCTTGGTGAATGAAGCGGGCGAGGTGAGTATCACGCGCTCGCGCATCGAAGGCGAGATGCTGCACTTCAAGCAATCGCTCAAAGACCTGACCGAAAACGTGATCCGCCTGCGCAATCAATTGCGTGAAGTGGAGATTCAGGCCGAATCGCAAATGCAATCGCGTATATCGGCAGCACAAGAAACGCAATTCGATCCGCTCGAATTCGACCGCTTTACCCGCTTGCAGGAAATCACGCGGATGATGGCGGAGAGCGTGAACGACGTTGCCACAGTGCAACAGACTTTATTGAAAAATCTGGATGAAGCCGAAGCGGCCCTGGTCGCGCAAGGCCGGCTCAATCGCGAATTGCAGCAAGGCTTGATGCGCATTCGCATGGTGCCCTTGTCAAACGTCACCGAGCGGCTACACCGCATCGTGCGCCAGACGGCAAAAGACGTGGGCAAGAAGGCCGTGCTCAAAATCGAAGGCGAGAGTGTTGAGCTCGATCGCTCGGTGCTGGAAAAAATGACCGCACCGTTCGAGCACCTGTTGCGCAATGCCGTAGCGCACGGTATCGAAACTGATCACGACCGCGAAATCGCGGGCAAGGCCGAGATCGGCGGCATTGAACTACGGGCGCGCCAAGAGGGCAACGAGGTGGCGCTGATCATTCGTGACGATGGCGGCGGCATCGATCTTGATCGCGTGCGCGCCAAGGCGGTGGAGCAGGGCTTGATCGGCGCGAATGATGAAATCCCCGCCGCGAAACTAACGGAATTGATTTTTCAAGCGGGTTTTTCTACCGCATCCGAAGTCACGCAAGTGTCAGGCCGCGGCGTCGGCATGGACGTGGTGCGCAATGAAATCGCCGCGCTCGGCGGCCGGATCGAAGTCGATTCCGAAAAAGGTCGGGGCACGACCTTCACCATTTATTTGCCGCTCACCTTGGCGGTAACGCAGGTGGTGACAGTGAGTGCAGGGGAAAACCAATTCGCGCTGCCATCCTCGATGGTAGAGCAAGTGCAGGAGGTGAAACCCGCCCGGCTGGCCGAAATCTATCAGGCCGGACAAGTTGATTGGCTAGGCAACACCTACCCGCTGTATTATTTGCCGCGCTTGCTGGGCAACCTGGAGGCCACCCCGGAGGCCAAGCATTATTCTTCAGTGATCCTGCTGCGCAGTGGTACGCACCGCGTGGCAGTGCATGTCGATGCGTTGCAGGGAAATCAAGAGGTAGTGGTTAAAAACATCGGGCCGCAATTGGCGCGTGTTTCCGGCATTTCCGGCGCCACGGTGCTGGGTAACGGCGAAATCATGCTCATCATTAACCCGGTGCAACTCGCGCACCGCGAGACGCCTCACGCAGCAGCAGGGCAGCCCACCATCGCGGTTAAACGAGAGGAGCTGGTCACGGCGCCGGTCATCATGGTGGTGGACGATTCACTCACCGTGCGCAAAATTACCGGCCGCCTGCTATCAAAAGAGGGTTACCAAGTGGTGACCGCCAAAGACGGTGTGGATGCACTGCAGCAGCTGCAAGAATACCGCCCGGCGGTGATGTTGGTGGACATCGAAATGCCGCGCATGGATGGCTTCGAGCTGACCAAAAACGTGCGCGGCGACGCCGACACCGCCGGCATCCCCATTATCATGATCACCTCGCGCACCGCCGAAAAACACCGCAACTACGCGCGCGAACTCGGGGTGAACGTGTATCTGGGCAAACCCTATCAGGAAGAAGAGCTGCTCTCGCACATCGCGCATTTTGTGAAGCAGGGGGCAGGCGTCGGGCGTCAGGAGTCAGGCGTCAGTTAAAACCTTGGTCGGCAGGCACCGCTCTATCGGGTTACATCAAGACGCCTGCCGCCTGCCGTCATGGATGCGACCAATTTACGATGCCCAAGTAGTAAGTGACCAGCACCACCCCGCCGAACACGATGCGATACCAGGCGAAGGGAACGAAGGTGTGGCTGGAGACGAATTTCAGCAACCCTTTCACTGTCAGCATCGCGGCGATGAAGGCGGCGACAAAACCGACCGCGAACACCGGCAGATCATCCATGCGCAACAGCGCCCAATTTTTGTACACGTCATACACCGTCGCCGCCAACATGGTGGGGATGGCGAGGAAGAATGAAAACTCGGTCGCCGCCTTGCGCGACAGGCCGAAAATCAAGCCGCCCATGATGGTGGCGCCGGCGCGCGAGACGCCGGGAAACATCGCAATCGATTGCGCGAAACCGACAGACAGCGCTTCGCGCCAGGACATATCCTCCAATTTTTCGTAGCGCGGTTGATAGGCGCGTTTCTCGATATAGAGAATCAACACCCCGCCGGCGATCAGCGCAGCCGCCACGGTGATCGGGTTGAACAGATAAGCTTTGATTGTGCTGTGGAATAAAAAACCCAGCACCAGCGCCGGTAGAAATCCCACAAAAATCAGCGTCGCAAACTGCTGTTGTACCGGGTCAGCACGCAAGCCGCCGATGACCCTCCCGATCCGCTCCCGAAAATCCCAACACACGGCCAAAATCGCCGCGAGCTGAATCACGATTTTAAACACCTTGCTTTGCTCGTCGTTGTAATTGAGCAAATCCCCCACTACGATCAAATGGCCGGTGGAAGAGATCGGCAAGAATTCGGTGACGCCTTCGACGATGCCGAGCACCAGCGCTTTGAGCAGCAGAATGAAATCCATGAATGAAATCCGCGTAGATAAAAAGGGCTATTATACGGATTGCTCTCGGCAAGGCAGTGATGCTTCTGGGGCAGGGATATTCAATTCACAATGGAGGAGGACAAAAATGCTGCGTACTAAATCGTTGCTTGCGGGAATGGGTTTGCTGATTTTGACCGCTGCGCTGCCGGCGTATGCCGCCGATGCGGTGAAACTGCACGGAACCCGATTCGAAATGGAGGTGCCGCAAAATTGGCAGCCTGGTTACAAGGATCTCGACGACCGGCTCTTGATGATTTACTTCAAGGATGCCAAGAGTGGCGCGACGCTAGAGGGCGTTTACTTACGCAAGGTGCAGCCCGCGACGTTCACGCTGGAAGATTTTAAAAAAGCGCGCATCGGCTCTGAAGACAAGCGCTATGAAGGCAAGGGCCACACCGTAGCCAAAGCGGAGACCATCACCATCGCCGGTGAGCCGGGCAACTACCTCATGACCACTTGGAAAGACGGCGACAAAGAGTTCGAGAAACATACTGCGCAGTACTTAAAAGATGGCCGCCAATACTTGATCGTGCTGTCCGGGCCCAAGGGCAAGACCGACAAAGGGGCGTTCGATCATGCAGTGAAGACATTCGCCCTCGGTAAGGAATAAGGGCGCGAAAGAGCCGCGCTAGAAATAAAAAAGGGCCCCGCTTGGGGCCTTTTTCTTGTCCAGCTCATAGCGCCAGGGCAGGCCGCTTATGGGCGGTGGTGCGGGGTTATCCTGGAGAGATCAAGCGCGTCTTGCAAGGTGGATTTAGGCATGTGCAGGCCATGTTGTTCTTGCAGCAGTTTGGCGAAGGCCGCCACATTCTTGATGGGTTTTTTCGCTTCTTGGAGGAAAGCCGTGAGGTCTTCGATCACCGCCCAGGGATAGATAATCCAGCGCCATTTCACGACCTTATGGGCGTAAAAATCCGGCACATCCGGGCAACTGGCTTTGTGTAGCAAGACCGCCGTGCGAATTTCCGCCTTGGGGAGCCGTGCGCGAATATGTGGCAAGGCGGCGTCGAAGGTGTCGCCGGTGTCGCTCACATCATCCACTACCAACACGCGCTTACCCCGCACATTCTCCGGCAAGGCGTGGCGCACAATCGTCTTGGCCGATTTTTTAGTGCCGCGATAATGCTCGACCTTGATGCTGGCGACGTTCATCACATTCAGATAATCCGCCAACACCCGTGCCGGCATATAGCCGCCGCGCGCGATGGCGATGATCAGGTCGGGCTCAAAACCCGCCGCCTGGATTTTGAATGCGACCTTGCGTGCGAGCTGGGCGAATTTGTTCCAACTAATTTGTTCGCAGCGAGGCGGTTTATTCGGCAAATTCAAGCCGCTCCTGGAGTTTGTTCAGCGCGGCTTGCGCGCAAGCCTCATCTCTTTCCCCGCCCGGCGCGCCGGATACACCGATCGCACCCAGCAACGATCCACCGGCGCGAATCGGCAAGCCACCCTCCAGCACCAAGATACCTTTCACGTGATTCATTTCCATACGGATATCTTGCCGGTTTCGACGGAATTCGCTGGAGGCCACACCAGAGAGAATCACCGCCTCAGCTTTCTCGCGCGCAATCTGCATCGTGTAGCGCGGCGCCATCGAGTCACGCAACATCACTTGCGGGTCGCCATTGCGACTCACCACGATAGCGGCGACTTGATAACCGCTGGCGCGGCAAGCATCCACGGCGGCTTGCGCCAAATCACGCGCGAGCTCCAGGCTGACGGTTTTGAAATTGACAACATCGGCAGCGACAGCGGAGGTGGTAAACAAAAGCGTTATCAGGATTAACGTGTGTCGTAACAAGAGGGTCTCCTCGCGATAAGCGTGCATAAATATAGCCAGTAGCAGATTTAAGGGCCGAGTTATTTATTCGTGCTCTTTATAGCCAAACTCACCCACCCACTCGCCCTTTTTGTAATCGAGGCGCAGCCAATGCGGAACGTAAGGGGCACGCTTCACAATTGGAAAATCGCTCAACGGCGATTTTCCATTGACTTCGTGTACGTCGCATTGACGGCTTATAACAGGGCGGAATCGCACCGAGAGTCGGGCGGTTATTGGCGTGGCGCTTGTTTCATCGTCGTGCTCGTAGAATCGCACTCTCAAGCGAATCAGGCAGGAAAAATACAACCCCATCTCGGCAATGAGCGGCGTTGCGCGCTGGGCCAAGGCGCGTTGCGCCGCATCACTCAGGGTAATGCGCAAGCTCTTGCCTTCCAGCGCGGCGTCTAGTTGGCAATTATCGGCCGAGGCCTGCTTCGATAATGCGAACATGGTTACGCCTTCCGATAAATTTCCGCGCCCTGCTTTACGAACTCAACCGCTTTTACTTCCATGCCTTTGGCCAGCGCTTCCTGCTCACTCACACCTTGGCTCGCGGCGAATTCGCGCACATCCTGCGTGATCTTCATGGAGCAGAAATGCGGCCCGCACATGGAGCAGAAATGCGCCACCTTGGCCGAGTCTTTGGGCAAGGTTTCGTCGTGGAATTCGCGCGCCTTGTCCGGGTCGAGTCCGAGGTTGAATTGGTCTTCCCAGCGGAATTCGAAGCGTGCTTTAGACAGCGCGTTGTCGCGTATCTGCGCGCCGGGGTGGCCTTTGGCCAGGTCGGCGGCGTGGGCGGCGATTTTGTAGGCCATGATGCCCACTTTTACATCGTCCTTGTCCGGCAGGCCCAAGTGTTCCTTGGGCGTGACGTAGCACAGCATGGCCGTGCCGTACCAGCCGATTTGCGCCGCGCCAATCGCGGACGTGATGTGGTCGTAGCCGGGGGCGATGTCGGTGGTGAGCGGCCCCAAGGTATAAAACGGGGCTTCGTCGCACCAGTCCAGTTGTAAATCCATGTTCTCTTTGATGAGCTGCATCGGCACGTGGCCGGGGCCTTCGATCATGGTTTGCACATCGTGCTTCCAGGCGATTTGGGTGAGCTCGCCCAGGGTCTTGAGTTCGGCCAGTTGCGCTTCATCGTTCGCGTCGTAGATGGAGCCGGGGCGCAGGCCATCGCCGAGGCTGAAGCTCACGTCGTAGGCCTTCATGATTTCGCAAATGTCTTCGAAGTGCGTGTAGAGAAAGCTTTCCTTGTGATGCGCCAGGCACCACTTGGCCATGATAGAGCCGCCACGCGAGACGATGCCGGTCATGCGCGAAGCCGTCAGCGGCACATGCGCCAGCCGCACCCCTGCGTGGATGGTGAAGTAATCGACGCCCTGTTCGGCTTGCTCGATCAGCGTGTCGCGGAACATTTCCCAGGTTAGGTTCTCCGCTTTGCCATCCACTTTTTCCAGGGCCTGATAGATGGGCACGGTGCCGATGGGCACGGGTGAGTTGCGGATAATCCACTCGCGCGTTTCGTGGATGTTCTTACCGGTGGAGAGATCCATCACCGTGTCGCCACCCCAGCGGATGGCCCAAGTCATTTTCTCTACTTCTTCCTGGATCGAGGAGCCGAGCGCGGAGTTGCCGATGTTGGCGTTGATCTTCACCAGGAAATTGCGGCCGATAATCATCGGCTCGGTTTCCGGGTGGTTGATGTTGGCGGGGATGATGGCGCGGCCGCGCGCCACTTCATCGCGCACGAATTCAGGTGTGATTTCTTCGGGCAGCGCCGCGCCGTAATTTTGCCCGCGATGTTGGCGGCCCAGCAACTCGGCCATTTTCAGCCCGGTGGGGCCGGCGGCCTTGAGTGATTCGATATATTCGCGGCGGCGCAGATTTTCGCGGATGGCGATGTACTCCATCTCCGGGGTAATGATGCCTTGGCGCGCGTAGTGCATTTGCGTGACATTCTTGCCCGCTATAGCGCGACGCGGCTGGCGCACCAGGCCGGGAAAGCGCATGGCCGTAAGTGAAGCATCATGTAAACGTGTTAAACCGTATTCGGAGCTAAGCCCGCTCAAAGCCTCGGTGTCGTTGCGCTCCTCAATCCAGCCGGTGCGCAGTGCGGCGAGCCCCTTGCGGATATCAATCTGCGCTTGCGGGTCGGTATAAGGGCCGGAGCAGTCGTAAACATAGATGGGCGGGTTGGGTTCCGCACCGAGGGTGGCGGGGGTGTCGGACTGGCTGATTTCGCGCATCGGCACTTGGATGTCGGCGCGCGAACCGCTTACGTAAACCTTGCGCGAATTGGGCAGGGGTTTGACTGCGGCTTCGTCCACGTGGGCCGTGGCGGCGGTAAATTGGGCGGTGGGATGCGGTATGGCTGCGTTCATGGTGCGCTCCTTCAAGCAAAAACAGCAGGGAGCGGCGGGGAGCGCGCTTCCCTACGACGGCATGACCCGTACAGGTTCAGAGGGTCTATCTCACCCCGCCGTATGACAGGCAGGGACCCCTAGCGAAGTATGTAAAGGTAAGGGAAATATGGAATAATCGCAAGGCTAACAGCGGTAAACCCCTGAAAAGAAGATGGAGAAGACGATGGATTTGGAGATGGTTCGTTTCAACATGATCGAGCAGCAGATTCGTCCCTGGGATGTGTTGGACGACAGCGTGCTCAGCTTATTGCAGCGCATAAAGCGCGAAGAATATGTGCCCGAGGCATATCGCGCCATGGCGATGATGGATTTGGAGATTCCGCTCGGCCAGGGCGAATCCATGCTGAGTCCCAAGGTCGAGGCGCGCCTGGTGCAGGAACTCCATATCAAACCAACGGACAAAGTGTTGGAAGTCGGCACCGGCAGCGGCTACATGACCGCGCTCTTGGCCAGCCTGGCTAAGCATGTGCACAGCGTGGAGATCATGCCCGAGTTGAGCCAAGCGGCAGCGCAAAAGCTCGCCGCGCACGGCTTCAATAACGTAACTTTGGATGTGGGTGATGGCGCGCGCGGCTGGCAAAAACACGCTCCCTACGATGTGATCGTGGTGACCGGCAGCTTGCCGGTGCTGCCAGACGAGTTTGTCGCACAACTCAGCCCAGGCGGCCGCTTACTGGCATTCGTCGGCACTGCACCAGCGATGGAGGCGCGGCTGACGCACTTGATTGAGCCGGGCGTGACCGATGCCGAAGTTTTATTCGAGACCGATGTGCGCGTGCTGAAAAATGCGCCGCAGCCAGCACAGTTTGTGTTCTAAATGAAGCAGCTTAGCCCGCTGGAATTGCGGGCCTGGCTGGACGATGCCTCTCGCCCCCAGCCGGTATTGCTCGATGTGCGCGAAGGTTGGGAAATCGAATACTGCCGGATCGACGGCTCGAACTGGATTCCCATGCGCGAAGTGCAGCAACGCTGGGACGAATTAAATCCGGAGGCGGAGACCGTGGTGATTTGTCACCATGGCGTACGCAGCTATCACATTGCAAAATTCCTTGAACATCAAGGTTTTAGCGATGTGTATAATCTTGCGGGCGGGGTTGACGGCTGGGCGCGTCAGGTTGACCCGACGATGAAGACTTATTAAGGATACCGCATGAAAAAAATACCGCTGTTCGTGGCCTTGGCCTTCAGCCCGCAGCTATTTGCCGCTACCGACCTGTTGCAGGTTTATAAAGAGGCGCAGACCCAAGACGCCACTTTCCAAGCTGCAAAATCGGCGCAAATCGCCGGTCAGGAAAAGCTGCCGCAAGCCCGTGCCTTGTTCATGCCCTCGGTCAACTTGTCGGCCAACACCACGTATAACGAGACCGATACCCAAACCCGCGGTAGCTCGACCTTATCCAGCGGCGAAAGGACATTCAACAGCCACGGCTACTCGGTCTCGCTGAATCAGCCGCTGTACCGTGCGCAAAATTACGCCAGCTATGCCCAGGCCAAATCCACGGTGGAGCAGGTTAACGCCCAGTTTTCCACCGCGCAGCAAGACCTGGTCGTGCGCGTGGCGCAAGCCTATTTCGATGTGCTGCTCGCGCAGTACAACGTGACGCTGGCGCAGGCGCAGCAGGAATCCATCGGGGAGCAGCTCGCCCAAGCCAAACGCAATTTCGAAGTCGGCACCGCAACCATCACCGACACGCACGATGCACAAGCACGCTTTGACCTGACCCTCTCACAAGAAATCGCCGCCCAAAACGATCTGGAAATCAAACGCCGCAGCTTGCAGCAAATTATCAATCGCCAGCCGGACGAACTCGTCACAGTAAAAGGCGAAGTGCCGCTGGTTTCTCCCGAGCCAAACAGTATGGATGCTTGGGTGGAAAAAGCCCTGGCGCAAAATCCTGAAACCCAAATCGCAAAAGCCGCCTTCGATATCGCCAGCGAAGAAGTGCGCAAGGCGCACGGCGGTCATTTACCCACGCTGGATTTGGTCGCGACCTATGGCGATAACATCCAAGGCGGCGGCAGCGGATTTGACCAGAATGCCAAAACCATTGGCTTGCAAATGAACCTGCCGATTTTTGCCGGTGGCGCCACCAGCTCGAAGGTGCGCGAGGCCGTGGCGAATCAAGAAAAGGCACGGCAAGAGCTGGATGCGGTGCAACGCAAAGTCGCCCTGCAAGCGCGCCAAGCCTATCTCGGCGTCACCAGCGGCATCGCCCAAGTGAAAGCGCTGCAACAAGCCGTGATCTCCAACCAAAGCTCACTCGATTCCACCAAGCTTGGCTTGGAAGTGGGCGTGCGCACCAGCGTCGACCTACTCAATGCGCGTCAGCAACTCTTCAGCGCGCGGCGCGATTTGGCGCAGGCCTTGTATGGCTACATCGTGTCGCGATTGAAATTGGAAGCGGCGGCGGGGGATCTGAATGAGACGGATGTGAGTCAGGTGAATGGGTGGTTGAATCAGGCGGCGAAGCCGTAGGAATTAGGCGTCGGGCATCAGGATTCTGGCGTCAGGAAAGGCTAAAAATCGTTAGCCACGAATTAACACGAATAAAACCGAATCGGCAGTTTCACGGTTACTTGGTTTTTTAATTCGCGGGAATTCGTGTTAATTCGTGGCTAACGATTTTTAGCCTTTCCTCAATCGCAGCCATCGTTTTTTCCACCGCACCGCGATGCGCGGCGGCAAATTCCAGCGCCGAGTCGCCCATCTGTTTTTTCATCAACGCATCTTCCAGCAAGCCTTGCGCTTGCATCAATGCCGCGCTCGCATCCACCACCCGCAGCGCCGCGCCGGCAGCTATGGCGTCTTGCGCAGCTTGGGAAAAATTATAAGTATGCGGGCCTAGGATTACCGGCACGCCCATGGCGCAGGCTTCGATCAAGTTTTGCCCGCCGAAGGGCAGCAAGCTGCCGCCGATAATCGCTGCATCCGCTGCGCCGTAGTAGGTGAACATTTCGCCCATGCTGTCGCCCAGCACGACGCGCGTCTCCGTACGAATCGACGCATTTTCGCTGCGGCGCTGATAGGGGATGTTGCGCGCCGTTAGCAAAGCGGCCACATCGTCGAAGCGTTGCGGGTGGCGCGGTACGATCACCAGCAAAAAATTCGATTTGGGGCTGAGCGCGTCGAGCAACAGCGCTTCTTCGCCTTCGCGGGTACTGGCGGCGAGTAAGACATGCCGCTCGCTGCCCCATAATTCGCGCAAGTGTTTAGCTTGATCCGCGACATCGGTAGGCGGCGCGACATCGAATTTCAAGTTGCCGGTGATGCTGATGTGTGTTGCGCCGAGTTGCTTGAGGCGCTCGGCATCGGCTGCGGTTTGGGCGCAGGTGAGCGGCAAGTTTTCCAGTGCCTCACGCGTCAAGCTACCGATGTGTGCATAGCCGCGCGCTGATTTCTCCGAGAGGCGGGCATTGATCAAGGCCAGCGGTACGCCGCGCTGTTTGCAGGTGGTGATCAGGTTGGGCCATAGCTCGGTTTCCATCAGCAGTCCGAAGCTGGGTTGGAAGTGTTTTAAAAACCGGCGCACCGCGCCAGGGTAGTCGTAGGGTAAATAGGCTTGCGTCACGCGCGCGCCATAGAGTTGGTGCCCGGCCGCGCGTCCGGTTGGCGTCATGCAGGTGAGCATTATCCGATGTGCGGGATAACGCGCTTGCAGCGCATCGATCAAAGGCGCGGCGGCGTGCGTCTCGCCTACCGATACGGCGTGTATCCAGATCAGCGGCTGGGGCGGTTCTGTGCGGTAGAAGCCGAAGCGTTCGCCCCAGTGCGCAAGATATTCCGGCTGCTTGCGCGCGCGCCACAACAGGCGCAGCGGGATGAAGGGCAGCAGCAGATACAAGACGAGTGAGTAGAGTAGCCTAGGCATGGCTAAGCATTTCATCGGCAACGGCGATCACTTCAGCGCTGCTGGGCGCGCTGCCAGGGCCGCCTAAATTGCGTATCGGGGTGCTGGCATATAGCCCATTTTTCGCCGGATCGGAGCCGCCATAGATGCCGATGGTGGGGGTGCCCACGGCGGTCGCGAGATGCACCAGGCCGGTATCGACGCCGACGACTAAGTTGGCCTGCTTGAGTAGGAGCGCGGCTTCTTTGAGCGTCAGGCGCGGGGCGACGATGGCGTTGGGGATAGCGCCTGCCAAGCGTTGGGCGCGTTCGTATTCGGCCAAGCCGCCCCAGGGCAAGACAGCGCCGACCCCGCGTTGTTGCAAGGCATGGCCCAAAGCAAGCCAATCGGCTTCGGGCCACAATTTTTCCGCGCGGCTAGTGGCGTGCAGCAGCACTGCATAGCGCCCAGCGGGCAACCAGTTCAGACGTGCATTGGGGATTTGCACGCCATAGTCGAGCGGCAGATCGGGGGCAAGATCAAACGCGCGTGCTGCCAGGGTGCGATAGCGCACCACGGCGTGTGCGTCAGGATCGACCGCAAATGTTTTGTCGTAGCACAACGCGGCCAAGGGTTCGCGCGCGCTGTGGTGATCCAACCCGAAGCGTTCACCGTGAGCGAGGCGCGCGAGCAGCCCGCTTTTCAGCAGGCCTTGCGTATCGAGTATGAAATCGTAAGCGGTGTGCGCTAGGCGTGCTCTCAGCGCGCGCATCTCGCGCCAGGTTTGCGGCCGATACAAAGTCTTGCGCCAGCGTCGAATCGCCACCGGAATCACTTGCGCCACACCGGGGTGCAGCGCGGGAATCTCGGCGAAGGACTCTTCCACCAGCCAGTCGATTTCGGCGTTGGGATAGCGGCTGCGGATATCGCTAATGATCGGCAGATTGTGAATGACATCGCCCATGGAGGACGTTTTGACCAACAGAATACGGGGCAAGATGGGCCTCTCTTTTGGGCGCTAAGCCTACACCGAAACCCGCTTTGCGCATAGAATAGGCGCTTTGTTTTAAGGCCTATCTTGCCGTCGCGCCAACCCCTTTCCGTCACCATCATTACGCTCAATGCCGCGCATCAGATTGCGGCGTGTCTGGCGAGCGTCGCATTCGCGGACGAGATTGTGGTGGTGGATTCTGGCAGTGTGGATGACACGATTCAAATCGCGCAACAGCACGGCGCGCGCGTGCTGCATCAGGATTGGCTGGGCTACGGCCCGCAAAAACAGTTTGCGGTGGAACAGGCTAAACACGATTGGGTGTTGTGCGTGGATGCCGACGAGCGGGTGAGCGAGCCGCTGCGGCATAGCATCGAAGCTGCGTTGAGTGCGCCGCAAGCGCACGGCTTTGCGATGCCGCGCTGCAATAAGTTTTTAGGGCGCTGGCTTAGGCACGGCGAGGGCTACCCGGATTGGTCGCTGCGCTTGTTCCATCGCGCGCATGGCCGCTGGAGCGCAGACCCGGTGCACGAGAAAGTAGAGCTGGACAGCCCGGCTACACGCATCCAAGGTGATCTGCTGCATGAATCGAGCGAGGATTTGGCAGCTTATCTGGACAAGCAAAACCGCTACACCACGCTGGCGGCAGAGCGCTTGTTTAAGCGCGGAAAGCGCGTTGGCGTAGTGCAATTGGCGTTGAGCCCAGTGCTACGGTTTATTAAATTTTATGTGCTGCGTCTCGGTTTTCTCGATGGCGCGGCGGGCTTGGTGCATATCAGCATCGGTTGTCACAATAGTCTGATGAAATACGCCAAGCTCATGGCATTGCAACAAGGGAGAGATGCTTGAAAATTTTAGTAACCGGCGCCGCCGGGTTTATCGGCATGCATACCGCGCTGCGCCTGTTGGCGCGCGGCGACGAAGTGGTGGGGATCGACACTCTCAACGATTATTACGAGGTCGCGCTGAAAGAAGCGCGCCTCAAACAAGTGCAGGCGCATCCCAACTTTCGTTTCATCAAACTGAATATGGCCGACCGGCCGGCGATGGAAAAATTATTCTCGGAAGAAAAATTCCAGGGCGCAATCAATCTGGCGGCACAACCTGGCGTGCGCTATTCGCTGCTCAACCCGCATGCCTATATTGAATCTAATATTGTCGGCTTCATGAATATTCTGGAAGGCTGCCGCCATAACAAAGTTGTGCACCTGGTCTACGCGAGCAGCTCCAGCGTGTATGGCGCCAATACCAAAATGCCGTTTTCCGAACACGACAATGTCGATCATCCGGTGAGCTTGTACGCCGCCACCAAAAAATCCGGCGAGATGATGGCGCATACTTATAGCCATCTGTACGGCTTGCCGACCACGGGCCTGCGCTTTTTTACCGTGTACGGCCCGTGGGGCCGGCCGGACATGTCGCCCTCATTGTTTACGGGCGCGATTATGCAAGGTCGCCCGATCGATGTATTCAACGAAGGCAAGATGATGCGTGACTTCACCTACATCGACGACATCATTGAAGGTGTGGTGCGCGTGCTGGATAAACCCGCGACTGCTGATCCCGCATTTGATAACGATCACCCCGACCCCGCCACCAGCTATGCGCCGTTCCGGATATATAACATCGGCAACCATGAACCGGTGCAACTGATGACGTTTATCGAAACCATTGAAAAAGCCTGCGGTAAGACGGCGCAAAAAAACATGCTGCCCATGCAGCCGGGCGATGTGCGTGCCACTTACGCCAACATCGACGCGCTGCGCGATGCGGTTGGTTTCACGCCCAGCACACCGTTGGCGGTGGGGATCGGCAAGTTCGTAGATTGGTACAAAGGGTATTACGGTGGCGGGAGCCCTAATTGATGCGCATTGATTGTGCGCATATAATGGGCGCATAGCCTTGATGGAGTCAGTCATGCCGACAGAACTTTACGATACCAAAGCGACAAAAAAAGCGGTTAATTTGCGGGTAAACGGCGATTTGCTGCGCCAAGCAAAAGCGCTGAATATCAATCTTTCCAAAGCGCTGGAACAACAACTAGCGGAGTTGGCGCGTGAAGCGCGCACCCGGCAATGGCTAGCTGAAAATAAATCAGCTATCGATGATTACAATGCGCGCATTGAAAAGCAGGGCGTGTTTAGCGATGGTTTAAGGCGGTTCTAAATGGCGCAGTTCGATGTGTATGAAAACCCCGATGCTACGGGGAAGGATGACATTCCCTTCCTGCTGGACGTGCAGTCGGATTTGCTCGATGCGCTGGTTACCCGTGTCGTGGTGCCGCTGGTGGCGAAGCGCACCGCAGGTCAACCAGCCGCACGGTTGAATCCCCAATTTAGAATTCGGAATATGGCGGTGGTGATGTCCACCCCGGAGTTGGCAGGTATTCCAAAGACTAGATTGAGCAAAAAGATTACAAATTTGGCCGCCAAGCGTGATGAAATTATTGGCGCGCTTGATATCGTGTTCACCGGAATTTAAATCAAGTCCCAAGCAATGACACAACCCATTCTCGTTACCGGTGGCGCAGGTTTTATTGGCGCAAATTTTGTTTTGGATTGGTTGGCCGGCGACGGCGAGCCGGTGCTCAATCTCGACAAGCTCACCTATGCGGGCAATCTGGAAAACCTGGCTTCACTCAAGGACGACCCGCGCCATATCTTCGTGCAGGGTGATATCGGCGACGCGGTCTTGATGGAAAGTCTGCTCCAACAGCACCAACCGCGCGCCATCGTAAATTTCGCCGCCGAGAGCCACGTCGATCGTTCGATTCACGGGCCGGAAGATTTTATTCAAACCAATGTAGTCGGCACATTCCATTTACTGCAAGCGGTGCGCGCGTATTGGTCGGGCTTGGCGGATGAGCAGCGCGCGGCGTTCCGTTTTCTGCATGTGTCCACCGATGAAGTGTACGGCTCCTTGGGCCCGCACGATCCGGCGTTTACCGAGACCACGCCGTTTGCGCCGAATAGCCCGTACTCCGCTTCTAAAGCCGCATCCGATCATTTGGTGCGCGCTTATCATCACACCTATGGCCTGCCGGTGCTCACCACCAATTGCTCCAACAACTACGGCCCGTATCATTTTCCAGAAAAATTGATTCCGCTAATCATCCACAATGCCTTAAACGGCAAGCCGCTGCCGATTTATGGCGATGGCCTCAACGTGCGCGATTGGCTGTATGTGGGCGATCATTGCAGCGCGATTCGCGCAGTGTTGGCGAAAGGCCGTGTGGGTGAGACTTACAACATCGGCGGCTGCAATGAGATGGCCAATATTGATGTAGTGAAAACCGTGTGCGCGTTGTTGGATGAGTTAAAACCCGCCGCGCAACCTTATGCCGCACTGATTACCTACGTCAAAGACCGTGCCGGTCATGATCGCCGCTATGCGATTGATGCCAGCAAGATTGAACGTGAAATCGGCTGGCGCCCGAGTGAAACATTTGAGACCGGTATCCGCAAAACCGTGCAGTGGTATCTCGACCATCAAAGTTGGGTGGAGCATGTAGTGAGTGGCGAATATCAAGGTTGGCTGGCTAAGAACTATGGGGGCGGGCAAGCATGAAAGGAATCATTCTCGCCGGTGGTTCCGGCACACGCCTCTATCCGGTGACGCAGGCGGTCTCCAAGCAATTGCTGCCGGTGTACGACAAGCCGATGATCTACTATCCGCTCACCACGCTGATGCTGGCGGGGATACGCGATATTCTGGTGATCTCCACCCCGCAAGACACCCCGCGTTTTGAGCAATTGCTGGGCAACGGCGCGCAATGGGGTTTGAATATTGCCTATGCCGTGCAGCCGAAGCCGGAGGGAATCGCGCAGGCATTTCTGGTCGGTGCGGATTTTATTGGCGATGAACCCTGTGCGCTGGTACTAGGGGACAATATTTTCTACGGCCACGAGTTGGCGGAAGATCTCAAACGCGCCGCCGCCAAAACCGCTGGCGCCACCGTGTTCGCCTACCCGGTGCAAGACCCGGAGCGCTACGGTGTAGTGGAGTTCGATACGGCTGGCCGCGCCATCTCGATCGAAGAAAAACCCAGCAAACCGAAATCCCGTTATGCCGTCACCGGCCTATATTTCTACGATCGGCGCGTGGTGGATATCGCTCGCAAGCTCCAGCCTTCGGCGCGCGGCGAGTTGGAAATTACCGACGTCAATCGCGTCTACCTCGCGCAAGACAATTTGGAAGTCGCGGTCATGGGTCGCGGCATGGCCTGGCTGGATACCGGCACGCACGAATCCTTGCTCGAAGCCTCGCAATTCATCCAAACTATCGAAAAGCGGCAAGGATTGAAAATCGCCTGCCCGGAAGAAATCGCTTTTCGGATGGGGTATGTCAACGCTGAGCAACTCCAGGCGCTGGCCGCCCCGCTGGGCAAGAGTGCGTATGGCGCATATCTGCTGGCGCTTATCGAGGAGCGTGTGTTTTGAAACCGGAAGAATATCGTGATTCGGCGCTTTTCGACGAGGCAGATGTAGAAGATGCCTCAGCATTTGAATGGCGGCAAGGCGCTGGGGGCGTGGCTGGGCTGGCGGTTGCTGTTGGCCGCATCGTGCGCCGGAAACGATTTTGGCTGGTGGTGATTCTTGCGATCGGCATCGCGAGCGCGATCTATTTGCATCGCTACGGGTATTTCTCGATTACTGAAGCAGTTGGTTTTCTCCGCCAGCATCCGTTTGTTTCACCAATTTTATTCGTGGCGTTGTACGCTTTGCTCGCAGTATTATTGCTGCCAACCTTGCCGCTGAATCTGGCCGCAGGCATGCTCTGGGGTTGGTTGTGGGGAACGGTGTTGGCTTTGGCCGGTGTGGTGCTGGGGGCGAGCTTGGCATTTTTGGTAGCGCGTTACCTTGGCCGAGCCTTCGTCACGCAGCGTTTGCATGGCAAGCATTGGCAGCTTTTATGGCGTGCCATCGAGACCCATGGCTGGAAAGCAGTCGCCTTTGCACGGATTAATCCGATTTTTCCCTCAGCGCCTCTAAATTATTTTTTTGGATTGACTGGTATCGCGTTCTGGCCGTATTTTTTTTCCACATTATTGTTTATCCTTCCGCCTTCTTTGTTTTTTTCGGTGCTGGGCGATTCTATCGGCGGTATTGTGTTGGATGGCGCCGCAAAGGATTTGGTAAATAAAGTATTAGTAGCTTCCGGCGCGATCACGAGCTTTGTCATACTGAAGCTTTCCTTTAAACACTTCACTAAGAAAAATCTACCAGAATGAAAATAACCTTACTCGTCCTAACTTGGGACGAAGTCGAGGGCATGAAAGCAATCATGCCGCGGGTAAAAAAAGAGTGGTGCGATCAAATCATTATTGTGGATGGAGGCTCCACCGATGGCACGATTGAATGGGCGCGCGAAAACGGATATTTCGTCTATGTCCAGAAGAACCCCGGCTTTCGTCACGCTTACCATGAGGTGATGCCCTATATTGAGGGTGATGTTGTCATCACCTTTAGCCCAGATGGCAATTCCATACCCGAACTAATCCCAGACCTCATTGAGAAGATGAAAGAAGGGTACGACATGGTGATCGCTTCTCGCTACTTAGGTCCGGCAAAAAGCGAGGATGATGATGTGGTTACCGGCTTCGGAAATTGGTTTTTTACACGCACCATCAACTTTTTGCACGGTGGGCACTATACCGATGCCATGGTGATTTTTCGCGCTTATCGTACCCAGATTATTTACGACCTGGCACTCGATGAGGAAGCCGGCTACCGGTTGGCGGAGAAGCTATTTTTTACCCGCATTAGTTGGGAACCCTTGCTGTCAGTCAGGGCAGCGAAGCGTAAGCTCAAAGTGACAGAAATCCCGGGTGACGAGCCGCCGCGAATCGGGGGCGAACGCAAACTTAAAATACTTCAATGGGGCGCGGCGTATTATTTTCAGTTTTTGCGCGAGGTGTTTTGCTGGCGCTAGCAAAGACGCCGGTTCATCCACGTTAAATAGTAAATGGGACCAAGATCATGACAAAAGTTGCCCTTATCACCGGAATTACCGGCCAAGACGGCGCCTACCTCGCCGAATTCCTCTTGAACAAAGGCTACGAGGTGCATGGCATCAAGCGCCGCTCCTCGCTCTTTAATACCGACCGTATCGATCATCTTTACCAAGATCCGCATATGGCGGGCCGCAAGTTTGTGCTCCACTATGGGGACATGACCGATTCCAGCAGTTTGATTCGGATCATCCAGCAAGTGCAGCCGGACGAGATCTACAATCTGGCGGCGCAAAGTCATGTCGCCGTCTCGTTTGAAGAGCCGGAATATACCGCCAACTCAGATGCGCTCGGCCCGTTACGCGTGCTGGAGGCGATCCGCATTCTGGGCTTGGAGAAAAAGACGCGCTTCTATCAGGCATCCACCTCGGAGTTGTTCGGCAAGGTGCAAGAAATTCCCCAACGCGAAACCACACCGTTTTACCCTCGCTCGCCTTATGCCGTGGCCAAGCTCTACGCCTACTGGATCACGGTGAACTATCGCGAAGCCTATGGCATCTATGCCTGCAACGGTATTCTGTTTAACCATGAATCACCCGTGCGCGGCGAAACCTTCGTCACACGTAAGATCACCCGCGCCTTGGCGCGCATCAAGCTTGGTTTGCAGGATTGCGTGTACCTCGGCAACCTCGATGCGAAGCGCGATTGGGGTCACGCCAAAGACTATGTGGAAATGCAGTGGCTGATGCTGCAGCAAGATCAACCCGAAGATTATGTGATCGCCACCGGACAGCAGCAGAGCGTACGCGACTTTGTGAATGCGGCCGCGGCAGAACTGGGCATGAAAATCCGTTGGGAAGGTGTGGGCGTGGAGGAGAAGGGCTTTGATGAAAAGGGCCGCTGCATCGTGGCCGTGGACGCGCGCTACTTCCGGCCGACTGAAGTGGAAACGCTGCTGGGCGATCCCAGCAAGGCGAAAAATAACTTAGGTTGGGTGCCAAAGGTTACGTTCAAAGAACTGGTGGCTGAAATGGTGCGGGAAGACCTGAAGGCGGCTGAGCGCGATGAGTTAGTAAAACATCACGGCTTTTCCACTTACGATTATCACGAGTGACATGATGGATCGTAATGCAAAAATATACGTCGCCGGTCATCGCGGCTTAGTTGGCTCCGCCATCATGCGGCGGCTGCAAGTCGGTGGCTATAGCAATCTCGTCACGCGTGGCCACACCGAGCTTGACCTGACTGACCAGCAGGCGGTGCAGCAATTTTACGAAGTGGAAAGCCCCGACTATGTGTTTATCGCCGCCGCAAAAGTGGGCGGTATACATGCCAATAACACTTACCCCGCAGATTTCATTTATCACAATCTAATGATCGAATGTAACCTGATCCATGGCGCCTATCAGCATGGAGTGAAAAAGCTGCTGTTTCTGGGCTCCACCTGTATCTATCCGAAACTCGCGCCACAGCCGATGAAAGAAGAGCATTTGCTGACGGGGCCACTCGAACCTACGAATGAGCCTTATGCAGTGGCCAAAATCGCCGGCATCAAAATGTGCTCTGCTTACAATCGCCAATATGGCACGAATTTCATGAGCGTGATGCCGACCAACCTCTACGGCCCAAACGACAATTACCATCCGCAGGACTCACATGTGTTGCCCGCTCTGATTCGGCGCATGCATGAGGCTAAGAAGCGCGGCGACAAGCAGGCGACCGTGTGGGGCACCGGCAATGCGCGGCGCGAATTCATGGCGAGCGATGACATGGCCGATGCTTGCTTGTTTCTGATGGAGCGTTGCGATGCCAAAGATCTGGAGGAGTTTATTAATATCGGCGTTGGGCACGACATGACCATCCGCGAAGTGGTAGAGGTGGTGGCGAAGGTGGTGGGATATGCTGGCGAGTTGGTGTTCGATACTACCAAGCCAGACGGTGCGCCGCGCAAACTAGTTGATAGCTCGCGGTTGGCTGCGCTCGGCTGGAAGCCAAGAGTTCCATTCGAAGAAGGGTTGCGCGCCGCTTACGAAGATTACTTAAAAACATTAGAAATAGGGACGGCAAGACTATGAAATCGGCAAGCCGCAAACGCATCCTCGTGACCGGAGGGGCCGGATTTCTGGGCTCCCATTTGTGTGAGCGTCTGTTAAACGACGGCAACGACGTGTTGTGCGTGGATAATTTCTACACAGGTACCAAAGATAACATCCTGCATCTGGCCGAAAATCCCCATTTCGAAATGTTGCGGCATGACGTGACTTTTCCGCTCTATGTGGAGGTGGATGAGATATACAATCTGGCTTGCCCCGCCTCACCCATTCACTATCAGTTCGATCCGGTGCAGACCACCAAGACTAGCGTGCATGGCGCGATCAACATGCTGGGGCTCGCTAAGCGGGTTAAGGCCAAAATCTTCCAAGCCTCTACCAGCGAAGTGTATGGTGACCCACAGATGCATCCGCAGCGCGAAGAGTACTGGGGCCATGTGAATCCGATTGGTTTGCGTTCGTGTTACGACGAAGGCAAGCGCTGCGCAGAAACTTTGTTTTTCGATTACCATCGCCAACACCAATTGCGCATCAAAGTCGGACGCATTTTTAACACCTATGGCCCGCGCATGCACCCTAATGATGGGCGAGTCGTTTCTAATTTCATCGTCCAAGCGCTCAAGGGCGAGTCGCTTACGATTTATGGCGAAGGCAAACAGACACGATCGTTTTGCTATGTGGACGATTTGGTTGAGGCTTTCGTGCGGCTGATGGCAACGCCAGATACGGTGACTGGCCCGGTGAACTTGGGCAACCCCGGCGAATTCACCATTCTTGAGTTAGCTGAAACGATCATCGAGATGACGGGCTCGCGCGCCAAGCTCGAATTTAAACCGCTCCCCAGTGACGATCCGATTCAGCGTTGCCCGGATATAACCCTGGCGCGGGAGATATTGGGATGGGAGCCCCGTATTACGTTACGGCAGGGGTTGGTTAAAGCCATCGCCTATTTCGATACCCTGCTCAAGGCCAGCGATGCTGGATAAGCTCACCGCGATTTCCAACGCTTCATTTCTCGGAAAGCTGCTTCGGCTTCCGTTTCGACTGATGCCGGATAGCGCGACCCTTCCGGTGCTTTCCGGCATCAATCGTGGCATGAAATGGATTGCCGGATCGGCCACGCACGGCGCTTGGCTCGGCACCTACGAATCCGATAAGCAGCAACAATTGGTGAGGCTGTTAAAGCCAGGTATGGCGTTTTATGATGTAGGGGCAAATGCCGGATTTTATACACTCGCGGCGGCACGTTTGGTCGGTGAGCGTGGACATGTTTTTGCGTTCGAGCCCTTGGCTGAAAATGTCGCGAATTTGCGCCGGCATGTGCAATTGAACCAGTTGCAGAATGTATCCATTGTCCAGGCGGCGGTTGCCGATACCCAAAGTCTCTCGGGTTTCAACGTCGCGCCGAGCAGAGCCATGGGTAGCCTGAGCGAAGGCGCAGATTATTGGGTACCAACGGTAAGCCTAGACCAAGCGATTGCGAGCTACGGTTTACTTCCTCCGGACGTCATCAAGCTGGATGTGGAAGGTGCTGAGTCGCGCGTGTTGGCGGGAGCCGAGGCGCTGTTGCGCGCAGGCAAAGCCACATGGCTCATCGCCCTGCATGGCGACGCGCAGCGCACCCAATGCTTGAATGTGCTCCAGTCGTATGGCTATCGAGTCCACCGCGTGGACGGTATCGCGCTGGAGGCATTACTGCCAGACGAGCGCATGGTGGATGAAATCGTCGCTTTCCCGCCAGGTGCGAACTAGAGCGAGCTGAGGCCAATCCATGTGTGGCGTAATAGCAGCCTTCGCGTATGGCGCGCAAAGCCCGCCCATTGACCTTGCGCGGATGCTCCGGGCACGAGACACCATGCAGTTGCGCGGGCCGGATGGTGCGGGCCTGTGGACCTCGGCCGATACCCGCGTCGCCTTGGCGCATCGGCGCCTCTCCATCATCGATCTGAGTGAAAATGGTAGTCAGCCGATGGCGAGTGCCGACGGTATGCTGTGCATTACGTTCAACGGCGAGATTTACAATTATCGCGAATTGCGTGCTGAATTAGAGCATCAAGGTTGCCGTTTTCGTTCCGATTCGGATACCGAAGTGCTGTTACACCTGTATGCGGCGGTGGGGCGCGACATGCTGCACAAGCTACGCGGCATGTTTGCATTCGCCATTTGGGACGCGGCCAAAGGTGAGTTATTTGCTGCGCGCGATCCATTCGGTATCAAGCCGCTGTATTACGCCGATACGGGCGAAACGCTTTGGATCGCCTCCCAGGTCAAAACGCTGCGTGATCTACCTGCGATCGACACGCGGCCGGATCCCGCAGGCTATGCTGGATTTTTCTTATGGGGTTCCGTGCCCGAGCCTTTCACTACTTACCGCGGTATTCGTGCCTTGCCTGCGGGGTATTGCCTGGTGCAGCGCGCCGGCGCAGCGCTGCGCATCGAGCGTCATTTCGATCTGTCTGCTGAAATCGCCAACGCGTGCGCGAGGCCGATTCTCAAAGAAGATGAAGCGCGCCATCTATTGCGCGAAGCGGTGTTGAATAGCGTCAAGTATCACTTGGTGGCCGATGTGCCGGTTGCGGTATTTCTATCTTCCGGCATTGATTCCTCTGCGCTCGCAGCACTGGCCTGCGAGGCGAGCCATGCGCCGCCGCGCTCGTTTACTTTGGGTTTTGATGAATTTCGTGGGACCGCCGATGATGAGACGCCGCTCGCGGAGAAATTGGCCGCGACTTTAGGTATGCCGCATACCACTGCATGGGTCAAACGCCAGGATTTTGAAGCCTCGGCCGGCACACTGTTCGAAGCGATGGATCAGCCAACCATCGATGGCGTAAATGTCTACTTCGTGGCGCAACAGGCGGCGCGTAACGGCCTCAAAGTTGCGCTCTCGGGCTTGGGTGGCGATGAATTGTTGGCAGGCTATCCCAGTTTTCAAGATGTGCCGCGCATGGCGCGCTGGTTCCGCCCCGCTGCGCAATTCCCCAGACTAGGGCGCTATGCACGCCGTATCAGCGAGCCGCTGGTGGCGTCGCTCACTTCGCCAAAATATGCGGGTCTGCTCGAATATGGCGGCACGTTGGCGGGTGCGTATATGCTACGGCGTGGTTTGTTCATGCCGTGGGAACTGTCCCGTGTGATGGATCCGGCGAGCGCCCAAGAAGGCTGGGAAGCCCTGCAAACATTAGCCGCCTTGCAACAGACAATCCCAGATGGCGTATCGTCCCGTCTCGCTGTTTCGGCATTGGAGTTGAGCTGGTACATGCGTAATCAGTTATTGCGCGATGCGGATTGGGCCGGTATGGCGCATTCCTTGGAGATCCGCGTACCGCTGGTGGATGTGAACGTATTTCGCGCTTGGGCAACGATCGCGGCAAGGTATGCCAGTTTGAATAAACGCGACTTGGCCGCGACGCCCGCGACGCCGCTGCCGAGTGAAATCATCCATCGTCCTAAAACCGGTTTTAGTGTGCCGGTGCGCGACTGGATTGGCGGCGAAGGCACGGCGGAACGCGGCTTGCGGGGCTGGGCTCGCGTGGTGGCGCAACGGGTCGCGCCTGCGGGGCATGACGCATTTTTAGAGAAGGCTTCTGCATGATTCGGGCGGCACTTGCTCGGGGCATAAAAGCGAGTGCAAATTTCTTTTTGCGATTGATGCGCCGTCTCCTGTGGC